>JABLTH010012575.1_pt1 | contig 10059 bp, 10 predicted proteins | sample 7875711 | NCBI WGS metagenome assembly JABLTH01 (sample SAMN14941262, study PRJNA633318) | bioreactor metagenome | isolation source: bioreactor | place: China | collected 2019-03-05 | reverse complement strand
GGCTTCACGCTTCAGCAACCTCGGAAAAAATCGTAGACACGTTGTATACACTCAATCTACAGTGTGTGTACGGTCACATTCCCGGCTCGGGATCACCGTTCCACCCCTGGCTCCGCCGCCCTGACGCAGCGGCCCCGGCATCAACGAGGTTCACATGAGCACACCCACCGTCACCCGCCCGGAGCGGCGCAAACACACCACCCTCCCGGCGGTCGCCGCCTCCAGCCTGGCCGGCACCGCCGTCGAGTGGTACGACTTCTTCCTGTACGGCACCGCCGCCGCCCTGGTCTTCAACAAACTGTTCTTCCCCAGCGGAGATCCCGTGGTGAGCACCATGCTGGCCATGGGCACTTTCGCGGCGGGGTTCCTGGCGCGGCCCCTGGGCGCGCTGGTGCTCGGCCACTACGGCGACAAGCACGGCCGCAAGACCACCCTGGTGGCCAGCCTTCTGCTGATGGGCATCGCGACCGCCCTGATCGCCGTCATTCCGCCCTACGCCTCAATCGGCGTCTGGGCGCCCCTGCTGCTGCTCTTCCTCCGCCTCGTGCAGGGCTTCGCCCTCGGCGGCGAATGGGGCGGCGCGGTGCTGCTCGTCTCCGAGTACAGCGACGACAGCACCAAGCGCGCCTTCTGGGCCTCCTGGCCGAACGTCGGCCCTCCGCTCGGCAACCTTCTGGCCGCCGGCGTCCTCGCGATCCTCTCCGCCGTGCTGCCGCAGGCCGAGTTCCTCGCGTGGGGCTGGCGCATCGCCTTCGGCCTGTCCGCCGTCCTCGTGATCATCGGTCTCATCCTGCGGCTCTATGTGCAGGAGACGCCGCTCTTCAAGGCCTCGCAGGCGCAGGCCGAGGCGCAGCACGGCGCGGCGGCCAAACTGCCGGTCTTCACCGTCTTCCGCAAGCACTGGCGGGAGATCCTCATCGCGGCGGGCAGCCGGATGGGCGAGAACGCCGGCTTCTACATCTACTCGCTGTTCATCATCACGTACGTCACGGAGATCCTGAAGCTCAACCGTCAGGTCGGCCTGAACGCCGTGATGATCGGTCAGGCCGTGGCCGTGGTGGCCATTCCGCTGCTCGCGATCCTCGCGGACCGGATCGGCCGCAAGCCGGTCATGATCGCCGCCTCCGTCGCCACCGTGGCCTGGGGCTTCGCCTTCTTCGCCCTGCTGGACACCAGGAACCCCGGGATGATCATCCTCGCGGCGGTGGGCGGCCTCCTGATCTTCGCCGCCTACAGCTCGGTGATCGGCGCCTTCTTCTCGGAGCTCTTCCCGACGTCGGTGCGCTACTCGGGGACGTCGATCGCCTACAACCTGGCATCCCTCGTGGCGGGTTCACTCTCGCCGATCGTCGCCCTGGCGCTCTACCAGGCCTTCGGCAGCGGCCTGGCGATCGGCCTGTACCTGGCGCTCATGGGCCTCATCTCGATCATCGCGGTGGCCTGCGCCCGTGAGACGAAGGAACTCAGGCTGAGTGATCTGGACACCCCGCGGAGTTGAACGCAACCCGGAACGGATCGTCCCGGAACGCAGGATGCCGCCGGACTCTCGGTCCGGCGGCATCCTGTGAGTGCAGCGGGCGATGCGGAGGGAATCCCCTCGAGTCCGCGAGGTCAGGCCATCTGGGCGGCACGGCTCGACCGCCGCACCCACACGGCGGGGCGGCCATCGACCATGGGAAGCACATGCCCTTCGGGGATGAACTGCTCCTTGGAGGGATCACCCTCCGGGAACCAGTGGCCCGAGGCCGGGCAGTGAGCGCCGGTCTCCGCGGTGGAGACGGCACGTTCGTGGACCAAGGCGATGCGCTTCATCGTTGAAACCCCTCGTTGTCTTGCAAGTTCTCTGAAAGCTTGTCTTCAAGCCTAGAAAACAGGTCACGCGCATCCCATGTGCAGATGAACAACGATCGTTGTAATCTCTGTACTCACCGCCGGTGCATAGACATCCCGAGAGGAGTATGTGTTGTTCATCACATACTCCTCGGGGCATCAATCCGGATCATGCCCGCTCAGCCACGCGTCGAAGGTCTGGTGGCCGAGGATCGCCTCCGGACCGGGCAGCAGCAACCCGTCCCGCTGCGCCCGGCCGAGCCCGCCGGGCAATGAGATGGCGGGGATCCAGCCACCCGCACCCTGTGCACGTGCATAGGCCCGCACCATCCGCTCCAGACTCTCCTCCTGCGGTCCGGCGAGGTCCGCCACTCGCCCGGCGGGACCGGCTTCGGCGAGATCCACCAGCCGGTGCGCAACCTCGTCGGCACCCACCGGCTGCACCCGACCGCGGGGCGCCAGGTGCAGCGGACCCAGCCGCGCGCCGTCGTACATCTGCCGGGCGAAGTCGTGGAACTGCGTGGCGCGCTGGATGCTCCAGGGGACGCCGCCGGACTCCACGAGACGCTCCTGGGCCAGCTTGGCCGCGTAATACCCGTGCGGCGCCCGGTCCACCCCGACGATCGACAGCGTCACATGATGCCCGACGCCGGTGGCCATCTCCGCCTCCAGCAGTGCCGCAGTGGCGGCGGTGAAGAACTCCGTGGCGCGGTCGGTGTTCAGGGTGCTGATGTTCAGCACGTCGACGACGGCGTCCACGCCCTCCAGCGCCCGGCGGACAGCGCCGGGGTCATGGACGTCCACGCCGGCCGTGCGCGACAGCACCACGGCCTCGTGCCCCCGCTTCCGCACGGCCCGCGTGACACGCGCGCCCACGGTGCCGCCGCCTCCGGCGATCGCGATCCTCATGCTTGCCTCCTTGCCACGGGGCCACTTCGCCCGCGGATCAGCCGATTCCTGCTCGGATCACCCAATGGGCGACCCTTCCGCCATTCTGCACCCGCGGCCCGCCTCCGGCACTCCGCGCCGCCCGACGGAGGCCCTTCCGCATACTGGACCGCTCGGTATAGTATGCGGACAGTCATCGCACGTCACCCGAGCAGGAGAATCATGGGAACCCCGTCCCCCGCAGCAGCGCTGCGCCACGTCCTCACCGCCGAGCTCGTCCACGAACCCCTGCCGGCCGACCAGGTCCTGAGCGGTGCACCGACGGCGGCGGTCCTGGAACTCGAGGACCTCGGCGACTCGGGGGTGGGCATCTGGGAGATGACCCCCGGTGTCGCCACGGACGTGGAAGCCGAAGAGGTGTTCGTGGTCCTCAGCGGTTCGGCGCGCATCGACTTCCAGGACGAGGACGGCACGGTCACCAGCACCCTGGACGTCGCGCCCGGAGACCTCGTACGCCTGAGGGAGGGCCAGCGCACCGTCTGGACCGTGCACGAGACGCTGCGCAAGGTGTACGTCAGCGCCTGAGTCGCAGGGCTTCCGGCGGCACTAGACTTATCAACCATGTCCTTCTCTTGCCGCGCCTCCGCCGCGCCCCGGACCGAGGGCCGCTGACGGTGGCCAAGCTCTACTTCCGCTACGGCGCCATGAATTCGGGGAAGTCCACCGCCCTGCTGCAGGTGGCCTTCAATTACGAGGAGCGCGGGCAGCGGGTCCTGCTGGCCAAGCCGGGGATCGACACGAAGGGCGACACCTCGATCGTGTCCCGCCTCGGCGTGGAGCGGGAGGTCGACTTCCTGATCCCGCACGACGCCGATGTCCGATCCCTGGTCCGCCAGCATGCGGCCGGCGACGACCCCGAGGCGCTCCTGGAACACGTCGACATGGCCCCGGTTGCTTGCCTCCTGGTGGATGAAGCGCAGTTCCTCACCCCGGAGCAGGCGGACGGCCTCTTCCGGATCGCCGTCCTGGACGACATCCCCGTGCTGGCGTACGGCATCCGGACGGACTTCCGCACCCAGGCCTTCCCGGGCGCCGCGCGGCTCCTCGAGATCGCCCACTCGCTCGAAGAGCTCAAAACCATCTGCCGCTGCGGGCGCAAGGCGGTCTTCAACACCCGGATCGTCGGCGGTCACTTCGTGTTCGACGGCGGCCAGGTCGCCATCGACGGCGAAGAGGTCCAGTACGAGTCCCTGTGCGGCAGCTGCTACCTCCAGGAGACCGGCGGCACCCTCAACCCGTGAGGCCCGGGCGGCCTGTGACGCCCGGCGGCCCCTGACCTCAGAGCCGCCGGGTGTCAGCTCGCCGCGCAGTGAGCGAGAGCCGGGGGCGTGTCTTCGTACCGTGTGCGGGAGATCTCCAGGATCAGATCGGCGACCCCCTGCGCACCCTTGAGATTCCGCAGGCGGAAGAAGCCCTCCTGCGCCAAGGCCAGGCGGGCGAGCGCTTCGTCCGGCGCGCCCATCCCGAGCAGGATGCGCCCGCCGAGAAAGGCGGCTTCCGAGGAGAGCCGGTCCATGCGCTGGGTGCGCTCCTCGAAGGATGACAGGCGGTCCAGGGCTTCGGCGCCTCGGCCCCGCGCGTGGAGCCACAGCGCACTCAGAAGGCTGAGCTCCCGGCGCGCCTCGCCGCTCACGTTCAGGATGTCCTGGGCGGCCGCCGCCCGGTCGAGACAGGCGAGCGTGCTCCCGTCCGCCACCCCGGCCTCGAGCCGGGCCCGAGCGGAACTCAGATTGAAGGCGGCCCACTCCTTCAGATCGACCTGGGGCCGCAGGAGCACGGCTGCCCGCTCGTGGCGTTCGATCCCCTCCTCCACCATCCCCCGGGCGAAAGCGACATCGCCGACCACCCAGGCCAGGCGGCCTCTCAGGTGGGAGGGCGCGCGCTCCGGCACGACGTCGTCGGACGCCAGCTCGCAGTGCCGCCAGGCAGCCTCCTTGTGGCCTTCGCTCAGCAGAGCCCGGATCACCAAGTGCAGGGCGGCCAGGCGCACCGTGGAATCCTCACGCAGGACGGCGCCCTGGGTCAGACCCTCTTGCGCCTGCGTCACCGCGTCACGGAAGCACCGCTCCGCCAGGGCCATCCGGGCGGAGAGCTGCAGTGCTTCGGAGCGCAGACCGGCGTTTCCCGAGGCCATCGTGTTGGCCAGGAGCAAGGTCACCAGATTCCGGCCCTGCTCGTGACGGCCCAGCCGCGTCAGGCACTCGGCCCGGAGCAGATTCATCTCGCACACGGTCGCGTCCTTCCGGCTCTCCCGGGCGAACTGCGCCGCCACGAGGGCGTGCGAAGCAGCGGACTCGTAGTCGCGGGCATCCCAGGCACACCAGGCATGCAGCGCCGCGAGGGAGTACTCCTGATCCTGCACCGTCGGCTGCAGCGCCCACTGCTCCAGCTCACCGGGCGGCAGGCCGAGGCGACGGGCGAGACCGCCGAGGATCTCCATGGACGGTTCACGGACACCTCGCTCCAGCAGAGAGATGTAGCTGTGCGAACACTCCGGCCCGCCCAGCTCCTCCTGCGTCAGCCCTCGCGACAGACGTTCCGCACGCAGACGATTGCCGAATAACCGGCCCATCAGGCTCCCCCTTTCTCCGGCCTCCACAGCGACGCCGGCGGCCCCCTTCCGGGGCCGCCTTCGGGCATGGCGACAGGACGTTCAGTCGTGAACAAGACCTGTCGGCGGCCCTCAGCCGTTAAGGTATCAGCAAATGTCGGACATTTGAAGGCGATCGTCGAACCGGTCCGCGTCCCGTCGGAGACCGGCCCAACGACCCGGGTGGAAACCCCGCGGGAAGCGGGCGACCTAGATGAAGCGGACCTTTCTCCCGAAGGCTAAAGAATTCCTTTCAGCCCTTTCCTCGGCGGGCGATTCCCTCCGCCGCCACTCTCCGTTGTCATTTCCCGCCGAATAACGGCCCGGAAGAGAAGCTCCGGCGATTTCCGTGAGCCTCGACACTCCCGAGCGTCATTCCCCTCGGATTTGCACACCACCCACGCATTTCCGTGCTAAATGTCCTACTCTTATGGGGTGCATCACCTACAACCCACTGTCCGCAACGTCCCGCTGTCCGTCCAGATCGGAACGCAGTTGCGCGAGCAGATCATGAACGGAACCTGGCCCGTGGGGACCAAGGTTCCGGGTGAGCACGACTTGGTCCGGACCTTCGGCACCAGCCGCAACACGGTCCGCGAAGCGCTGCGAGCCCTCGTCCACCTCGGACTGCTGGAATCCCGCCCTGGCGACGGGACGTATGTCCGCTCGACCAGCGAACTCGGAGCAGTGCTGGGACGGCGCATCACCGAGGAATCGGTGAATGAGGTGTTCGAGGTGCGCGAAGCACTCGAGGTCCAGGCGGCCCGGCTTGCCGCCTCTCGGATCACGGAGAGCCAGATCGGCGAGCTCCGGCAGCTCCTTCGCGAACGCTACGAAGGCGCGACCCCGGCCGAACGCCTACGGGCGGATGTGCGCTTCCACCAAGGGATCGTCGCCGCGTCCGGAAATCCCCTCATCACCGAACTGCATCATGGCCTCGAACCGGCAGTGATTCACGACGAGAGCAATTACTCCGGACTGAACAAGGACGGATTCCTCCTGCAGGAACATCAGGCCATCCTCGACGCTCTGGAGAATCACGATCCGGACGGCGCGGTCGACGCGACGCTTCAACTGCTCGACGGCGCCAATAGGCCCAGCGCTTCGAAATAGCGCCCTCAGGGCCGCGCCGAACTCAAACGCGCACTTCCGCACACGTTCATTCAATTAAATGTCCAGCTGTCGTACAATTGCCGGGTGCGTTCCGAACACACCCCCCAGAAGCCTCTGACCGTCCCCGACGACTTCGGCACGAAGCTCGAACACTGGATCGACTCAGGGGTCTGGCCGGAAGGCGGGCTGCTGCCCACCCATGAAGAACTGACGGCGATCTTCGGCGCCTCGGAACTCGAACACGCTCACGAGGTCCTCGATGGGCTCCACCGTCGAGGAATCCTCACCACGAGACCCGAGGACGGACGCGTGATCATCGGCGTCAAAGGCAGTGCGCAGAACAGCTCCACCCTCGCCGCCACCCAGGGGAGGCCGAGACCGGACGACGATCGCTGGCACCTGGTGTCGGAGACCCGCAGGGCACTTCTGACCCAGGCCGCCCGGCTCGCCGCCACACGCGCATCGGCCGAGAGTCTCGTCAGAATGAACAGACTTCTCACCGACGAGGCCGAGCGGACCGGCGGCGACGCCGAGGAGACGGACCTCCCCGGCGCACACCTCGGAGCCGTCCGCGAGGACTTCGAACGCGAAGTCATCGTGGCGTCCGGCAATGACCTCATGCTGCGCATCTACGACCGGCTCATGATCCTCGAAGCCATGACCCGGACGGCGGAGGCCACCCCGCCGATCGGGTCCGCCCGGATCCAGTTCGCCCGGCGCGAGCTCCTGAGAGCCATCACCGCACGTCAGCCCAAGGCGGCCGCGCTGCTGGCGGACCGCATACCCTGAGCGGAGCTCGTCCCGAGAGACGTGAGTCAGGCGCTACTGCCCCGGCTCACCCACGGCTCAGTCCGCGCCGCCGTCCGTGTCGCCGTGCGCCAGCACCTTGGAGCGGACATGCGCCAGAAGGCGCTCGACGGCACGGGCGCAGGCCTGCGCATCGTGCGAGGCCAGCGCCTCCACGAGGTCTTCGTGTTCGGTCTGCAGCGACTCCTCCCGGGACATCTCCCTCATGCTGCTGAAGTCGAAGACCCGGCCCTGGTCGAGCCCTTCGTACATCTCGATCATGAGCGAGTTGCCCGTGGCCGCGACCACCAGGCGGTGGAAACGGATGTCCTCCCGGGCCACACTCTCCAGGTCGTCAGCGCTCCCCCGGGCCGCCACCGCCTCGCGGAGACCGGCCAGCTGCGCCTCCGTGATGCGCCCCGCCGCAAGCCGGACCGCATACGATTCGAGCGCCTCACGCGCTTCCATCGCATGAAGGGTGAGCTCGTCCTTGACCCGGTCCACGAGTGCGCCCGGCAGCTCACTGGACGCCCGGACGAACGTCCCCTTGCCGGGCAGGGATTCCAGGACGCCGGCGTGCACCAGGCACCTGACGGCCTCCCGGACAGCACTGTGCGGAGCCGCCAGAACCTCCGCGAGCGCAGCGTCGTTCGGGATCTTCGCCCCGACCGGCCACTCCCCTGCTCTGAGCAGCCGACGCAGCCGGTCCACGGGTTCGTCGGGCGTGGTGGCGGGACGGGACACGGGACGGATCACCTGCGTTCGGGGGCGGGGACGGACGAAAACTTGTGAGTGTGAGTGTACGCCTGGCACCGGCGGCCTCCAGGTCGGCGCCCAGCCCGCTCCCGGATTCGCCTGAAACCTGTAGAACGATCCCGGCCGCCCCGTTCCGTGCCGCCGGCGCCCCGCCCCTGCTCCCGACCTCAGGACCCGCGCGTGAACCCCTCGAACCCGCCCGTCACCTCCGCTCCGGAGGACCGGCCTCGCTCGTCCCGGCTCCGCCTGCGGGACCGGGTGGCGCTCGGCTGCGCGGCCGCGGTCACGGCGGCGGCATTCCTACACCTCACGCTCCCCGGCCCGGCGGGCACGTTCTTCGCGATCATCCTCCCGTGGCTCTGGATCCCGGCGCTGCTGTGCGTCGCGTGCCTGCCCTGGGTGCAGCGCCGGGCCCGGGCCGTGCTCCTGGTCCCGCTGCTGGCCTGGGGGCTGATGGCCGCGCCCGCCCTGATCCCCCTGCAGCAGCAAGCTGCTCCTCAGGCTCAGGCCCAGAGCGGCGCCGAGAACGGGACCGGGAGCGGGCGGATCACGGTGGCGAGCCAGAACGTGAAGGCCGGCAGCGGGGCGGACTCCACGGCCCGGGCGGCGGGCGCACTCGCGGAGCGGGGCGCCGACGTCGTGGTGCTGGTGGAGCTCGACGACGCCGGGCGGAGTGCCGCGCGCGAAGTGCTGGCGGAGCGCTACCCCCACGCCTACACCGTGGGGACGGTGGGGATCTGGAGCCGGTATCCCTTGAACAACACGCGGGCACTTGGACTGGGGCTGGGCTGGAAACGCGCGCTGGCGGCGGATGTCGAGACGCCTCGCGGGACGCTCACCCTGTACGCCGTGCATGCGGCCTCGGTCCGGCCCGGGGAACAGGACGCCCGGGATGAGATGCTCCGGGACCTGTCCCGGGTGATCACCGACGACGACGCGCCGCGGGCGGTCGCGGTAGGGGATTTCAACGCAGTGGGCCAGGACCCCGCCCTGGCCGGAATCCGTTCGACTTTGGCGGAGCCTCCGCAAAGCACGCCGTCCTTCGGCTTCAGCTGGCCCTCCGGCCTCCCGCTCGCCCGCATCGACCACGTGTTCCAGCGCGGGCTCCTGCCTCAGGAGAACACGATGATGCGCGCCGGCGACAGCGACCATCTCGCCCTCGTGGCGTCCTTCGCCTTCCCCCAGTGACTCCACGAGGCCTTTCGCGCGGGGCTGGTGCAGGGCTGGTGCAGGAGTTCTGGTTCAGCGTTCGCGAGGAGCCGACCGCACAGATCGCGCCGCCGCACTGTCCTCACCGTTCCGCACGGCCGCCGGGATCTCCCAGTCGTGAGTGCCGGGACTCCGGAGGTCCAGATAGAAGAACCGGCGCCCGGGACCGCTGGCCAGGTACGACCGCGCGGCATACACCGAGGTGAAGTCGAGGAAGGCGTCCGGGCCGGCCACCCGGAACCCGGCCCGTCGCAGGAACTCGGGAATCCACGGTTCCGTCTCCGCCGCGATGACCCCATGGAGGATCGGCGCCCCGGACAGCCGGTAGTGCCACACGAGCGCGTCGAAGAGGGCCTTTCCGACCCCTCGATTGCGGTGCGCAGGGTCCACCGCGATCGCCACCAGCTGAGGGGTGTCCGCCAGGCCCCGGAGCGTGAGCTCTTCCCGACGCGCGGAGCTTCCGGCCACCGCGTCCTGGATCGACGCGACGCTGGGGGCGACCACGCCACCGCCCACCACGATCCCCTCCTGGTCCAGCGCCACGAGGACCGTGGTGGCGAGCATGAGCGCGGCGCCGGACCACGGATCGCCCGCGCCTTTGACGATCGCCTTGCGGAACGCCTTCATCCCGAACGCCCTGCGTGGCACCGCATCCCCCAGCCGAGGATCCCCGACGCCGTGCTCCACCAGGAAGCCCTCGCTCAGGCCCGCCTCCGCCATGACCCGGACCAGTCCCGAACGATCCCCCGGCCTGGCCTCTCGAATGGTGACCGCGCCCATGCCCCCTGAATTCATCCCCACTCCATCCGTGTCCCCCACGCGCACTC
>JABLTH010049558.1_pt1 | contig 10064 bp, 6 predicted proteins | sample 7875711 | NCBI WGS metagenome assembly JABLTH01 (sample SAMN14941262, study PRJNA633318) | bioreactor metagenome | isolation source: bioreactor | place: China | collected 2019-03-05 | reverse complement strand
GCCACGCTGCTGATGGTGGCGCTGGTGGTCGCAAGCTGTACGCGCGTGTTCTGGAACAAGTGGCTCGCGGTGTTGTGGATCGTCGTCATCGCCATTTACTTTGTCCTGATGTCAGGCGGCTACTTCGGCCTCACCATGGTCACCACGGACCGCTGGGGCGGCCTGCCATTGACCATCATGCTCACGACGATCTCGCTCGTGCTTGCGTTCCCGCTCGCTCTGCTGGTGGCCTTGGGCCGCCGCTCGCAACTGCCGGCGATCCGCACCTTTTGCACCATTTATGTGGAGTTGGTGCGTGGCGTGCCGTTGATCTCGGTGCTGTTCATGGCGTCGTTCATGTTCCCCCTGTTCATGCCACAAGGGCTCACCATTGACGTGCTGATCCGTGCGCTGGCTGGCATCACGTTGTTTGCCGCAGCCTACATGGCCGAAGTCATTCGCGGTGGCCTGCAGGCGATGCCAAAGGGCCAAACCGAAGCCGCAGCGTCGCTGGGCCTGTCGTACTGGCAGACGCAGTTCAAGATCATCCTGCCGCAGGCGTTGGCGATGGTGGTGCCCGGCATCATGAACAACTTCATTTCGCTGTTCAAGGACACCTCCCTCGTCTCCATTGTGTCGATGTACGAGCTGACCGGGTCGCTGGGCCTTGCGCTCAATTCCGACGCCGACTGGCGGCCTTACAAACTTGAGGGCTATCTGTTCATCGTGGCGATCTATTTCGCCTTCTGCTTCGCCATGAGCCGCTACAGCCTGTGGATCGAGAAGCAGGTCAATAAATCCAAACTGCGCTAACCGGGGACGACCAACATGACAACCCAGGCACAAGACAACATCATCGTCTTCGACAAGGTCAACAAGTGGTATGGCAACAACTTCCATGTGTTGCGCGACATCAACCTGCAGGTGAAGCGCGGCGAGCGCATCGTGATCTGCGGGCCGTCCGGCTCCGGCAAGTCGACGATGATCCGCTGCATCAACCGGCTTGAGGAGCATCAGGAAGGTCACTTGATCGTCGATGGCACCGAGCTGACCGACGACGTCAAGGCCATCGACCGCATCCGCAAGGACGTGGGCATGGTGTTCCAGCAGTTCAACCTCTTCCCCCACCTCACGGTGCTGGAGAACCTCACGCTGTCACCGATGTACGTCGGCAAGGTGCCGAAGAAGGAAGCGGAAGAAAAGGCGATGGCGCAACTCAAGCGTGTGCGCATCGCCGAGCAGGCTGGCAAATACCCGCTGCAACTTTCCGGCGGCCAGCAACAGCGGGTGGCGATCGCGCGCGCGCTATGCCTGACGCCGAAGATCATGCTGTTCGATGAGCCCACGTCCGCGCTCGACCCCGAAATGATCAAGGAAGTGCTCGACGTGATGGTCGAAATGGCCAGCCAGGGCATCACCATGCTCTGCGTCACCCACGAAATGGGCTTTGCCAAGGCCGTCGCCGATCGCGTGATCTTCATGGACCAGGGTCAGATCGTCGAGCAGAACAATCCGCACGACTTCTTCAACAATCCGCAGACAGACCGATCGAAAGACTTCCTGTCGAAGATTCTCGGGCACTAGACCGCGTCGCCCACCCGGAGAAACGGCCGCAGTTGCGGCCGTTTTCGTTTCTGGTCAGAGTAGCCCCGCATAAACGCCAGTAGACTTCACCGATGGCATCGAATCGCTCGCATCTCAGCGAACAGGACATTCGCAGCAAGTTCATCACGCCAGCGCTGGTTGCGGCGGGCTGGGATTTGCAGTTGCAGATTCGCGAGAGTTTCGCGCTGAAGGCGGGGCGAATCGTTGTCCGGGGCAAACGCGGCGTTCGCGACAAAGAGACGACGCTGTTCGCGGACTATGTGCTTTTCTACAAAGGCATACCGGTTGCCGTGGTCGAGGCCAAGGACGCCAATCACAGCGTCGGAGCGGGCATGGCGCAAGCAATCAACTACGCCAGTCTGCTGGATGCGCCGTTCGCGTTCTCCTCCAACGGAGATGGTTTCGTCTTCCGCGATGGTACCCTCAAACCCGACAGCGGCGCCGCGCTCGAACGCACACTTGCGCATCATGAGTTCCCGTCGCCAGAAACGCTCTGGCAAAAATTCTGTCGCTTCAAGGGCTGGAGCGAGGCGGAGCGCGCTATCGCCGAAACGCCGTATAACGACGGCGGCAAGCGGCGCGATGCCCGCTACTACCAGATTGTCGCCATCAACCGCACGGTGGAGGCGATCGCGCGTGGGCAGAACCGCGTGCTGCTGGTCATGGCGACTGGCACCGGCAAGACCTACACCGCCTTTCAGATTATCTGGCGACTGTGGAAGTCGGGTGCACGCAAGCGAATTCTTTTCCTCGCCGACCGTAACGTGCTGATTGATCAGACCATGATCAACGACTTCAAGCCGTTCAAGGGCGCAATGGCGAAGTTGAGCCCCAACGCCAAGGGCGTTGAACGCGTCGAGGCATCCGGCGAACGCGTCATCGAGGAATTGGACATCGCCGTCAACAAGACCACGAAGCTGGTCGACAAGTCTTACGAAATTTATCTTTCGCTCTATCAGGCCGTGTCTGGCACCGACGAAGAGCACAACATTTACAAACAGTTCTCGCCGGACTTCTTCGATCTCATCATCGTTGACGAATGCCACCGTGGCAGCGCCGACGAAGATTCCGCCTGGCGCGAAATCCTCACCTACTTCGCGTCCGCGACGCAAATCGGCCTCACTGCTACGCCGAAAGAGACGCGCGAAATTTCCAACATCGAATATTTCGGCGAACCGGTCTACACCTACAGCCTTCGTCAAGGCATTGAGGACGGCTACCTCGCACCGTACAAAGTGATCCGCGTGGACATCGATCGCGACGCCTTCGGCTGGCGGCCGCCTGCGGGCATGACCGACAAGCATGGCAATGTCATCGAAGATCGCGTCTACAACGCCAGCGACATGAATCGCAGCCTCGTGCTGGAAGACCGTGACCGCGTGGTCGCAGAGCGCATCACCGAATACCTGAAGGCGACGGATCGCAGCGCCAAGACCATCGTCTTTTGCGAAGACATTGATCACGCCAGCCGCATGCGACAGGCCCTCAGCAATGCCAACGCCGACATCTGCCGCGACCAGCCGCGTTACGTGGTGCAGATTACGGGCGACAACGTCGAAGGCAAGCGCGAGCTGGACAATTTCATTGACCCGGAAAAGCCGCTTCCGGTCATCGCCACGACGTCGAAGCTTATGAGCACCGGCGTTGACGCGCAAACTTGCAAAGTCATCGTGCTGGATCAAAACATCCGCTCGATGACCTTGTTCAAGCAAATCATCGGCCGTGGCACGCGTCTGCGCGAAGACCTTGGAAAGACCTGGTTCACCATTCTCGATTTCAAGCGTGCGACCGACAACTTTGCAGACCCCGATTTTGATGGCGACCCGGTGCAGGTGTACGAGCCGCACGGCGACGACCCGATCGCGCCGCCGGACGACGCCGCTGTCAATCCCGCGATGCCGGGCGGTGCGGCAGACCCGCTGAACCCTGAGGGCGCAATCGCAGGTGTCGGTGCAGACCTCGACGGACAGGGCGACGATGGCGTTCGTCGTTACGTCGTTGACCGCCGGGTTACCGTCGCCGTAGCGCGCGAACGGGTGCAATACCTCGGGCCGGACGGGCGGCTGATCACGGAAAGCCTGCGCGATTACACCCGAATCAACGTCAACCGTCGCTTCAGCTCGCTCGACGAATTCCTGCAAACCTGGACCGCCGCCGAGCGCAAGGCCGCGTTGCTCAACGAACTGGAGACCTCTGGCGTGTTATTTGATGCACTGGCCGAAGAAGTCAACGCCGAGCTTGATCCGTTCGACCTCGTGCTGCACGTCGCCTACAACCAGCCGCCGCTCACCCGCCGCGAGCGTGCCGAGCAAGTGAAAAAACGCAACGTGTTCGGCAAGTATGGTGACACCGCGCGCCGCGTGATCGACGCGCTGCTGACCAAGTACGCCGACGAAGGCATCCGCACGCTGGAGAGCATCGAGGTGCTGCGCGTGCCGCCGCTCGACCGCATGGGAACACCGATGGAGCTGATTCAGAGCTTCGGCGGACGTGGCGGCTACGACAGTGCTCTGCAACTCATCGAGCGCGAGCTTTACGCGCCACGTCCGCCCAACACGTCCGGCCCATCAAGCGCATCAGGCACGGCTTCCACCCAAGCCTGACTCGGCCCCACACGGGGCAGCCCTACTCTCTCCATTCGTTGCGACCCTGCCCTCCGTTCGTGGCGACACCGCTCTCCGTTCGTGGTGAGCCTGTCGAACCATGAACCCGTCTCGCGATCAGCGAAAATCAATCGCCCGCTCTTTCGCTCTCACTTCTCAAGTCAGCCGCAATGTCCAACCTATCACCCGTCATCAAATCCATTCAGGACATCATGCGCCAGGATTCCGGCGTGGATGGCGACGCGCAGCGCATTTCGCAGCTCACCTGGCTGCTCTTTCTCAAGATGTTTGATGCGCAGGAAGAAGAGCTTGAGGTCACTCGCGACCACTACCAAAGCCCCATCCCGGAGGAGCTTCGCTGGCGCAACTGGGCGGCAGATGCTGAGGGCCTGACCGGCGACAAGCTGCTGGAGCACGTCAACGGCAAGCTCTTCCCGCAGCTCAAAGCTCTGCCCGGCGATGCCACGCGTAACCCGCGCGGCTATGTGGTGCGCAGCGTGTTTGAGGATGCATTCAACTACATGAAGAGCGGGCAGTTGCTGCGCCAGATCATCAACAAGCTAAACGCCATCAACTTCCACCGGCAGGCAGATCGCCACCAGTTCAACGATCTCTACGAAAAAATCCTGCGCGACCTGCAGGCAGCGGGCAACGCCGGTGAGTTCTACACCCCGCGCGCCGTCACCCAGTTCATGGTCGACATCGTCAACCCCCGCCTGGGCGAAACGGTGCTTGACCCGGCCTGCGGCACCGGCGGCTTTCTGGTGTGCGCGCTGGAGCACCTGCGCCAGCAGGTGAAGAACGAGCAGGACCAAGCCACGCTGCAAACCAGCGTGCGCGGCGTTGAAAAAAAGCAGCTCCCGCACATGCTCTGCGTCACCAATTTGATGCTGCACGGCGTCGAGGTGCCCAGCCTCATCGCGCACGACAACACGCTCACCCGCCCGCTGCGCGACTACGGCGCGGCGGACCGGGTGGACGTGATCATCACCAACCCGCCGTTTGGCGGCGTGGAAGAGCCGGGCACGGAGAACAACTTTCCCGCCGACGTACGCACCAAGGAGACGGCGGACCTGTTTCTCGTGCTCATCAAGCACCTGCTCAAGCCCGGCGGTCGCGGCGCACTGGTGCTGCCTGACGGCACGCTGTTTGGCGAAGGCGTGAAAACGCGCATCAAAGAGCAACTGCTGGCCGAGTGCAAGCTGCACACCATCGTGCGCTTGCCGAATGGCGTGTTCGCGCCCTACACCGGCATCAAAACCAACCTGCTCTTCTTCACCAAAGGCCAGCCCACTACAGACGTTTGGTACTACGAGCATCCGTATCCTGCGGGTGTCAAGACTTACAACAAAACCAAGCCTATTCGCATTGAGGAATTCGACGCCGAAAAAGCGTGGTGGGGCAGCGAGACCGATGGTTTTGCCATCCGCGTGGAGAGCGAGCGCGCGTGGAAGGTGAGCATTGAGCAGATCAAGGCCGCCAACTACAACCTCGACCAGAAGAACCCGCACGTCGGCGAAGTGCAAGACCACGACCCCGAGCACCTGCTCGCGGATTACGAGCGCTTGCAGGCCGAAGCGCAGGCGCTGCGCGACGAGCTAAAGGCGATCCTCGCCGAATCCCTCACCTCAAGCCTGTCTCAAGGTGACCGAACCGTTCGCGCTAACCCGTCTGTTCGTGGTGATCCTGAGCTTCGTCGAAGGATCGAACCATGAACGGCACGCCGCACACACTGCTCGCCAACCTGAACCTCCTCGCCAGCGCCCCAGACGGCGTGGCCAGACTGCGTGAATTGATTCTGACCCTGGCAGTACAGGGCAAGCTGGTGCCGCAAGATCCGAACGATGAACCGGCGAATGAGTTGCTCAAGAAGATTCGCGCCGAGAAAAACCGGCTGATTGCCGAAGGAAAGATCAAGCGCGATAAGCCGCTGGCAGAGATTGGGGAGGAGGAGGAGCCGTTTGAGTTACCGGTTGGTTGGGAATGGGTGCGGATACCCGAAATCTCCTACGGTCTTGGGCAAGGTGAGCCAAGAACGTCGTTCAGCTACATCGACGTGGCGGCGATTGACAACGCCAAGGGTCGGGTTGCGCGAGAAGTTCAAGTGCTTGAAGCTGCCGACGCACCCTCCCGTGCGCGAAAGTACGTAGCGCAAGGTACGGTCATTTACTCCACGGTGCGTCCGTATCTAAAGAACATCGCGGTTGTAGAACAGGAATACCAGCCACGTGCCATTGCCAGCACGGCGTTCGCGGTCATGCACCCCCACACCGGAGTGCTATCGCAGTACTTGCTGCACTATCTTCGTAGTCAACCGTTCACGGAGTTTGTGAACAGCAAAGCGGTCGGCGTGGCATATCCCGCAATCAATGACGCAAACTTTTTCCAAGGTGTTGTCCCGCTCCCACCCCTCGCCGAACAAGCCCGCATCGTTGCTCGGGTTGAGGAGCTCATGCGCCTGTGCGACGCGCTGGAGGCGAAGGGGCGGCTAGAGGCCACGCAACATGCGCAGCTCGTTGCCACGCTGCTCGCCGGGTTGACGGATTGCGCCACCGCAGAAGAGCTGGCGGAGCACTGGCAGCGCGTCGCCGAGCACTTTGACCTGCTGTTCGACCGCCCCGAAGCCGTGGACGCGCTGGAGCAAACCATCCTGCAACTCGCCGTGCGCGGCCAGCTCGTCCCGCAAGACCCCAACGACGAACCCGCCAGCGAACTACTAAAAAAAATCCGCGCCGAAAAAGACCGCCTGGTCGCCGAAGGCAAGATCAAACGCGACAAACCACTGCCGCCGATCGCGGACGAAGAGAAGCCGTTTGAATTGCCGAACGGGTGGGTGCGGGTACGAATGGGTCATTTGATCGAACTGGTTTCCGGTCAGCATCTTGGACCTAGTGAGTATTTAGAAGGGCCAGGAGCAAAGGTTCCTTATCTCACGGGACCTGCGGAGTTTGGCGCAGTGACACCGATGCCGTCTCGCTCAACGAACGAAAGGCGTGCGATTGCGATTCAGCACGACATCCTCATTACTGTCAAAGGCTCGGGAGTTGGAAAGCTGAACGTTGTCACGCAACGCGAGCTAGCTATCAGCCGTCAGCTAATGGCGATTCGGCCGTTGACGATGGATTGCGAATTTCTCATGGTCGTTCTGCAAACTATGGCGCTGCACTTTCAAGAAAGGTCGATTGGCATCGCTATTCCCGGTATTGGGCGAGAGGACGTGACTCATGCGGCCATTGGTCTTCCTCCTCTCGCCGAACAATCCCGCATCGTAGCCCGCGTAACCTCCCTGCGCGCCCTGTGCGCCGACCTGCGCGAACGGCTCACGGCTGCACGGGTCGCGAAGTCGCGGTTTGCCAGTGCAGCCATCGCATCGGCATAACATCGCCACGATGCAAAGCACGCCCAGCCACGAGTCGCACGGCGCGTCTGAACGCGAGGCGTTCAGCGACTACATTGTGTTTGTCGACGAAAGTGGTGATCACAGTCTGGAGTTCATCAACCCGGAATATCCGGTGTTCGTGCTCGCCTTTTGCATCATCCCGGTTGCGGAATACGTCGAGCGCATTACGCCTGCGATTCGTCGCCTGAAGTTCAAACTGTACGGGCACGATATGGCGATCCTGCATGAGCATGAGATCCGCAAGCGGCTGGGGATTTTTTCGCGACTCGGCAAAACCGAGCGCGAAATGCTGCTGACCGATCTGACCGACATCATCGGCGCGGCGAACATGACGCTGGTGGCGGTGGTGATCGACAAGGCACGGCATAAGGCGCGTTACGTCACGCCGGAGCATCCGTACAAGCTGGCGCTTCAGTACGGGCTTGAGCGGGTGCATGATTTCTTGCGTGCCAAGCGACAGCACGAGCGCAAGACCACCATCGTCTGTGAGGCCCGCGGCAAGAAGGAAGATCGCGACATCGAGCTCGAGTTTCGCCGCGTCTGCGATGGCAGCAATCGGGATCGCACGCCTTACCCGTTTGACATCATGCTGGCCGACAAGCGAAGCAATTCGGAGGGTTTGCAGCTCGCCGACCTGGTGGCGCGGCCAATTGGTCTGCACGTGCTGCGGCCGCAACAGCCCAATCGCGCCTGGGAGATACTGCAGCCGAAACTGTCGAAAGGGTTTTACGGATTCAATGCGTCCGGAAATGGCCTGAAAGTGTTCCCATAAGCCGGCCCGGTGAGGTCGAAACGCCCCCAGAAAGCAGAAGGGCCCCCAGGTAGTCCCAGGAGCCCAGCGCCGGTCGGGTAGTCCCAACCCATTTGAACGAAGTTTGCCACAGGCATTTGGTGGCGTCTACCTAATACTCAACGGGTGACCCGGAACTCATAGATCGAACGGGACGGCGATGCCGTGCTCGTGAAACAGCCCGGCGAGGTCGTCGAGCGTCATGTCCATGAGCGTGGCGGCGCGACGAGCAGAGAGGTGCCCCTGATCGATGCCCCAGCCGAGCGTGTCGACGAACCGGCGGCTGAAGCGGGGGGGCACGTCCGCCTTGTCCGCCGCGCCGTTGCTGCCAGGCACGCTGTCGCGGAGGCGATCCGCAGCCGCGCGCTTTACGTGCCCGAGAGCGACCAGCCGCCAGAGCATGGCAGCGCGACTGACTTTGAAGTGAGCTGCAGCGGGCGCGAGCCAGGCAACGACGCCAGTCTCGGCCGGAAGCGGATGCGCGTCGAGATACGCCCGAACTGCGCCCGACGGCATCAGCAGCGCGGCGGCAAAGTTCTCGGCGAGCTCTTCGACGCGCTTGGCGCCCTTTTCCTTCAGTTCGCTGGATTTGTCAGGCTCAATCCGCAGCGGCTGCATGCCGTCGTTCGCCCAGGTCAGCAGATGGAAAAACTCATGCGCTGCGTCGTAGTTGCGGCGAACTTCGGACTCGTGCCGGTTGATGAGGATGCAGTTGAGCTCGGTGAGCTGGCACGCCGCGCCCGACACACCGCGAACGGCATCGACGTGCAGCACCAGCGTGTCCATGTCGTCCTCGAGCGCGCGAAGCAGTTGGGTTGCGGGCGTCGCGCCGAGTTTCAGCAGCGTTGCAATGCTCTCGCCCTCGGCTTGCGCATCTTCGTAACGGCTGTTTCGAGTCACACCGACGCGCCGCATCACCGAGTTCACGGGGCTCCCACGCAAGCGGGAGAGATGGCGGAACGCAGCAATCCAGCGACCGGCCTTGGCTTCGAAGGCGTTGAGGTCGGCAGGCACGGCGCTCTGCTGCCGCCAGGAAAACTTGCCTTCGCCGGCCAGTTCAAACGGATCGGTAAAGTAATCGAGGCGGACGTCAAAGTGCCGAGCCGCAGCCACAAGCTCGTCAGCGGTGAGTTTGCGCTCACCAAGCTCGATGGCAGACAAGGTTTGATGGTCTTTGAAACCAAGCGCCGCTGCAAGCGACGCAAGCGACATAGCGCGCTGCTAGCGCAACAGCCGCAGCCGTTCTGGTGCTGAACTCACGATTGCCCTCTCACATGCAAAATCAATTTTTGCAAGAAATTGGCTTAAAACACTGTTTTGCAAGCGAGCGGCAGACCAACGGTCACTCAAATCGGCAGAAAGGAGACAGACGGCGCGCGTCTTGACAGCCCCTGACGCGCACTTCGTCGCAAATCATCTTTTAGCTGTAACCCTTATTTCGTAGGGGCTACAGCTGAATTTGCAATAAAGTCGACTTCACACAAAACGGTCGCCAGCCCCGCGTTCGGACGTCATCCTGACGAAATGCCGTAATGGTTAGTGGCCGCTGTGCCCCTACCAATATTTCATCGCCCCCTTGAACAATTCCGCCAGTGACGCCTTGGTCACGTCGCGCGGGGCGTTTTTGATGACGCGCTGTTGCGGGTAGGCACGGTCGGCGAGTGTGTCGGCGTCGGCTTCGGTGTAG
>JABLTH010049048.1_pt1 | contig 10069 bp, 9 predicted proteins | sample 7875711 | NCBI WGS metagenome assembly JABLTH01 (sample SAMN14941262, study PRJNA633318) | bioreactor metagenome | isolation source: bioreactor | place: China | collected 2019-03-05 | reverse complement strand
TTGGGGTGGAAAAAACGATCACACGGGGTTGGTTGTCCATAATCAGCCTCCGTGTCATTGGATGAGGAGGCTGGGAAAAAGTTGCATTGCTACCGCAAATCAAGGGACTTATCGGGCGGCCTGACCAGCGAGAAATAGGCAACTCTGCGCGAGGAGGAGGTCAGTTTGAACGGCTCGGCCAGACGGTAACCAGGGATCCACACTACCGTGTCATTCGAGCAAAGGAGCGGCCAACGATCACGGGCGCGGCGCGGCATCTTCTCATTAACCAGGAAATCGGATAGTTTCAGGGAATGCCCCTCCATGCCAAGCGGCTCGAAGCGGTCGCCCGCGCCACGTATCCGCAGTTGCAGGGAAGCGGGCAGGGTATCGGCATCCAGCCAGACCTGGAAGGAATCCTCGTTGCGTTCGGCCTGTTCGCGCGCAAGAGTGGGAAGCCTCCAATTCTCGCAGGAGAAGCGCCAGCCGCCCGCAAGCTCGACCCCGCTGGGGATCGTCACAGGGATGGGATCGGAGTCAACGGGCATTTGCGGCCATTTGTCGAAGGGTAGTTCCGCCGTGGGCGTGGAGAGGTAGAAGTAGTGACCTTCGCGGAACAGAATCAGGCCGCCCATCAGGTCGGTGCGGGTAGCGGTGGACTTGTTGACAAAGTTTGCGGCGCGTTCGAGCAGGGCAAAGGTGACCTCCTGCCCGGGCCGCAGGGATTCGACGGCGCGGCGGATCAGGTTCCGCTGGAGGCCGAGGGAGCGCTCCTTCAATTTGGATGCGCTGAAGGCGATCATTCCCGGGGTCTCTTCGGCAATGCATTCTTTCCAGGACGTGTCCAGGGTCTCTCGCAATAAGGCATGATCGGCCTTGAGGCTTTGCGCTGAGCGCCAGACGGCCTCTCGGAATTTGGGATTGTAGGTTTCGAGGGTGGGGATGAGCAGGTTGCGGAGGCGGTTGCGCGTGAAATTAAGCGAGTCGTTGCTGGGGTCGTAGGCGGGGCGCAGTCCGTTAGCTGCACAGTACACGACCGTCTCCTCGCGCCAGAAATCGAGCAACGGGCGCACGATGGGGATCTGCGGATCGAAGGCAGGCAACAGGCTGCGATGGGACATACCCTTCAACCCCGTCAACCCCGCGCCGCGCAGGAAGTGCATCAATATCGTTTCCACCTGGTCGTCGGCAGTGTGACCGACGGCCACGGCCTGGGCGTCCAGCCGCCGCGCCTGCTCGAAGAGGAAACTGTAGCGCATGTGACGGGCTGCTTCTTCGAGCGACATGCCGTGTTCTTCGGCGTAGCCGCGCACATCGCCGCCGTCGATGATGGGAGCCACCATCAAACGCACGGCGGTTTGTTCCACCATCGTGGCGTCATTGTCGGACTCGGGCCGCAGGTGATGATTGAAATGAGCCACTACCAGGGAGTATCCTGCCTGGCGGATGGACTCCATCAGGCACAGGCTGTCGGGCCCGCCCGACACACCGACGATGATCGGCCTATCCTTGACCAGGCCACACTGATCACGAAGAATGGCATTCATGTTATCCAGCATGACGCCAATTAAACCACAAAAGCAAGAAAAGGCAGATCGACGATCGGAATAAAAAAAGATGCGGGAGATCATCCCGCATCTCGATTCTGTAGGTTTGGCTACAGTTGATACAACTCGACCAGCACGCCGCCCGTGGACTCGGGATGGACGAAGGCATACTTCTTGCCGTCGGCGGCAACGCGCGGCTGTTCGTTGATCAGGCGGATGCTCTTCTCACGCAGGATGGCCATCATGCCTTCGATATCGTCCACTTCGAGGCAAAGGTGATGCATGCCAGGTCCGTGCTTGGCAAGATATTTGGCAATACCCGAGTCGTCGGTCGTGGGCTGGACCAACTCCACCTCCGCGCCCGCCAAAGGCAGGAAGGCGACCTGGGATTTTTCGGCGGGGACGTCGCGCAGTTCGTGCAGGGGAATTCCCAGCGCGTCGCGCCAGAAGGACAGGGACTTTTCCATATTGTCGACAACGACGGCTACGTGGTTGATGGCTTTGATGACAGGCATTGGTTTCTCCGTGTAAATAGGCAGGCAACAGCCACTTTTAAAGTAACTGTCGCCTTGAAATAACTATGCTACTTTCATGAACCCGAACAACTTCCACATGCTGCGCATCATGCCGTGGCCGAAGTCGGGTTTGAGGAACTGATTGGGGCAGGAGCCTGGGATGACCGTGATGCCATTGGCTTTGCACAAGTCCACGGCGCTCTGTGAGACGCTGGTCATGCCTTGCGCGAGGCCTGGCTTGGTTCCCATCATGCAGTGCATCCAGACGCGCTTCACGCCCAGGTCCACGCACTGCTGAACGATCTGTTCGGTTACTTTGGGGTTGGCGAGGATGAAGACCCCGTCGGGTTTCTCGGGCAGCGACTTTAGGTCAGGGTAGCAGGGATCGCCTTCGAAGGAGGAGATGCGCGGGTTGACCGCATAGACGGTGTAGCCGTTCTCCTTAAACTTGCGATAGCTCAGGTTGCAGCCCGTGTCACGCTTGTCGGAGACGCCCACAACGGCAATCTTCTTTTGGGCCAGGAAATCCTGCACCAATGTTTCGATCTTCATTTTGCCTCCAATCGTATGAGTCTTTCACTTTTTGACAGGCCAAGGGGCCAGACGGATCGCGCCTTGTCCGCACTGGGCGGACAGTTGATCGAAGACGCGGCTGGTTGGATCGTCGAGCGGCAGATATTGATTCAAAAGCAGTTCTCCATACGGAGTCAGGGACACTGTGGTTGCAGTGGCGTAGTTCAGGCGGCCGAAATCGACATGTGTGTATGAGAACAAATCCACATTGGCTTCGCGGTCCTGCTCGACCGAAGAGGCCAGTTTCCAGTAGCGGTCGAAGAGCGGATACTCGGCAGGGTTGCGGAAGGCTTTCATCAGACTCTGGAAATAAGGTCGGGCGCGATAGCGAAGGCTGACCTCGCGGAAGAACCGCATGGTGCGCAGGGCGTACTCATCCCAGTTCTCCGTGATCTTCGAGCGGGCCGCCAGGTCCTTCCCGAACACCAGGCGGATGGCATTGTAGCCGCCCACCGTGGAGCCTGCGGTCTCGAACATGGCTTGGGGAATATGGAAAAACGCCGCGGCGATCTGGTTGATGGCCAGCACGTCGGAATATACATCCAGCAGGAAGGCGGGGACCCGCAATTGCCCGACCAGGTTGGCCATTTTTGTAAGACTCTTATCGGCATCCAACGTGTCGGTGGCCAGCGCAGCGGACGGCTGGCGCACGATCTTGCTCGGTTGGATGCCTGTGGAGGCGAAGAAGAATTCCTTGCGCTCGAGGGTGGTCAGGTGGAACGCGTTAGCCAGTTTGACAAGCAGTTCAGGCTCGAAGTGTTTCTTCGCGCCGCGCTCGATCTGACTGATCACAGCCAGGTCGATGTCGGCATATTCCGCCAGGTTGAATTGCGTCCATTCCATGTCCTGGCGCAGGGCGGAGACCAGTTTTCCGAAGTCTTTTCTGTCCATGGTGGTTTTTTACCTGTAAAGGGCTGTAAAAATTTTTTGAGTCTATTATAATTATTTTTGCTGGACACTCCAAGGCTGGTCTTATGAAATGAAACCGATGCCGTTCAGCCAGTTCCTTGTAGGTGTTAGGGACCCTGCAGTCAGAGACCCCGATCTTCGGGGTCTCTTTGTTTTTTTACACTAGCCCCTCGATTAAACCATGAAAGCCTGGCTGGGAAAGTCACCAAATGGACGTGACAAACAACCCACGAGAGGAGCAGATGGAATAAACTCTTCAGGCGGTTCGTTTCAATGGTGTAAAAAATCTTTGAGTTGGATGAAGAAATATTTGCTGGATTCTTCCCTCCCTCTTTTCTATAATGTTCTGTAAGCAGGGGGACACGGATGTTCCTCCTGCACCACAATTCACTACAGGAGGTTTTCTCATGAGTGTCCGATTCAACATTGTGGAGCGGGGCAACCCTGGCAAGCCCGATGCCCCCAAAAAGTTCTACCCGTCCATTCAGTCTTCGGGACGGGTGACCACGCGCGAGCTGGCCGAGATGGCCGCCCAGCGCTCGACCCTCAGCACGATGGACATGATGGCGGCCATCGAAGGGTTCCTGGCGATCATTCCCGAGCAGCTCGCCAGGGGCAATATTGTGGAATTGGGCGATTTCGGCTCCTTCTGGCTGCGCACCACCTCGGAAGGGGTCGATACGGCCGAGGCCGTGCACGCCACGCAGATTAGCAGCATTCTGCCGCGTTTCAACCCTGGCAAGGTCTTCAAGCAGACCCTGGACCGCATCGAGTTCGTGAGAGGCTCGGTGGTGGGCCAGGCGGAAGAGTAACCTGGCCGCAGGGGACAGCCGCCCACGGGTGGGCTGTCCCCTGTCTTTTTGAAGAACTTCTCGATGTTTTTAAAAAACATTTCGATATTTTCGAGAAATTTTTTCGATGTTTTTGTCGGCTTGCATGTCATTGCGAGCGACAGCGAAGCAATCTCGTGGAAGAGGAGGTTGTGTCGGGCGGGAGAACGCCGCCCTCGCAACGACATGAAAGAGATGTCATTGCGAGCAGAGCGAAGCAATCTCGTGGAAGGGGGAGGAGGTTGCGTACCACTGCGTGGCACACGTCGTCGGGCTGACGCCCTCCTCGCAACGACATGAACGCCCTCGCAACGACATGGCTTATTCAAGAGTATTTGTTATATAATTCAGCAGGGAAACCCAACACATGTCCATTCAACTCATTCAACAGTACCAGGCCAAAGTCGAACAGATCATCCGCTATGGCGGCAGTCGCAACGAGGGCTCGCTGCGCAAGCCGTTCCAGGATTTGCTGGAGCAGTATGCCCGCGCGCGGAACCTGGTGCTGGTGGCCGAGGTGGAGATGGATTCACGCAAGGGGACGCGCATCCGCCCCGACGGGGTGTTGAAGGATGCCCTGCGGCAGGACTGGGGTTATTGGGAGAGCAAGGATGAGAAGGACGACCTGGAAGCCGAGATCAAGGCCAAGTTCAACAAGGGGTACCCGAGCTTCAACATCCTGTTCGAGGACACCCAGCGGGCAGTGCTGTACCAAAGCGGGGAGCGGGCCATGGAAGCCGCTTTCAGCGACCCCAAAAGCCTGGACGTGTTGATCAGCCTGTGGGTGGGGTACGAACCGAAGGAGGTGGCCGAGTTCCACAAGGCCATCGAGTTGTTCAGCGCCGAGGTGGGCGGGCTGGCCGAGGCGCTTCGGGCGGTGATCGGCGAACAGGTAACGGGAAACCAGGCCTTCGCGCAGGCCCTGGAGGAATTCCTCGAACTGGCGAAGAAGGCCATCAATCCCAAGATCGAAATGGCGGACGTGCGCGAGATGGTCATCCAGCACGTGCTGACCGAAGACATCTTCATGCGCGTGTTCGACGAGGCCGAGTTCCACCGCGAGAACGTCATCGCCCAGAAGCTGACCGAGGTGGCGGGCACCTTCTACAAGGGCGAGACCAAGCGCAACATTCACGCCCGCATCGCGCCCTATTATGAGACCATCAACGCGCGCGCCTCGCAGATCTCGGACCATCACGAGAAGCAGAAATTCCTCAAGGCCCTGTACGAGAGTTTCTACAAGGCCTACAACCCCAAGGCGGCGGACCGCCTGGGCATCGTCTATACCCCCGATGAGATCGTGCGCTTCATGATCGAGAGCGCGGACCACCTGGTCTTTAAGCATTTTGGCAGGACCCTGGGCGACCGAGGCGTGGAAATCCTCGACCCCGCCACGGGCACGGGCACCTTCATCACCGAGTTGATCGAATACCTGCCCGCCCAGCAGTTGGAATACAAGTACGAGCACGAACTGCACTGCAACGAGGTCTCGATCCTGCCGTACTACATCGCCAACCTGAACATCGAGTACACCTACAAGCAGAAGATGGGACGCTTCAAGGAGTTCGAGAACATCTGCTTCGTGGACACGCTCGACAACATGGGCTTCGAGCATACGGGCAAGCAGTTGAACTTCTTCGGCCTGACGGACGAGAACGCCGAGCGCATCACGCGCCAGAACAGCAAACCGATCATGCTGGTGATCGGCAATCCGCCGTATAACGCGAACCAGGCGAACGAGAACGAGAACAACAAGAACCGCGAATATCCTGAGATCGACAAGCGCATCAAGGATACCTACATTTATCACAGCACGGCGCAGAAGACAAAACTATATGATATGTATGCCCGCTTTTATCGTTGGGCCAGTGATCGCCTTGATAAAAACGGGATTATTGCCTTTATTACAAACAGTTCTTTTCTTGACTCTAAAACTTTTGACGGCTTTCGGAAGGTTGTTTCGGATGAATTTAGCCATATTTACATTGTAGATTTGGGCGGAAATATCCGTAAAAATTCAAAATTGTCTGGCCCATTACATAATGTATTTGCCATACAAACGGGAGTAGCCATTGCCTTCTTTGTTAAAACCGAAAAGAAAGGAAAAAATCCTGCCCAGATTTTTTATGTGCGTCGCAATGAAATGGAATTGGCAACCGAAAAGTTGGATTATCTACATTCAACAAAGTTTTCTGAAATAAAGTTTGAACACATTAGCCCTGATAAAAGCAATAACTGGCTCAATCTTGCTGAGAATAATTGGGATGATTTGATTCCAATTGCCAGCAAAGAGGGTAAATCTGAAAAAAGCGGCAGGGAACCCAAGACTATTTTCAAGATGTTCTCCTTGGGAATTGCAACAAATCGAGATGAATGGGTTTACGATGAAAGCCCTGAAACTCTAGAAGCGAAGATCAAATATTTCTTCGGCTTATTTGAAAGCGAAAAGAAGCGTTGGACACAGTCCGATAAAAAACAGGCTGTCAATGATTTTGTAAATCGCTCTATCAAGTGGACAAGCGAACTCGAAGCGCACCTACTTCGCGGAACACAACTTGATTTCAGCAATGAAAAAATTGTCGATGGGATGTATCGTCCCTTTGTCAAGCGTCCCTTGTATTACGATACAGTAATTGTTCACCGTCCATATCAGCAGCCGAATTTCTTCCCAATTGGCAGGAAGAGCGCAGAAAATTATGCAATTTGCGTGAACGTCAATGGCAAAGAGTTCAATGCTTTGACTGTTAATTCGGTTCCCGATTTGCATTTCAACGGCGACTCTCAATGTTTTCCCGTCTACCGCTATGCCGAAGATGGTCTACGTGTCGAAAACATCACCGATTGGGCGCTGGGTCAGTTCCAGAAGCACTACAAAGACAAAAAGATCACGAAGGAAGACATCTTCCACTACGTCTACGCTGTGCTGCATTACCCTGCCTACCGCGCCAAGTACGAGATCAACCTCAAGCGCGAATTCCCACGCATCCCGTTCTATGAGGATTTCAAGAAATGGGCCGCGTGGGGGCAGCGCTTGATGGAACTGCACTTGGACTACGAAACGGTCGAGCCGTATCCATTGAAAGTAGAGACCCTAAAGGTCTCTGAGACCTTTAGGGTCTCGCCGCGCCTGATCGCCCGTAAAGGACGCGGCGAGATCGAGATCGACACGCAAACGACCTTGAAGGGCGTGCCCGCCGAGGCCTGGGACTATCGCCTGGGCACCTACTCCGCGCTGGAATGGATTCTCGAACGCTACAAGGAAAAGAAACCCAAAGACCCCACCATCGCCGAGAAGTTCAACACCTATTGCTTCGCCGATTACAAGGAACAGGTCATCGACCTGCTGGCCCGCGTCTGCACCGTCAGTGTGGAGACGATGAAGATCGTCAAGGAGATGCCGTAGGCATGTCCTTGCGGCGAGCCTCAAATGGCGAGCCTCAAACAGCGAGCCTTCGATTTCCAAGCTGAGTTGGCACGGTTGAACCAACCCTGAAAACATGGTAGTATAAAAGGGCTGGCAGGCGTCAACCTGTGTCGGGTAATGTCAAAACGAACCCGACGCAATGGGTTGAAGAACGTGCTCCAGGTCTGCGGTCTTGAGATGGTCTGGCTGCGCGGCGCCTGTTCCGAATCCTGAAGTGTATATGCAAGGAGGCGCCTGGGGATTGGATAACGCAAGTTTATGTTGCAGGAAAGACGACGAAGGGCCTGACGGCTGTCGAGCGGAATATTCCTTTTTCATAACTTGGAGGTCCAAATGAATCTCAGCGCTCCCAAACAACTCACTTTCTGGATCGCCGTTGCTGTTGCGGCAATCGGCTTGATCGCCAGCCTGGTAAGCATCCCAGTATTATCTGGCTTCGCGTTCTGGCTGGTCGTGATCGGCTTTGTGATCCTGGCCGCGGGCAACTTGATGGAAGGCTTGTAAGCCGACCAGAGGGATGCAAGCCGACTACTTGCATCCCTCATGGAATACGCATGGGCGGTTTGGCCTGGATGACAAGGTGGGGTATTTCTCTTTTCTCCTTGTATCCTGCGTTCATTCCGTTATAATGGCCACATCGTCGGTGGGACTTGTCCCATCTCATCTCATTCGTCGAAAGGAAATATCATGAGTTTCTTCAGCACGATCCTCCAAAAACTTGGGCTCAAGAAGGACGAGCCCGCTGCCACGCCCGCGCCTGCGGCTCCCGCCGCCCCCAAGCCCGTCGCTTCGGATAAGGGCGAGAAGGATAATGTTGCGCCTGCGGCGCCTGTTGCCCCCAAGCCCGTCGTCCAGTCAGCTGCAGAGGCCAGGACGGTTGCGCCCTCCGCACCTGTCGCCCCGCCCGCGCCGCCTGCTCCCGTCAAACCCGCCGTCCAGGCCGTCTCCGAGGTGGATGTGGTCAAGAAGCTGGAAAGCCTGGCCGAAGGCTCTGGCCTCGACTGGAAGGTTTCCATCGTGGACCTGCTCAAGCTGCTCGAGATCGATAGCAGCCGCGAGGCCCGCAACGAACTGGCCAAGGAACTGGGTTGTCCCGAGGACCTGATGCACGACTCGGCCAAGATGAACGTCTGGCTGCACAAGACCGTCCTCAAGAAGATCGCCGAGAACGGCGGCAACATCCCGCAGGAACTGCTCGACTAATATCGACCTTGAATGGCGCAGACATTTGTCTGCGCCATTTGTTTTTTGGCCAAGGAGAAATGCGATGGGCATGGTAGGAACCTTGTTTGTCTTCATATTTTTTGTTTTGGTCATTGGCATGATCATGCTGGCGAATTCCATCAAGATCGTACCCGAGCATCGACGCCTGGATGTTTATCGCCTGGGACGCTACATCGGCGAAAAAGGGCCTGGGGTGGTAATCATGATTCCCATCATCGACCGAGGGATCATGAAAGACCTGGGCGAACCCGCGCTCCATGAGAAATCCCCCAGCCGCAGCCTGGTAGGCGTCATCGGCCAGACCGAGTCGACGGTCTACACTGAAGGCAAGGTGCGCCTGTCGACGGGCGAGGTGTGGGATGCTGTCAGTCAGCGGCCCATTTCGACAGGCCAGCGTGTGCGTGTGGTGCGCATGATCCTTGAGGTGGAAGAAGAGCGGGCATAGCCCTTCCTTAATCCCATCCCATCTGATACAATCCAAGCCGCACGATTTATGAAGTACCGAGAAAGCCTCGGCCACCCAGGTCGGGGTTTTTGTGTGTGTTAGACCCTGGACAATGAACAGCGGACCCTCGTCACAGTTCATTGTCTACGGTCTATTGTCTACCCAAATCCGCTTTACGAATAACGAGAACCCATGCAAACTGAACGAACCGACCTCCGAAATATCGCCATCATCGCCCACGTCGACCACGGCAAGACCACCCTGGTGGACTTCCTCCTGCGTCAGGCGCACACCTTCCGCGAGAATCAGCACGTCGAAGAACGCGTGATGGACTCGAACGACCTGGAACGCGAACGCGGCATCACCATCCTGGCCAAGAATACGGCCATCACCATTCCCGACCCCAAGACGGGTGGGATGGTCAAGATTAATATCGTGGACACGCCAGGCCATGCCGACTTTGGCGGCGAGGTCGAGCGTATCATGAACATGGTCGATGGCGTACTCCTGCTGGTGGATGCCGCTGAGGGCCCCATGCCGCAGACCCGTTTTGTGCTCAAGAAGGCTCTTGAGCGCGGACACAAGGCCATCGTGGTCATCAACAAGGTCGACCGCAAGGATGC
>JABLTH010087310.1_pt1 | contig 10079 bp, 8 predicted proteins | sample 7875711 | NCBI WGS metagenome assembly JABLTH01 (sample SAMN14941262, study PRJNA633318) | bioreactor metagenome | isolation source: bioreactor | place: China | collected 2019-03-05 | reverse complement strand
TTCCACAAAGTCGCCGGCGATGAATTCATCCGGGTCGTCATGGTTGCGTTGTCCGACGACCAGAAGATCGGTCTCCCGCGCCTCACGCAGCACCAGTGCCACCGGGTCGCCTTCCACTGCACGCCATTCCGTTTCGACCGCAAGCTTCTCGGTCGCCTGGCGAAAGCGTGCGTGCACGGCATCCCGCACGCTGTCGCGCCGGATCCGGTCTTCCTCCAGATAACGTGCGGCGTTTTCCATCATGTAGAACCAGCTGAGGCTTGGCGCAAAGCTCGCATAGATGCCGACGAGTTTGGCGCCGTGCGCCTGTGCGAACTGGGCCGCAAGGTTGAGGCGGTGCATGGCGCGTTCGCTGCGGTCCAGATGCACCATCACACTGGCGTAGCTCATGGTCAGATCCCGATGTCGTGTCAGAGGATGTGCTACCCGACTAGGCAATGACGGCATTGCTCAGCGGTTCCGTAGCGGCGTGCGGTGCTTGCGTCTCCACCGCGCGGACGAGCAGCACCGGCAGCGTGCTCCGGCGTACAACGCTCTCCGCCACACTGCCCAGGAACAAGCGCTGGAAGCCGCGACGCCCGTGCGTGCCAAGCACCAGGGCTTGCGCGCCGACGTTGTGGGCGGCCTGCTCAATGGCCGTGCCGATGTCGAAGGTTCCGATGGGGTCGTCAACCACCACGCTGTGGACGTGCACACCTGCCTTCTCGGCCTTGGCCCGCGCGTCGGCAACGATTTGGTTGCCTTGTTTGACCAAGGCTTCGGTAAAGGCGCCGACATCGATGTAGCCAACGTCGTACATCAGATACGAGTTGTCGATCACGTGCGCGATGACCAGCTCAGAGCCGAGCTTTTGCGCAAGCTGGATGGCCTCGTCCAACGCGCGATCTGCCGTCGGGCTGCCATCCACCGCTACCAGAATCCTGTCGTACATGATGTGCCTCCATCGAATCCGTCGTCCGCCCCAAACGGGGTTGCTGGATTCAATGTTGGACCACCAAGCGGATCACCCCTTGATTTACATCAGCGTTTGGCTCGGCGGACTGCCCAGCGACGCCACTTGATCTGCCTCAAGGGCATGTGTCCAACGCTCAATAGACTCCTCCGCTATCGGCTGCCGCCTTGTCCAGTCATGGAAAGCTCACGGCACCTTGTGCGGGATCAACTTCTGACACCGGCCCGTTCTTATAGTGAAAACGTACGCGCATCGGAGTTCAGCATGAGGGTCGACGAGATTTGCTCCCGCCGCATCGTCCACGTCCAGTCAACGGCGACGCTGCAGCAGGCCGCCCGATTGATGCGGGACGAAAGCGCTCGTGCGCTCCTTGTCACGGAACGCACCGGCTGCGGAGCGCGGGTGGTCGGCATCGTGACAGACCGGGACATGGTGGTGCACGGGATAGCCAACCGCGGCGACTGCACCGAGACCGCCGTATCGGAAGTCATGACGCGCGGTCTTCTGACCATTCACGATGACGCCATGATCAGTGAAGCCTTGCGCTCGATGCTCAGCCACGGCCTGCACCGTCTGGCGGTGGTCGATCGTCAGCAACGACTGGTGGGGATGCTCAGCCTGGACGACACCATCCGCGCGATGGGTGGCGAATGGACCTTGCTGGCCGGCATTCTCGGTCGTGACAACGCTAGCGGGTCCCGCCAGCATGCGCCGTCCGATTTGATCCTCTAAGGCTCCCCCCTGCCGACACCGCATGTGCACTGGGCAGAATTGACTAGGCGACAAACCAGAACACCGCCCAGCTGGACAGAAGCATGGTCAGCAGACCAGCGGTGACTTTGCCCGCAAAAGCGCGGCCTCCGCTGATGGCCACGACAACCTTCGAGAAGGTGTTGGCCGTCAGCGCAAGCATCACCAGCGCGCCTGCCGTCGAAGTCTGCAGCGTGTGGCCAGCCACCTGCGTTGCAATGGATGCGGTCGCGGCATGCACATCGGCAAATGCGCCAAACACGGTGACAGCCACCACGGCTGCTGTGCCGAACCATGTGCGTGCGGCGGCGGCGGCAAGCAGCAAGGCCGCCGTCCACAGGGCAAAACCAATGGCGACACGCCAGTTGATGGATGACGCTGAACTCTCGGGCGCCTCCTCAAGCGGCTCGCTGCCACGCCATATCCATAGAGCGGACCATGCCACCGTCGCAATCATGCCGACTGCCAGCGGAGCCCCCAGCACGCGCAAAAAGTCGATGTTGATGGCGGCAATCAGCAGCAGCATCTGCACCAGCGTAGCGACGTTGGACAGCAGCGCCGCGGCAACGGCACCGTCAATGGGGCGATGGTCCTTGCGCACGCGCGCTGCCATGGCCGTGATCGTTGCCACACTCGATGCAAACCCGCTGAACAGGCCTGCCAGCGGCAAGCCGATACGCTCTCCAAACCATCGCGCCGCAAAATGGCCCGTGTTGCCGGTCAGCATGACAAGCAGCACAACCAGCCACAGCGTATGTGGGTTCCAGGCGTTCAGCGGCCCCATGTTCCGGTCTGGAACCGCGGGCCAGACCAGCAATGCCGCGACGGCGAGGATCAGCAGATCGGCGAGTTCACGCTGGGTGATGACCGTACGGGCAAACCGATGCAAACCCGCTTTCGCATAGAGCAGGACAAGAAGTACCGTGCCCAGGCCAGCCGTCATTTCGGGCTCGCTCACGGCATAGGCGCCTAACAGCGTGGTGGCCACCAATGCGAGTTCCGTCGTCACGCCGGGATCGACATTGGCCGAATGGTGATAACCCACCGCCGCCAACACCGCTACCGTGAGCAACACCGTGGGCACGGCCAACGGCACGGGCAGGCTTGCCGCAATGGCGCCAGCCAGCGCCCCGATCGCAAACGTTCGCATGCCCGCCGGCAGTTCTGCGCTGCCGGTGTGACTACGCTCACGCTCGAGGCCGATCGCCAGGCCCACGCCCAAGGCAACCGAGAAGGACAGCAGTGAAGTCATTCAGTGGAGCCGGATGGCCGTTGCATTGCACCCATTCAGTATTGCGCGCGGCAACGCCTTCCGATTGATCTGGCGCAGCCGATGGTCGACTGCCGAGACTAAGTTTTTCAGGGCTGATCCATACTGACCAGACACGCCATACGGAGACAGCGATGTCTGAATCGATGCGGGCCATGGTGATGGAAGGCGCCGGGAGGCCATTGATTTGGCGGGAAGTTCCCACGCCCAAGCCTGGGCCGGGCGAGGTCCGGATCGCGGTGTCCGCTTGTGGTGTCTGCCGTACCGACCTCCATATCGTGGACGGCGAACTGACTGCCCCGAAACCCTCCCTCATTCCTGGGCACGAAATCGTCGGCATCGTCGAGACGTGCGGCGAAGGCGTGACAACGCCCGCCCCGGGCGAACGCGTGGGCGTGCCGTGGCTGGGCTGGACGTGCGGTGTCTGCCCGTACTGCCTGCACGGGCGCGAAAACCTGTGCGATCACCCGGCCTTTACCGGATACACGCGCGATGGCGGGTATGCGCAATACGTGGTCTGCGACGCGCGGTACTGCCTGCCGATTCCGGCGCGGTACGACGATGCCCACGCGGCGCCCCTGCTCTGCGCCGGCCTGATCGGCTACCGCACGCTGCGCATGGCAGACGATGCGCGCCGGATCGGCATCTACGGCTTTGGCGCCGCGGCCCACCTCATCACGCAGATTGCCGTGGCAGAGCAGCGCGAAGTGTTTGCCTTCACCCGGGCCGGCGACGCTGCGGCTCAGCAACTTGCGCTGGACACCGGCGCCAGGTGGGCGGGCGCCAGCGACACCGCCGCCCCCGAGCCACTCGACGCCGCGCTGATCTTCGCACCCATCGGCGCGCTCGTGCCGCAGGCGCTGCAGGCCGTGGTCAAGGGCGGTTCAGTGGTCTGCGGCGGCATTCACATGAGCGACATTCCCGCGTTTCCGTACCGGTTGCTGTGGGAGGAACGCAAGCTGGTTTCGGTGGCGAACCTGACGCGAGTCGATGGACTCGCGCTCATGCGCGTCGCCGCGGAAGTCCCCTTGTGGGTTCACGTCACGCCCTACCGGCTGCAAGATGCCAACACCGCCTTGGAAGACCTCCGCGCTGGGCGGGTGGCCGGCGCTGCCGTCCTGCAGGTGTCTTCGGAAGACCTTTGACACGCATCAACAGCCCCGGCGCCACGCTGTCTACGCTGATTACACGCGGTGCCCTACTGCGCAACGCCTTGGAGACCACCATGTACCAGCGAATCCTGCTCGCCATCGACGGCAGCCACGCGTCCTATCTCGCGCTGCACCAGGCTATTGTGGTCAGCAAGGCGACGGGCGCGGAAGTCGAAGCCCTATTCGTTGCCGATAGCAGCGACATCACCTTCGACATGGTCGGAGCTGACTCGATTGCCTACGCAAACCAGGTGGCCGGCTACGGCCGCGACACGCTTGCCGAGGTATCAAAGAAGCTGGACGCTGCGGGCGTCAAGCATTCGACCAAATTGCTCGAAAACTCCATTGCGCCGGGGCAAATTTCCGCAACGATTGTCGGGGAAGCCAACGAGACCGGAGCCGACCTGATCGTGCTCGGCACGCATGGCCGGCGCGGGCTCAAGCACCTGGTGCTCGGCAGCGTGGCCGAGGGCGTGGTGCGCAAGACCAACAAGCCGGTATTGATGGTGCGCAGTGAGGTCGAGGAGTAAGAGGCAGCGAGCAGCACGGCCTCCCGATCCTCTTGTGCGAGAGCGGCACACCCTAACGCCGCCCGCCTGGAAACCCCGGACGGGCGGTGAAGTCTTTTCTGGAAACCGAGCCTGTCGCGCGGCGGCCAGTGCACCCAAGCGCACTCAATTCTCTGCACCCTCGCTGTCCGGACCGGCCCTCCGCCCGCCGGACCAAGCCGAGAGAGAGTGCAAAACGCAGCCGCCCCGGAACGCGAGCCAATGTGATGCGTTTTGACGACAGTGTTGCCGCGCTGAACGTGCACGTCTGGGTCACGACCGAGCACTTTTGTGACACGCGTTGGACGCTCGCCCAGCAAGTCCGCGCCACCCTCGCAGAGACCCGATGCGCCGCGCCCATGCGGATTCGCGAGCTGCATATCGTGCGAGACGACACACAGGAAATGGATGGCGGACCTGCCCGTCAGGGCCGCAAATCCGCCCAGACCATGGCCGGATGAGGGTCGGGATTTTCTTGTGCATTCGCAAACGCATTGCATAGACTCACTCTTCAAGGCATCTCTATAGGCAATGCATCATGTGTCGCTGGCTGGCGTATTCAGGCAATCCCATTCAGATGGAGACAGTGCTGTTCCGGCCGCGGCACTCGTTGATCGACCAGAGTCTGCGCTCCCGCCTGGGCGGCGAGACGACCACCAACGGCGACGGTTTCGGCATCGGGTGGTACGGCCGCTACTCTGAAGTGCCCTTCCGTTATCGTTGCCTGCACCCCGCGTGGAACGACACCAACCTGCGTGAAGCCGCCCGCGCCATCCGGTCTTCGATGTTCATCGCCCACGTGCGTGCGGCCACCGACACCCCGGCCCAGGAGACCAACTGCCACCCGTTCCGCTACGGCCGGTGGCTCTTTGCGCACAATGGGCTGATCCGCGAATACCCGTTGCTCCGCCGCGCCCTGATGATGGAAGTGGCGCCGGAGCTGTTCCGCTGGATCGAAGGTTCGACCGATTCCGAGATCATGTTTTTCCTGGCGCTCTCGTTCGGGCTGGACCGCGACCCGCGCGGCGCCCTGGAGCAGATGGTCGGGCTGATCGAAGACATCGGCCGGCGCCACGGCGTCGAATACCCCTTGAACATGACGGTCTGCGCAACGGACGGCGTTCAGATCGTCGCAGCGCGCTATTCCAGCGAGGGCGAATCACGCTCCCTCTTTCACAGCACATCTTTCAAGCACCTGCACCAGCTCTATCCTGACAGCGCCGCAATTGAAGACGCAGGGGACGGCGCGTTTCTTGTGCTGTCCGAGCCGCTTGTCGACCTGCCTGGCGCCTGGGCGGAGATTCCCGAAGAGACGGTCGTCATCGTCAAGGGCGGTGTGGTTGAGCACCACCGTTTTGTGCCGCGCAAGCCCGGTCCCACGGGTTTTGACCTCCCCGCCAACCAAGCCACTTACGGACGCGAGGCAGGCTGATCGCGCTCCCGCCGGGGTGATACCAGCATCACCCCGTTCTTTTTTCCCCCTCCGCTGAAACCTCCTGACAAAACGCTGTCAGGAGCCCTGCGTTACGCTCGCGCTCGCGACATGTTTCGTAGACGAACCGGATCTTCATAATCCGCTACAGTTTACGGCTCGAATTCTGATTGCCCGGCGCGGCTGCAAGTGATTCACCGGCGCCGGCATTCCCCTCTACCTCCAAGCTCCAAGGAACGCCCTCCATGTCCTCCGGTGTCATTCGCCTGCGCGGAGCCCGTCAGCACAATCTCAAAAACCTCGATCTGGACCTGCGCACGGGCGAGATGACCGTCGTGACCGGCCCGTCGGGGTCCGGCAAGTCAAGCCTCGTTTTCGACACGCTTTACGCAGAAGGCCAGCGCCGCTACGTCGAGACCTTCAGCGCCTACGCGCGCCAGTTCCTCGACCGCATGGACCGGCCGCAGGTCGAGCACGTCGAAGGCGTGCCGCCCGCCATCGCCATCGACCAGACCAACCCGGTGCGCAGTTCGCGCTCGACGGTCGGCACGATGACGGAGCTGAACGATCACCTGAAGCTGCTGTTTGCACGCGCCGCACAACTGTTCGACCGCGATACCGCGCTGCCGGTGCGGCACGACTCGCCGGAAACCATCTACGACGAGCTGCTTTCGCGCACGCGCGAGGGCGATCCGCGACTGGTGGTGACGTTTCCCGTCGAGCTGCCCGCCAATACGAGCCCCGAAGAAGTCACGCAGTGGTTGTCGGTCAGCGGCTATACACGCGTACAGGCCGAGCGCGTGGTCGAGTCGTCCACCGGCCAGCGCAAGCTGCTCGATGTGGTGGCCGACCGCTTCCGCCTGCAGGGCACCGAGCGTGCCCGTGCGCTGGAGGCCATCGAGTCGTCGCTCAAGCGCGGCGGTGGGCGCGTCAGCGTCTATGTGCTCCCTGCCGATGAAGGTGCGGAGCCAACCATCTGGCGCTTTTCCACCGGCCTGCACTGCCCCGAAAGCGACCTGCGCTACGCCGACCCGCAGCCCGCGCTCTTCTCGTTCAACTCCGCCTACGGCGCGTGCGATGCTTGCCGTGGTTTCGGCCGCGTCATCGGCGTCGATCTGGGGCTGGTGATTCCTGACGAACGCAAGACCCTGCGCGATGGCGCCATCAAGCCGATGCAGACACCGGCCTGGAAGGAGTGCCAGGACGATCTGATGCGCTACGCCGCCGCGGCCGACATCCCGCGCGGCACGCCGTGGGCAGAGATGACGGAAGCCCAGCGCAACTGGGTCATCAACGGCGACCCGGCCTTCAAGCGTGGCGGCTGGAACAAGCAGTGGTACGGCGTGCGCCGCTTCTTCGACTATCTGGAGTCGAAGGCGTACAAGATGCACATCCGCGTGCTGCTCTCCAAGTACCGCAGCTACACGACGTGCGAAACCTGTGGCGGCGCACGCCTGAAAACCGAGTCGATGCAATGGCGCCTCGGCAGCAAGGAAAACGCGGATGCCGTGCTCGCGCCCGAACACCGCTTCATGCCGCGCGGCGTGGCCTGGAGCCGTGCCCAGCTCGAAGCCCTGCCCGGCCTGACCGTGCACGACCTGATGCTGCTGCCCATCGAGCGCATCCGCCGCTTCTTTGACGAACTGACACTGCCGTCCACGCTGCTCGACGACGCGCTCAAGCTGCTGCTCGACGAGGTGCGCACGCGGCTGGCGTATCTGTGCGACGTCGGTATCGGCTACCTGACGCTGGACCGCCAGAGCCGCACCCTCTCTGGCGGCGAAGTGCAGCGGATCAACCTGACGACGGCGCTCGGCACGTCGCTCGTCAACACGCTGTTCGTGCTGGACGAACCGAGCATCGGCCTGCACCCGCGCGATCTGGACCGCATCGTCCAAGCCATGCAGCGCCTGCGCGACGCCGGCAACACGTTGGTGGTGGTCGAGCACGATCCTTCCGTGATGCTGGCCGCAGACCGCCTGATCGACATGGGCCCCGGCCCCGGCGAGCGCGGCGGCAATATCGTCTTTGACGGCACGCCGGCGGCCATCCGCCAGGCCGATACGCTCACGGGCGCCTATCTGTCCGGACAGCGGCGCGTAGCTGATGCAACCGACTGGCAAGCGCGCGCCGTCGATAACGCCACGCCGCGGCTGGTGCTCGAAGGCGCGGCGGAACACAACCTGCGCGATGTCACGGTCGAGATTCCGCTGCAGCGCCTGGTGTGCGTGACCGGCGTGTCCGGCTCGGGCAAATCGACGTTGATCCAGGACGTGCTGCACCCCGCGCTGGCACGCCACTTTGGCAAGGCCACGGAATCGCCCGGTGCGTTCCGCGCGCTGCGCGGTGCTGATCAGATCAGCGACGTGGTGTTCGTCGATCAATCGCCCATCGGCAAGACCGCGCGTTCAAACCCGGCCAGCTACGTTGGCGCGTTCGATGAAATCCGCAAGCTGTTCGCCAAGGCGCCGATGGCGCTGCAGCGCGGCTACACGGCCGGCACGTTCAGCTTCAACTCGGGGGACGGCCGTTGCCCGACCTGCGGCGGATCGGGCTTCGAGCACGTCGAGATGCAGTTCCTCTCCGACATCTACCTGCGCTGCCCCGATTGCGACGGCACGCGCTATCGCGCCGAAATCCTGGAAGTGAAGCTGCCGCGCGCCGGCCGTGCATTGTCGGTGGCCGATGTGCTGGAGCTGACGGTGAGCGAAGCCGCCAGCGTGTTCGCCGATGACGCCGACGTGCTGCGCGTGCTGCAACCGATCGTCGACGTTGGCCTGGAGTACGTGAAGCTTGGCCAGCCGGTGCCGACGCTCTCCGGCGGCGAGGCGCAACGCCTGAAGCTGGCGGGCTTCCTGGCCGAAGCCGCACAGGCTGCCCAGGCGGCCGCCCGCAAGCGCGTGAAGCAGGACGTGCCCGCCAACGCGGGCCGCCTGTTCATGTTCGACGAGCCGACCACCGGCCTGCACTTTGACGACATCGCCAAGCTGATGCGCGCGTTCGGCAAGCTGCTCGACGCCGGGCATTCGCTGATCGTGATCGAACACAACCTCGACGTGGTGCGCGCGGCGGACTGGATCATCGATCTCGGCCCCGAAGGCGGCGACGCCGGTGGCCTGCTGGTCTGCGCCGGCACGCCTGCGCAGGTCAAAGGCTGCGCCGCATCGCACACGGGCGCCGCGCTCAAGCAATACGAAGCCAGCGTCGGCCAGCCGGAAGCCATCGAAGGCGTGCCGCTGCAAACCGCTCTGGCTGAGCGCCGCGCCAAGCGTGCTGCACTGGCGGAAGTCCAGGGCGAAAACGTCGTGCGCATCGTCCACGCTCACGAGCACAACCTCAAGGGCCTGAACGTCGATATTCCGCACGGCAAGTTCAACGTGGTGACGGGCGTGTCGGGTTCGGGCAAGTCGACGCTGGCGTTCGACATCCTCTTCCACGAAGGACAGCGCCGCTATCTCGAATCGCTCAATGCGTATGCGCGTTCGATCGTGCAGCCTGCGGGGCGGCCGGAAGTCGATGCCGTGTACGGCATTCCGCCCACCGTGGCCATCGAGCAGCGCCTGTCGCGCGGCGGCCGCAAGAGCACGGTGGCGACCACGTCCGAGGTGTGGCACTTCCTGCGCCTGCTGTATGTGAAGCTGGGCGTGCAGCACTGCATCCACGACGGCACGCCGGTGTCGGCGCAAAGCCCGGAGGCGATCTTTGCCCAACTCATGCGCGATCATCGCGGTCAGCACATCGGCCTGCTCGCGCCGCTGGTCGTGAACCGCAAGGGCGTCTATACCGACCTGGCCAAATGGGCCAAGGCGCGCGGCTATACGCATCTGCGCGTCGATGGCGAATCCTGAGCGTCGACCCATGGCCGCGCCTGGATCGCTTCCGCGAGCACACGCTGGAACTGCCCGTGGGCGACATCGTTGTCTCGCCGGAAAACGAAGCCGCGCTGCGTGCGTTGCTGGAGCAGGCGCTGGAATAC
>JABLTH010124249.1_pt1 | contig 10085 bp, 13 predicted proteins | sample 7875711 | NCBI WGS metagenome assembly JABLTH01 (sample SAMN14941262, study PRJNA633318) | bioreactor metagenome | isolation source: bioreactor | place: China | collected 2019-03-05 | reverse complement strand
GGTGTAAGGCACATGGGCTATAACACCCGGCCGCCACGGCCAAAACGGTGAAGGGAAATGGCGAAAACCACGCGTAGTTCGACCGCCACCAAGGCGCAGAAGAACAAGCCTGCGGCCACGGCGAAGTCCACCAAGGCAGGGAAGGCGAAGCCCGTCGCAGCTACATCGCGCGGTGCGACCAGGACGACTGCCAAGCCGGTTGCCGGGAAGGCGAAGGTCGCGGCCAAGGCGCCTGCACCGAAGAAGCCGGCCGCGAAGAAGGTGGCGTCGAAGCCTGCCGCAGCCAAGAAAGCCGCTGCGAAAAAGGCGCCCGCCAAGAAAGTCGCCGTGAAGAAGGTCGCGGCGAAGAAGGTTGTGGCGAAGAAAGCGCCGTCCAGGGCTCCGGCCGCGAAAGCGCCCGCCAAGCCGGTCGTGGCCAAGAAAGTCGCGGCAAAAAAGGTGGCGAAGCCCGTTGCGGTGGCGAAGAAGGCGATCAAGCCGGTAGCCGCCAAGCCAATAGCCACCAAGAAGGCGGTGGCCAAGGCGGCTCCCGTCAAGGCTGCTCCAGCCAAGGCTGCGCCGGTCAAGGCAGCTCCGGTGAAGCCGGCAGCTGCGGTGGCCAAGCCGGCCCCGGCTGCGCCCAGGGTGGCGCCTGCGCCGGCAGGCAGGGTGGCAAGCGCTACCACGATCGCGACTCCGAAGGTGGCAACGGCTACCATTAGTCAATCTCCTCCCAAGAAACAGAAGTCCCAGCCGTCCTCAATGAATAAAGCTGCAGCCAACACCGACCACGGCGTGACGAAGGAAGACGGGCGCTACGCGCTGCCCGCCAACGTCACCATCGATCTGCCCAAGGGCTACCGTCCCTCCGCTGACGAGGAGTACATGAGCCCGCGGCAGCTGGCGTACTTCCGCAACAAGCTTCGCGACTGGCGTGACCAGCTCGTCGAGGAGTCGCGCCAGACCATGGAGAACCTCCGTGACGAAGTGCGCGACGTGGGCGACGAAGCCGAACGCGCCACCCGCGAAACCGAGAACTCGCTGGAGCTGCGCACCCGCGACCGTTACCGCAAGCTGATCTCCAAGATCGACAAGGCGCTGCGCCGGATCGAAGAGGGTCGCTACGGCTACTGCGAGGAGACCGACGAGGAAATCGGCGTCGACCGTCTCGATGCCCGTCCGATCGCCACCCTGTCGCTCGATGCGCAGGAGCGTCGCGAGCACCTGCAGAAGCAGATGGGCGACTGACTTCCGATAGCACCCGGATGTTCGCGCGAAGCCCCGCCAGGTGCGGGGCTTCGTCGTTTCCGGACTTGCGCGGCAATGAAATATCTATAATTCTAGATATATGGAAGAAGGTATTGCCCTTGCTGCCCTCGCCGCGCTGGCCCAGTCGACCCGGCTGGCGGTGTTCCGTCTGCTGGTGAGCCACGAGCCGCATGGCCTTCCGGCCGGGGATGTGGCTGTTGCGCTGGAGGTGCCACAGAACACCATGTCGGCGCATCTCGCCGTACTGGCGCGCGCCGGCCTGGTGGCGACCGAGCGCCAAGGGCGCTCGATCATCTATCGCGCCCGGCTCGACACGCTGCGCGCGCTGATGGTGTTCCTGGCGCGCGACTGCTGCAGCGCCCACCCCGAACTGTGTGCCCCGCTGCTGGCCGACCTGGCCTGCTGCCCACCCGCCAAGGCGAAACCATGACCGAGCGCGTCTTCAACGTCCTGTTTCTCTGCACCGGCAATTCGGCCCGCTCGATCCTCGCCGAAAGCCTGCTCAACCAGCTCGGCGCAGGCCGCTTCCGCGCGTTTTCCGCCGGCAGCCAGCCGAAGGGCGAAGTGCACCCGCTCGCGCTCGAGCTGCTGCGTGGGCTCGGCCACCCCGTCGATGGGCTACGCTCGAAGAGCGTCGACGAGTTCGCCGGCATCGACGCGCCGCTGATGGATTTCGTGTTCACCGTCTGCGACAACGCCGCCGGCGAGATCTGCCCGATCTGGCCGGGGCATCCGATGACCGCGCACTGGGGTATCGAGGATCCAGCTGCCGCCACCGGCACGCCCGAGCAGCGCGAACAGGCCTTCCATACCGCCTTCCGACTGTTGGCCAATCGCATCCGCGCGTTCATCGCGCTGCCGCTGGCAGGCCTGGAGCGCGAGTCGCTGCGTGCGCAACTGCAGCAGATCGGCCATGCCGAAGGTGCCAGCGCGGCAGCGGCTCCGGTCGACGTGGTGATCTACCACAACCCCGATTGCGGCACCTCGCGCAACACGCTGGCGCTGATTCGCCACTGCGGCTTCGAGCCGCACGTCATCGAGTACCTCAAGACGCCACCCAGCCGCGCGTTGCTGGCCCAGCTGGCGGCACGTACCGGTGAGCCGTTGCGGACCCTGATCCGCGAAAAGGGCACGCCGTATGCCGAACTCGGGCTGGATGATGCCGCCCTGTCGGACGACGCACTGCTCGATGCGATGGTCGCCCACCCGATCCTGATCAACCGCCCGCTCGTCGTATCGCCGCTGGGCGTGGCGCTGTGCCGCCCCTCCGAGCGCGTGCTCGACCTGCTGCCGGTGCGCCCGCGTGGCGCGTTCGTCAAGGAGGATGGCGAGTCCGTGCTCGATGCCCAGGGCCGCCGCGTCGGCTGACCGCTTCCCGTCTTCCAAAGGCACCATGATGACCGCCGCCACCCCGCGCCTTCGCCTCTCCTTCCTCGATCGCTACCTGACCCTGTGGATCTTCGCCGCGATGGCGCTGGGCGTGACCCTCGGTGTGCTGTTTCCCGGCCTGCCGCAGGCGCTGGACCGGCTCAGCGTCGGCAGCACCAACCTGCCGATCGCGATCGGCCGGGTGCTGATGATGTACCCGCCGCTGGCGCGGGTCCGCTACGAGGAGCTGCATCGCGTGTTCGCCGACCGCCGCCTGTTGTGGCTGTCGCTGCTGCAGAACTGGGTGATCGGCCCGGTGCTGATGTTCGTGCTGGCGGTGATCTTCCTGCGCGACCGGCCCGAGTACATGACCGGGCTGATCCTGATCGGGCTGGCCCGCTGCATCGCGATGGTGATCGTGTGGAATCAGCTGGCCGGCGGCGACAACCAGTATGTCGCCGGGCTGGTGGCGTTCAACGCGATCTTCCAGTTGCTCACCTTCGGCGCCTACGCGTGGTTCTTCCTGTCGGTGCTGCCGCCATGGTTTGGGCTGGCCGGGCAGGTGGTGCCGGTGGCGTTCGCCACCATCGCCGGGGCGGTGCTGATTTATCTCGGTATCCCCTTCGCGGCGGGGTGGCTCAGTCGCCGCGTGCTGATCCGTCGCCGTGGCGCGGCCTGGTTCAACGATCGCTTCCTGCCGCGGATCGGGCCGCTGACCCTGGCGGCGCTGCTGTTCACCATCGTCGCCATGTTCAGCCTGAAGGGCGGCGAGCTGCTGGCGTTGCCGGGCGACGTGCTGCGGGTGGCGCTGCCGCTGGTGGTCTATTTCGTGGTGATGTTCGGGGTCAGCTTCGTGATGGCGCGCTGGGTCGGCGCGGACTACCCGCGCACCACGGCGGTCGCGTTCACCGCCGCGGGCAACAACTTCGAGCTGGCCATCGCGGTGGCGATCGCGGCGTTCGGGCTGGCCTCCAAGGTGGCGTTCGCCGCGGTGATCGGTCCGCTGGTGGAGGTGCCGGTGCTGCTGCTGCTGGTGCACGCGGCACGTGCCATGCAGAGCCGGTTCGGTGTGCAGGCGGGAGCGAAAGCATGAGCAGGCTGCGCACGCTGGTCGATCTGGACCACCTGCCGGCGCTGGATGCGTGCTATGCCCATCGCCGGCCGGCCGAAGGCCTCGGCCTGGCCGAGCCGCCGCCGCGCATCCTGCTGCTGTACGGCTCGCTGCGCGAGCGCTCGTATTCGCGCCTGGCGACGGAGGAGGCCGCGCGCCTGCTGCGCTTCTTCGGTGCCGAAACGCGCATCTTCGATCCGTCGGATCTCCCGCTGCCGGACCAGGCGGGCGCCGACGGGCATCCTGCGGTGCAGGAGCTGCGCGAGCTTTCGCTGTGGTCGGAAGGCCAGGTGTGGTGCAGTCCGGAGCGGCACGGCCAGATAACCGGCGTGATGAAGGCGCAGATCGACCACCTGCCGTTGTCGATCGGCGCGATACGTCCGACCCAGGGCCGCACGCTGGCGGTGATGCAGGTGTCCGGTGGCTCGCAGTCGTTCAACGCGGTGAACACGCTGCGCCTGCTCGGGCGCTGGATGCGCATGTTCACCATCCCCAACCAGTCCAGCGTGGCCAAGGCCTGGCAGGAGTTCGACGAGGCCGGGCGGATGAAGCCGTCGGCCTACTACGACCGCATCGTCGACGTGATGGAGGAGCTGGTGCGCTTCACCGTGCTGCTTCGGCCCCATGCGGCTCAATTGGTCGACCGTTACTCGGAACGCCGGGAGACTGACCGGCCCGTGTCCGAGAGCATCCTTGCCAAGCTGTAGGAGCCCGCTCGCGGGCGATGCTTCTGGCGTTGGTGGCGATCCAGGGCAAAAGGCATCGCCCGCGAGCGGGCTCCTACAGGGGGTCAGTCGAGCGCGGCCGCGGCGTAGCCCTTGATCTTGGCGAGCGTGGCGGCGAGGCCATTGGAGCGCGTGGGCGACAGGTGCTTGGCCAGGCCGATCGCCTGGATGAACGCCGGTTCGGTGGCCACGATGTCCGCCGCGGAGCGGTCGGAGTACACCCGCAGCAGCAACGCGAGCAGGCCGGAGACGATTGCCGAATCGCTGGCTGCCTCGAAGTGCATCTTCGCCGCATCGCCGCTCGGCACCAGCCAGACCATCGACTGGCAGCCATGCACGCGCCAGTCGTCGGTCTTCGAGGCCTCGGGGAACGCCGGCAGCTGTTTGCCGAGATCGATCAGGTACTGGTAACGCTCGGTCCAGTCGCTGAAGAAGGCGAACTCCTCGGCGATCTGCAGCTGGGCGTCGTGGGCGGTGCCGGTCGTTTCTGTCATCCCGCCATTATCTCCCCCGCGCCGGCGCGAAGCGACCCACCGCCGTAGGAGCACACCCTGTGCGCGAATGCTCTTTCGCGGCGTGAAGAAAAGCCATCGCGCACAGGGTGCGCTCCTACATGAATCACGCCTTGGCGACGCTCCAGCGCGTGCCCTGGGCGCCGTCCTCGATCACCACGCCCATCGCGGTCAGTTCGCCGCGGATCGCATCGGCGCGGGCGAAGTCCCTGGCGGCACGGGCGGCACGGCGTTCCTCCAGCAAGGCCTCGACCCGGCCGGCATCGACCGTATCGGTGCCATGGCGGAACCAGGCTTCGGGGTCCTGCTGCAACAGACCGAGCAGGGCGCCGCCACCGAGCAGGGCCGCCTTGGCTCCCGGCGTACCGGCCTGGCGCGCGGCATCGGCCAGCGTGGCGAGCTCGGCCAGTGCCTGCGGCGTGTTGAGGTCGTCGCACAGCGCAGCCTCGACGGCCGGCGGCACGGGCAGTTCGCCTTCCACGGTCACGTCGGCGAGGTCGCGCAGCACCCGATACCAGCCGTCCAGCGTGCTCACCGCCTGGGCGATGGCCTGATCGGACCAGTCCAGCGGCTGGCGGTAATGACCGCGCATCAGCAACAGGCGCAATGCCTCCGGCGGGTGCTGCCGCAGCAACTGGTGCACATGCAGCACGTTACCCAGCGACTTGGACATCTTGCGGCCGCCGAAGGTGAGCATGCCGTTGTGCAGCCACCAACGGGCAAAGACCTTGCCGCCGTGGGCGCAGGTGGACTGGGCGATCTCGTTCTCGTGGTGCGGGAACTGCAGGTCGACGCCGCCGGCGTGGATGTCGATGGTCTCGCCCAGGTGCGCGGCGCTCATCGCCGAGCACTCGATGTGCCAGCCCGGGCGGCCGCGGCCCCAGGGGCTGTCCCAGCCGGGCAGCTCGGGCGTGGACGGCTTCCACAGCACGAAATCGACCGGGTTCTTCTTGTACGGGGCCACCTCGACGCGGGCGCCGGCGATCATCTCCTCGGTATCGCGGCCGGACAGCGCGCCATAGGCGGTGTAGGAGGCCACGTCGAACAGCACGTGACCCTCGGCCTCGTAGGCGTGGCCACCGGCGATCAGCGTCTGGATCATCGCGATGATCTCGCCGATGTGCGCGGTGGCGTGCGGCTCGATGTCCGGCGGGGCGATGCCCAGCTTCGCCATGTCCTCGCGGTAGGTGGCGGTAAAGCGGTCGGTGATCGCCGAGATCGGCACGCCCTGGTCGATCGCCGCAGCGTTGATCTTGTCGTCCACGTCGGTGATGTTCCGGGCGTAGACCACCTTGGGGTAATGCCGGCGCTAGAGCCGCACCAGCACGTCGAACACCACCGGGCCGCGGGCGTTGCCGATATGCACGTAGCTGTACACGGTCGGGCCGCACAGGTACATCGTCACCCGCTCCGGATCGAGCGGTGCGAACGGTTCGACCTGGCGGCTCAGGCTGTTGTAGAGCGAAATCGGCATCGGTGGCGCATCCATGGGCTGGGCGTCCGGCAGGTGCGGGACGCACTTGGGCCCGGCATCTTAACAAGCGCTAAGGCGGGCCGGGCGCGGGCGGGCGGCTCTAAGCGTGGATTCAGTGTGAATTTGTTCGAATGCGACGGCCCAGCAGTGGGTCCAGAGAACCTCTCCCTCCGGAGTCCGTATGAACAAGATGTTGCTCCCCGCCCTGGCGCTGACCCTGATGTTCGGTGCCGCGCATGCCCAGGACCGTTACGGGCCGCCGCCGCCGCAGGGGGGCGACGACAATACGCATTACGGCTGGGCGGACGTGCTGCGCGTGGACCCCAACTACTCGATCGTGCGTACCGAGGCGCCGCAGCAGCAGTGCTACGACCAGCAGGTGGTTCGCCGCGAGGGCGGCAACACCACCGCCGGTACCGTGCTCGGTGCCATCGTCGGCGGCGTGCTCGGCAATACCATCGGCAAGGGCGACGGGCGCAAGGCCGCCACCGTGGCCGGCGCGGTCGCCGGTGGCGCCATCGGCCATCGCGCGGCCGGCAGCGGCTCGGAATACGAGTCCACCGAGACCCGTTGCCGCGAGGTCAGCCAGGTCAGCGAGCAGCGCCGGATCACCAGCTACGACGTGGAATACCGTTATCGCGGCGAGGTCTACGTATCGCGCCTGAGCTACGACCCGGGCGAGCGCCTGCGGGTGCGCGTCAGCGTCGAGCCGGCCGACTGATTGCCTGCCGTCCCAGTCCGAAGACCGCCGCCCATGGGCGGCGGTCTCGTTTCCGGGACTCGCCAGCCGCTGGCTCATCTTTTTTGTTGCATGGCAGCGGAATTGCCGCCATGATGCGGATTCCATCACCCGAGCCACCCATGTCGACAGCCGTCTATACCGCCAACGTCCTCACCAGCGCCCGCATGGCTGCTGGCATGACGTCGCGTGCGCGCCGACCGCTGGGCGAACATCCGGCCGGGTAGGCTGTCGCGCGCTGTTGTCCATGAGCACCGACTGAAAAACCCGGCCATCGCGCCGGGTTTTTTCGTTTCCGTCCTACCGATTCCCTCCATCACGACCACCGATACAGGATCCCCAACGCATGGCACTTCGACACTTCCTGACCACCCAGGACTACAGCCGCGCCGAGATCGATGCCCTGCTGGAGCAGGCGGCCGTGTTCAAGCGCTCGCCGCGCGGCCAGCAGCTGGCCGGCAAGTCGGTGGCCTTGCTGTTCTTCAATCCCTCGATGCGCACCCGCACCAGCTTCGAGCTGGGCACCTTCCACCTGGGCGGCCATGCCGTGGTGCTGTCGCCGGGCAAGGACGCGTGGCCGATCGAGTTCGAGGTCGGCAGCGTGATGGACGGCGAGACCGAGGAGCACATCGCCGAGGTGGCACGCGTGCTCAGCCGCTACGTGGACCTGATCGCGGTGCGCGCCTTTCCGAAGTTCCAGGACTGGCAGGTGGACCGCCAGGACAAGGTCATCAAGGCCTTCGCCAGGTACGCCGCGGTGCCGGTGATCAACATGGAGACGATCACCCATCCCTGCCAGGAGCTGGCGCACGCGCTGGCCATGCGCGAGCACCTGGGCGACCTGACCAAGAAGAAGTACGTGCTGACCTGGACCTACCATCCCAAGCCGCTGAACACCGCGGTGGCCAACTCGGCATTGCTGATCGCCACCAAGATGGGCATGGATGTGACCCTGCTGTGTCCCACGCCCGACTATGTGCTGGACGAGCGCTACATGCAGGCCGGCCAGGAGAACGCGAAGGCCAACGGCGGCTCGCTGAAGGTCAGCCACGACATCGAGGAGGCCTACTCTGGCGCCCACGTGGTCTACGCCAAGAGCTGGGGCGCGCTGCCTTACTTCGGTCAGTGGGACAAGGAAAAGCCGATCCGCGAGGCCAACAAGCATTTCATCGTCGACGAGGCTAAGATGGCGCTGACCGACCATGGCCTGTTCAGCCACTGCCTGCCGCTGCGTCGCAACGTCAAGGCCACCGACGCGGTGATGGATGCGCCGTACTGCATCGCCATCGACGAAGCCGAGAACCGCCTGCACGTGCAGAAGGCGGTGATGGCGTCGCTGATCGGGCAGGGCTGACGCCTCCATGTACCTCCCGACGCATTTCGCCGAGAGCCGCGCCGAGGCCCTGCATGGGCTGATCGATGCGCACCCGTTTTCCACCGTGCTGGTCGCCGGAGCGGACGGTGTCGCAGTGAACCATCTGCCGCTGCTGCGTCACGGTGGCCTGCTGCGCGGCCACGTCGCCGGCGGCAACGAGCTTGCCGCGATGGACGGTGCTGCCGTGGTGGCGGTGTTCCACGGCCCGCAGGGCTACGTGAGCCCAAACTGGTACCCGAGCAAGCACGAGACCGGACGCGAGGTGCCAACCTGGAACTACGCGGTGGCGCACGTGCATGGACGCGTGCGCGTGGTCCGCGACGCCGACTGGCTGCGCGACCTGCTCGATACGCTGACCGATCGCTTCGAGGCCACCGAGCCGGCACCGTGGAAGGTCGCCGATGCCCCGGCCGACCATGTGCAGAGGCTGCTCGGCGCCATCGCCGGCATCGAGATCGCGATCGAGCGCATCGAGGGCAAGTTCAAGCTCAGCCAGAACCATCCCGCCGCCAATCGTGCCGGCGTGGTCGACGGCCTGACCCGTCGCGCGCAGGGCGACGACCTGGCGCTGGCTGCATTGATGCAAGCGCAGGAGGAAGGCCACGCATGAACCGCCCGCACCGCTATCGCGTCGACGTGGTCTGGACCGGCAATCGCGGCACCGGCACCGACGGCTACCGCAACTACAGCCGCAACCACGCGATCCGCGTGCCCGGCAAGCCGGAGCTGGCCGGGTCGTCCGACCCCACCTTCCGCGGCGACGCCACCCGGTACAACCCCGAGGACATGCTGGTGGCCGCGCTGTCCACCTGCCACATGCTCTCGTACCTGCACATGGCCACCGTCGCCGGCGTAGTCGTCACCGACTACCGCGACAACGCCGAGGGCACGATGGTGACCGAGGGCGATGGCGGCCACTTCACCGAAGTGCTGCTGCGTCCGGTCGTCACCATCACCGCCGCCAGCGATCCGGCCAAGGCCGAGGCCGCGCACGAGGCGGCACACCACGCATGCTTCATCGCCAATTCCGTGAATTTCCCGGTGCGCTGCGAACCCCGCACCGTCGTCGCTTCCGATTGACCGTCCACCTCCGCCCCAGGATCCCCGCACCATGAGCCAGAAAGACATCGTCCTCGCCTTCTCCGGCGGCCTCGACACCAGCTTCTGCGTCCCGTACCTGAAAGAGCGCGGCTGGGCCGTGCACACCGTGTTCGCCGACACCGGCGGCGTGGACGCCGAGGAGCGCGCGTACATCGAGGCGCGCGCGAAAGAGCTCGGCGTCGCCAGCCACGTCACCGTGGACGGTGGCCCGGCCATCTGGAACGGCTTCGTGAAGCCGTTCGTGTGGGCCGGCGAGGGCTACCAGGGGCAGTACCCGCTGCTGGTGTCCGATCGCTACCTGATCGTCGACGCCGCGATCGCGCGCGCGAAAGAGTTGGGCACCAAGGCGATCGCCCACGGCTGCACCGGCATGGGCAACGACCAGGTGCGCTTCGACCTGGCGGTGAAGGCGCTGGGCGACTACCAGATCGT
>JABLTH010069406.1_pt1 | contig 10094 bp, 14 predicted proteins | sample 7875711 | NCBI WGS metagenome assembly JABLTH01 (sample SAMN14941262, study PRJNA633318) | bioreactor metagenome | isolation source: bioreactor | place: China | collected 2019-03-05 | reverse complement strand
TTGGTGGAGGAGGCTGGATTCGAACCAGCGTAGGCGTAAGCCAACAGATTTACAGTCTGCCCCCTTTAGCCACTCGGGCACCCCTCCTGCCGAAACTCTAAATTATGCTGCATTCGCGACCGAGTGTCAACACAAACCATCACTGGTGCCGGATACAAGAGTCGAACTCGTGACCTTCTGATTACAAATCAGCTGCTCTACCAACTGAGCTAATCCGGCATGCGCACGCACAAAAGCGCGGCATTATAACAACCATGCCAAGCCAACTCCAAGCAAAATTTACTTGATCAACCGAAGAGATGGCCGCCCCTTGCCCGAACCACCTTTGACAGGTGAGGACGACTGAGCTGGCGGAACGCCATCAGGGGGCGGCACTTCGGGCGACGCGGCTTCGGGCTCGAAAAACATTCCCTGGCCATTTTCACGCGCAAATATCCCTTTAATCGCACGCACCGGGATGTAAATGTTATGCGACGCGCCATTGAACCGTGCCGCAAATGTAACCGCCTCATTTTCAATCAGCAGGCCTTTGACGGCAGAATAATTAATGTTGAGTACGATCTCCCCGTCCTTGACGAACGCGGCAGGCATTCGGGTCTCGTCATCCACCTGCACCACCAGATGCGGCGAAAAGCCGCTGTCAACGCACCACTCGTAAATGGCACGAATCATGTAGGGCTTGGTGGAAATGGCGCCAGTCACTTGCGCATCGCACGTTCAGAAGGCGTCATTGCCTCAATAAAGGCAGGACGGCTGAAAATACGCTCCGCATACTTGAGCAGCGGCGCGGCCTGCTTCGGCAGTTCGATCCCATATTTGTTCAAGCGCCAGAGCAACGGCGTAATGGCCACATCCACCATGGAAAACTCATCCCCCAGCATGAATTGCTGACGGGAGAAGATTGGTGCAATCATGGTCAAGCCGTCCCGAATAATGGCACGCGCCTTGTCTGCATTCTTGGTGTTGTTTTCAATATCGGCAATATGCGAAAACAACTGCTCTTCGAAGTTATGCAGGAACAGCCGTGCACGCGCCCTCATCACCGGGTCAGCCGGCATCAATTGCGGATGCGGGAAGCGCTCGTCGATATATTCGTTAATGACATTGGCCACATCCAGGCGCAAATCACGTTCCACCAGCACCGGCAAGCGGTTGTCCGGGCTGATCTCCATCAGGTCTTCAGGCTTGTTGGCCGGATCAACATCAATCACCTCAAAGTCCATGCCTTTTTCAAACAGCACGATACGGCAGCGATGGCTGTAAGGGCAGGTAGTGCCGGAATATAAGGTCATCATGATAATTTACTTCCTCAAATAAAATGCGGGGAACAAGAGCGATCTCAATCCCCGCAACACAAACGTCCAAAATGGATTAGTGCACGTCTTTCCAGAACTCTTTCTTCAGGAACACAGCCAGCACAAACAGCAACCCTAAAAACAGCAATACCACCCAACCCAGACTGGTGCGCACATTTCTGGCAGGCTCGCCCATAAACACGAGATAATTCACCAAGTCCGCAACGGTTGCATCATATTCCTGCGGCGACAATTTACCCGGCTTGCTCAGCACCAGCTCATGCTTTTCGGATTTAACGCCATCAGCGCCCGCATGCTCCTCGACCTTCAGGGACTGTTCACCCTGCAACTCGTATAACACGTGCGGCATCCCAACCTTGTCAAATGCGATGTTGTTCCAGCCGGTAGGGCGTGCACTATCCCGGTAGAACCCTCGCAAATAGGTGTACAACCAATCAGCCCCGCGCGCGCGCGCGATCACCGACAAATCGGGCGGTTGCGCACCGAACCATGCCGCCGCTTCCTTTGCATTCATTGCCACGGTCATGGTGTCGCCCACCTTCTCGCCGGCAAACAACAAGTTCTCCTTGATCTGCTTTTCGCTGAGACCAATATCGCGCAGCCTGTTGTAGCGCATGGAAGCCGCACCATGGCAGTTAAGGCAATAATTCACAAAAATCTTGGCCCCGCGTTGCAGCGATGCCTGATCCGACAGATTCACCGGCGCACGATCCAGCGCCACGCCCGCATTTGCCTGAGCCAACACCGGCGCCAGCAAAGCCAGAACAAAAATAAGCTTTCTCATTATGCCGTCACCCTTTCAGGAACTGGTTTGGTTGTATCACTCTTGCTGTACCAGGGCATCAGCGCGAAGAACAGGAAATAGACCACGGTGAAGAACCGCGCCGCCACCGTTGCACGGTCCACCCCGCCAACAACCGGCACAGCCTTGTCAAAAGTCCCCCAAACCGTGGTGACTTCGGTGCCAAGGTAGCCTAGCACCAGGAAACTCACCACAAAAGCCGCCAACCACAACTTGTATTTGTTGCCGCGATAGCGGATGGACTTGACCGGACTGCGGTCCAACCAAGGCAACGCCGCAAACACCAACACCGAAGCACCCATCGCAACCACCCCCGGGAACTGCGAATTGAACAGCGGTGGCACCGCGCGCAGGATTGAGTAATACGGCGTGAAATACCATACCGGCGCGATGTGCGGCGGTGTGACCAGCGGATTGGCCGGAATGAAGTTATTGGCCTCAAGGAAATAACCGCCCATTTCCGGCGCGAAAAACACGATGGCCGAGAACACCATAAGGAACACCACCACGCCGACGGTGTCCTTCACCGTGTAATACGGATGAAAAGGAATGCCATCGAGCGGGATGTGCGTGACCGGATCCTTGTTTTTCTTGATCTCGATGCCGTCCGGGTTGTTGGAACCGACTTCATGCAGCGCAATGATGTGCGCAACCACCAGCCCCAGCAGCACCAACGGCAGCGCGATCACATGGAAGGCGAAGAAGCGGTTGAGCGTGGCGTCGGACACCACGTAATCGCCGCGCAGCCATTCGGAAATATCCGGCCCGACGAAAGGGATGGAGGTGAACAGGTTGATGATCACCTGCGCCCCCCAATAGGACATCTGCCCCCACGGCAGCAGGTAGCCGAAGAACGCCTCGCCCATCAGACACAGGAAAATCCCCACGCCGAACAGCCAGATCAGCTCGCGCGGGTTGCGGTGCGAGCCGTACAACAGGCCGCGGAACATGTGCAGGTAGACCACGACGAAAAACATCGAGGCGCCAGTGGAGTGCATATAGCGGATCAGCCAACCCCACGATACGTCACGCATGATGTACTCGACGGAAGCGAACGCCAAGGAGGCGTCCGGCTTGTAGTGCATGGTGAGGAAAATGCCGGTGATAATCTGGATGGCCAGCACCACTGTCGCCAGGATGCCAAAGTAATACCAGAAATTGAAGTTCTTTGGCGCGTAATATTCAGAAGCATGCGCCTTCCAAGTAGCAGTGAGCGGGAAACGCTCATCCACCCAAACCAAAGCAGATTTTAGAATTTTTTCCATGTTTATGCCGCCCCCTTGCTGTCATCACCGATCAGCAACACGGTGTCGCTGAGATATTTGTGCGGCGGAATTTCCAGGTTTTTCGGGGCGGGAGAGCCCTTGAATACCCGTCCGGCCACATCAAACTTGGAGCCATGGCATGGGCAGAAGAAGCCGCCCGGCCAATCGGCGCCCATCCCTTCGTCACCGGCCTTCAGCTTGGGAGAGGGCGAACAGCCCAGGTGGGTACAAATCCCCACCATCACGACCAGATTCGGGCGCAAGGATCGCGTTGCGTTCTTGCAGTATTCCGGCTGCTGCGACGTCACTTCCAGCATGGGGTCGGACAGCTTGTCGTTATGGTTGCCCAGCAGGGCAGCCATTTCCGGCGTCAGGCTGACAATCCATACCGGCTTGCCGCGCCACTCCACGGCAATCATCGCGCCCGGTTCGATTTTGGAAACATCCACCTCCACCGGCGCACCCGCGGCCTTGGCACGTTCTGACGGCAACATGCTCAGCACAAACGGCGTCGCCACGGCAATGGTAGCCACCCCTCCCGCCGCTGCCGTAGCGGCGACAAGAAAGCGGCGCTTGCTTTGATCTAACTCTTGCTTTGACATCACGCAATCCCCAACTCAAATCCATGCCGCAGCGAAACAAGACTTCGCGACATATAAAAAACCAGCATTGTACAGTTTTCAATCAAAAACTTAAACGAGATTGTCCAGTCCAGCTTGTCGAATACCTCAGCTTCAGACCGGATTATCAATATCCACAAACTGGTGAATGATGCCAAACTGGCGCGCCGCCGCTTCGCCAAGCGCCTGGACACCGTAGCGCTCGGTAGCATGGTGCCCAGCGGCAATAAACGCCACGCCCGACTCTCGCGCCAGATGCACTGTCTGCTCCGACACTTCGCCAGTCAAAAAAACATCCACGCCCAAATCGATCGCCAAGGCCAGATAGTCTTGCGCCGCGCCGCTGCACCAGGCAATTCGCCGCACCTCGCGCTGCGGCTCCCCGACCAGCAACGGCTTGCGCGACAATTTCCGCTCGACATGCGAACACAATGCCGCCAGCGTACTCGGCTGGGGCAAATGGCCATGTGCTGCAATCTGCTGCTCGCCGAACCAGCCGTCCACCGTGAAGTCCAGCTTACCCGCCAATTGCGCGTTGTTTCCCAGTTCCGGATGCGCATCCAGCGGCAGGTGATAGGCAATCAGGTTCAAATCGTGCTCCAGCAGGAACTTGATCCGCTTGCGCCGGGTTCCCAGCAGACGCATGTCCTCGTTTTTCCAGAACCAGCCGTGGTGCACCAGCACCGCATCCGCTCCGGCATCTACCGCCGCCTCAAGCAGCGCCATGCTAGCCGTGACACCGGTTACCAGGCGCTTGACGTCGGCCACCCCCTCGACCTGCAAGCCATTCGGGCAATAGTCCTTGAACCGGTCTACCTGCAATAGTTGTCCGGTATAATCCAGCAGATCGTTGATCTTCATTTTAAGCCACCTCCATACCTTTGATCTCGCCACTTTATCATGCGTAAATTCTGGCTTGTTTTCGCCCAAAGCGTCACCATCAGCCTGGGAGCGCTAGCCGTGATCCGGCTGTTTTACCCGGCGCTGCTGGCGCCGCCAACCTATCCCGCCCCAATCCAGCAACAGCGGATTGCGGAAACAAAGCCAGGCAGCCAGTCCATTGCAACCAACTCCTATCGCCAGGCTGCCGCGCGCGCCATGCCATCGGTGGTCAACATTTTCACCAGCAAGCAGGTGGCACCCGCCGCAGACTCCCCAGAGCAGTTGTTCCGGCACTTTTTCGGCGACCGCCAAAGCGCCCCTCCGCAATCCGAGAACAGCCTGGGCTCAGGCGTGATCGTCAGCGCTCAGGGACTGATCCTGACCAATCACCATGTGGTCGAATCCGCAACCGAAATCGAAGTAGCACTGGCCGACGGCAGGACGCTGGAAGCAACCGTCGTTGGCAGCGATCCGGAAACAGACCTTGCCGTACTCAAGGTTAACGCCGGGAATTTGCCGGCCATCAGCCTGGGATATTCCGACCAGATGCGCGTAGGCGATGTGGTACTGGCCATCGGCAACCCGTTCGGCGTTGGGCAAACCGTGACGCAGGGTATTGTCAGTGCGGTAGGGCGCAACCATCTGGGCATCAACACCTTCGAAAACTTCATCCAGACCGATGCCTCCATCAACCCAGGAAACTCCGGCGGCGCACTGATCGATACCGAAGGCAACCTGATCGGCGTCAACAGTGCCATTTATTCAAAAAGCGGCGGCTCCATGGGTATCGGCTTTGCCATCCCGGTCAACCTGGCCAAACAGGTAATGGAACAGATCGTGCGCCAGGGCAGCGTGACGCGCGGCTGGCTGGGTGTCGAAGCGCAGGACATCACAGCGGATCTGGCCGAATCTTTCGGTTACCGCAGTACCCAAGGCGCGCTGATCACCGGTATTTTGCGCGACGGCCCCGCCGACAAGGCAGGCGTCAAGCCCGGTGACATCCTGCTGGAAATCAACGGACACGTCATCCTTAATGGCTCGTCCATGCTTAACCTGATTTCCTCGCTCAAACCCAACTCGAAAGCGTCCATTCGGGTGCTGCGCAAAAAAGCCGAACTGACGCTGAACGCAACGGTGGGCAGAAGGCCAACGCCCAAGGACGAAGCCCAGAACTGATGCTTCCGCACGAGCTCGATCGGCTTGCCCATGATGCCTATCAACTGCTGCAGACCCATCAACTCGACCAGGCCGAACAGCTCTGCAATACCATTTTGCAGCATGACACCGGTAACGCTGATGCACGGCATTGCCTCGGCCTGATCCGCTTTCAATACGGCCAGTTCGACCAGGCCGTGATTGCTTTCACCCAGGCACTCGAACTCCGCCAGGAATCAGGCATCTACTCCGATCTGGGACTGGCGCTCACCAGACTGCACCTGCAACACGAAGCGCTCGATTGCTACAGCGCCGCCATTGCCCTGGACCCCAATAATGCTGCCGCCCTCTACAACCAAGGCAACACCTTGCAGCACCTGAACCGCCCGGAAGAGGCATTGCAAAGCTACGACCACGCGCTCGCCATCGCTCCCACCTACCCTCAGGCGTGGAGCAACCGCGGGAATGTGCTGCGTACGCTAAAACGCTGGCAAGACGCCCTCAACAGCTACGACCAGGCCATCGCACTTCAACCAGATCATCCCGTCATGCTGAACAATCGTGGCGTGGTGCTGATGGAACTGCACCGGCCCCAAGAGGCTTTGCAGGATTACGCCCAGGCGCTTGCGCTGACCCCGGACTACACCGAAGCGCTGTACAACAAAGGCAATGCGCTACTGGCGCTGGGGCAGATCGCGGCGGCGCTGGAAAGCCTGGACCAAGCGGTGGCGAGCGATCCGGATAATGCCGACGCGCATTTCAACCGTGCAGTGGCGCTGCTGCTGGCGGGTAACTTCGCGACCGGTTGGCGCGAATATGAATGGCGCTGGAAGCAGGCTTCCTACAAACCGCTTCACCACTTCGAGCAACCCCGGTGGACTGGCCAGGAAAACCTGGAAGGAAAAACCATACTGCTGCACGCCGAGCAGGGGGCGGGCGACACCCTGCAGTTCCTGCGTTATGTCCCGCTGGTCAAAACGCTGGGAGCGCACGTCATTCTGGAAGTCCAGGCACCGCTCAAATCCTTGTTCCATGGCTTGCCGGAGGTGGACCAGCTCATCGCGCAAGGCGAGGCGATCCCGCCATTCGATTACCATTGCCTGTTAATGAGCCTGCCTGCGGCATTCAATACCGACCTGGCAACGATCCCCCCCTGTCATCCGGTACTGTCCATTGCCAAGGAAAAGGCCGCAGCGTGGAAAACAAGGCTGGGCAATGCCCCATCCCCGAAAATAGGCTTGGCCTGGTCGGGCAATCCGGATCACAAAAATGACCATCATCGATCCATCCCGCTGGCCTTCCTGTTGCACAGGCTGGCACCGGAATTCCATTATGTCAGCCTGCAGCAGGAATTACGTGCGCAGGACCGGAGCGCGTTGGAAAGCGCCGGCAACTTGCTGCCGCTCGGCGAATCTCTGCAGGATTTCTCCGACACTGCCGCCCTGATTGCGAATCTTGATTTAGTGATTTCAGTGGATACCTCGGTGGCGCACCTGGCGGGAATCATGGGCAAACCGGTGTGGATACTGCTGCCTTATGCGCCGGACTGGCGCTGGCTGGAAAAAGGGGAGGCCAGCCCGTGGTACCCGAGTGCCAGGCTGTTCCGCCAACCAGCCATTGCCGACTGGGATAGCGCGATCGTCCAGCTCAACCAGTCGTTGCGCGACCAGTTTGCCGGCAAGGCACGGTAGGCGTCACTCCGGCTTTTGCAGAAAGGCCGAAACGAAAATGCCCGTTTCATAAAGCAGCCACAGCGGCACCGCCAGCATGATCTGCGACACCACATCCGGCGGCGTGAAAATGGCACCGACGATAAAAGCGCCGACAATGACATAAGAGCGGACTTCCCGCAGCTTTTTCACGCTCACCCAACCAAACTTGACCATTGCCACCACGATCACCGGCACTTCAAATGCAATGCCAAAGGCAATGAATAGCGTCATGACAAAATCCAGGTAATTGCCGATATCCGTCATCACCTGCACGCCCTCTGGTGCGGTAGAGATAAAAAAGCCGAACACCACCGGGAACACCAGGAAATAGGCAAACGCCATTCCCACCAGGAACAGCAGCGTGCTCGCCACCACCAGCGGCCCGACAAAGCGTTTTTCATGGGCATAGAGTCCAGGTGCCACGAACTTCCAGATTTGATACAGGCTATGCGGCAGGGAAATCAGCAATGCCGCCATCATCGCTACTTTCAGCGGCACCAGGAACGGCGTGGTCACGGCGGTTGCGATCAAGTGCGCACCTTCCGGCAGTTTGGCCAGCAATGGCTGCGCCAGCAGCGTATACAACCGGTTGGAAAACGGGAACAAGCAGGCGAATACCACCACGATGCCCAGCAGGATCCGGATCAACCGATCGCGTAGCTCCAGCAGGTGCGACATCAGGCTTTGTTCTTGACTCACGGTGCCTGATCCGGGTTGGGTACCGGTGTTGGCGGGGAGGGATGTTGCGGCGGAGCCAGCGCATCAGCGGTTTGCTGTTCCAGCGCCTGAACCCCACCAGCAATGTCGGCCTTGGCGGAGGCGATGGCATTGTTGGCTTCCCGCTCCAGCCGGAGAATTTCTTCGTTGTGCAGCTCACGCTCCACATCGGCCTTCACCGCTGCGGCATAACGCTGCAGGCGGCCGGTCAGCAGGCCCAGGGTACGTGCAACTTTTGGCAGCTTTTCCGGGCCGATGACCACCAGTGCCACGACCAGGATGAGGACAATCTCGGAAAAGCCGACGTCGAACATAATCGAGACGGGTACGGCTATTTCTTGTCAGTCACTGATTTTTCGGACACTTCGCCCTCGACCGTTCTGCCACCCTGGTTTTCCACCTTGGGGCTGGACTGGCCTTCGTTCATGGCGTCCTTGAAGCCCTTGACGGCACCGCCCAGATCGCTGCCCACATTGCGCAGCTTTTTCGTGCCAAACACCAGCAGCACAATCGCCAGCACCACCAGCCAATGCCAGATACTGAATGAGCCCATGTTGATTCTCCTTAAGTTTTAGGCAGGGAACTGCCGCCGCCAAACACGTGGATATGAAGGTGGAACACTTCCTGCCCACCACTCTTGCCGGTATTGATCATGGTGCGGAAACCATCCAGACCCTGCTCTTTTGCCAGCTTCGGCGCCAGCAGCAGCAAGCGCCCCAGCAAGCCTTCATGCTCTGCCACACAATCGCCCAACCCGGCAACATGCACCTTGGGCACCAGCAGGAAGTGCACCGGCGCGATGGGGTGGATGTCGTTAAAAGCGATGATTTCGCTATCCTCGTAGATCTTTTTGCTGGGGATGGCGCCCGCCACGATTTTGCAGAATATACAGTCGGTCATGTCATTGATCCTTGCGCGCCGCTTTCTCTTCCAGCCCGGAAAGCCCTTCGCGCCGCGCCAATTCGTTAAGCACATCGTTCGGGTGCAGGCCCGCCTGCGCCAGCATCACCAGCGTATGGAACCACAGGTCGGCAGTTTCATAAATGATCTGTTCGCGGTTGCCATCCTTGGCGGCGATGATGGTTTCCGCCGCTTCCTCGCCCACTTTTTTCAGGATGCTGTCCAGCCCCTTGGCATACAGCTTGGCCACGTAAGAAGACTGCGGATCAGCCTGTTTACGAGCTTCCAGCGTTTCCGCCAGGCGGTCGAGAATATCACTCATGATGGTAAATTTCGTCAGGGTTCTTGAGTACTGGCAAATCGGTAACCCATTGCCGGTTTTCCAGCTTCTGGAAGAAGCAGCTATGCCGACCGGTATGACAGGCGATGCCGCCCAACTGTTCGACGGTGAGCAGCACCACATCTTCGTCGCAATCAAGGCGAATCTCTTTCACTTTCTGCACGTGGCCGGACTCTTCCCCCTTGCGCCACAATTTCTTGCGTGAGCGCGACCAGTACACCGCCTGCCCGGTCTCGACCGTCAGTTTCAGGGCTTCGCGATCCATCCAGGCGAACATCAGCACCTTGCCGGTGCCGACTTCCTGGGCAATGACCGGCACCAGCCCTTCATGCGTCCAGTTCACCTTGTTCAGCCAGCTATCCGTCATTACAGCCGTACCTCGATC
>JABLTH010057259.1_pt1 | contig 10105 bp, 12 predicted proteins | sample 7875711 | NCBI WGS metagenome assembly JABLTH01 (sample SAMN14941262, study PRJNA633318) | bioreactor metagenome | isolation source: bioreactor | place: China | collected 2019-03-05 | reverse complement strand
CGGGGCTACGCCCCTCCGCCATCCGGTTGGAAAGGAATGGAGCAAGGACCTAACATGAAACCCGGTACCGTTGAAGGGGGCAGGTCAACAGCGTAGATGCCGAAGTAGTCGGGCAAAGTTATACTACTTTCAGATATGGGCCTGCGCATCGGCTGATCCGATTGAGATCGCGCATCGAGGGCGATGCCAAATACGGCTGCCACGAGTGCAAACGATGTCATAAGGCTGCGCTTGATCGCTTTCATTTTCGTCTCCTGTTCTTTCGCTTTGCTTCCGACCACTGAACGTGACCGCAATAGGGCTAACTTGTCCAATTCTTCTCAACCACTTGCTAGTAGATGTGGCCGTACACCAATGTTTCATCATGACCTACCCCCCTTGCTCACGGTCGGGTGGGTTGGACAACTTGAACTCAATCACCCTTACGCTCCTCTGTATCGACATGAACACGAGTATCATTGCGATTAGCAGCAGCGCCACAATGCCGCCTCCAATGCTCGCAGAGGCCGTGGCCCGTGCAATATTCTTCTTTGTTTTTGCCGCAATTTCATCCATTGCCGCGATTCCGAGTTTCGCCTGATAGGCGGCCTCGATCGCCTGCACCGATCCTTCGTATTTGTCATCCAATTCCCGGATGGCGCGGGCGCGCGACTCCGTCTTTTCCACGTAGCGGACATAGCAGCGCGCGAGATATTCCGCCTGTTTGCCCTTGGGAACACTCGGCAACAAGGACTCGAACATCTGAGTCGCATCCTGGTGCTGTTGTAGACTGTGGGCAAACGATCGCTCAAAGGTTTGAATCATCACAGCCATCACGGATACGCGTTCCGCGGCGTCGATCTTTTTGATGAACGGTGCCATATATCCAAGAAGGCCTTCAGCTTCTGTGGTATTATTGAAGGAAAATTCAAGAATTGGCTCCAAGTAGCCGAGACCACCTTCAGTGGAGACAATTTCAATAACTGGCTTCACCGCGTGGAGTATTGACTCGGACGAGGATACGCTACCCTTCGTTTCGCGTGCCACTACGGCTAACGCGTCTTCGCGATTTGCCAACGGAATAACGCGCATTAAGTCAGAATAGCTATTCAGAAGCGCCGCTCTGTCTTTGAACGAAGTCGCCCCAACTCTCTCAAAAGCATTTCTCAACCAATCATCCGCGCCTGGTGTCGTGGCCACCCACTTGCGATACTTTTCCTGCTTGTAAAATTGCCAATAGCGCTCGCCCTCTGGATAGGTCCACTGGCCTTCACCCGGCCACGTAATTTTCTCGAGGGGCACAACTTTCTCCAACACCTGCTTTGCGGCCAGATAGAGAGGTTCATCCGGGTCCACCCTCAATTCCTGTTTTTGCGACTCGACAACGGTCGCAGGCACTTCGGCCCCGGCTACGATCTTTGCCGCAGGACTCACGTCGGCAAGACTTATGCCGATCGGCGGCGGGTACGTAGGCTTTGCCGGCACTTCTGGACGGGCGACGTGTTTGGTCGCGACCGGGATAAGGCTCCAAGCCACGAGGCCGGCACCCACAATCAGGGATAAGGTTACCAGCCCGACGAGCACATGCCAAAAAAGCCGCGATATCCTGAACAGGTACTTGTCTTCGATTTTGGATAGATAGGCTTTGAGTGTCATTCTATTTACTCCAGTGAATATGCTGAGACCGCGACCAACTTCTGCCCCTCGTTTATAAGGCTTGTTATTGTGACTTCGCCATTGTTGACCCTGCACAGTGCCGTCTGCCCCTCAAGCTTATCAATTCTTATCCGTCCGATGGGAGTGTCCGAATTGCCCGTGGCGAAAACATTAAATTCAAATCCTCTACCAAGATTCTTTGCAGACTTGGTGGAAATGCGAACGGTTCTTGCCTGCCCCTGCTTGTCCAATTCGACGATTTCGCCTACGGCTGTCACATATGGAAATGCCCTGAAATAGAGTCCAATTAACGCGCCACGAAGCTGATTGACCGCATAGCCAATTTGAGCTCGCGCTGTTCCGGGATCGGGATATTTCGACGTGGTTGCTTCCAGAGGTTTATCCAGCAGCATCCTTCCTGTCGACATATCCGTGACACGCATCCTTGTGCCTATCTTGCCTCGGTACCCCGGAGCCGTGGTGACTTGCACCTGAAAGAAGCCCTTGCCTAGTGTGGAATGCCCATCGTCGTATTGTGCATCGCAAACGGGATCGAAAAACTCAACCCGATATTTCAGCGCATATTGTTTGTGCTCGGCCAATAAATCCGGGGGTATGTACTCGGCGCGATTATCCAGAGATTGCGCGATTTGGTTTTGAAGAAATTCGGAGTCGCCGTGTTCGTTGCCGGCGTTGAACACAACCATCAAGTATGTTGGTTCATCTGTCGCTTCATTGAGGTATCGGTACAGTCGACTGCCCGGGACGAGAAGTTCGGCGACGGAATCTTTGGGCTGGACCGGATTGTCGAAAATCACTTTCTCAACCTTGTCGTCCTTGTATTCGGTCTCCCGCCGAAGGACCCCGTTGTCATACCACTGCCGCCATATCCCTTGCTTCGCGCCCGCGGAATACGCGCCTTCCATGGTCTTCTGGCCCTCGATATTCCACTCCGCCCACGACCCATCAAGGCGACCGGCCTTCTCGCTTCGCCTTGTTTTTAATTGATGACCCGCCGGGTAAAACTCGAATAGGACTTGGACCTCTTCTCCGTTTTCGAGGGTTGTCTCGGCGGTCTTGACCCCATCTTTGAATACTTCCTTCTTAAGCAGCTTGTGCTCCCCGTCAAAAGTCGCGACCTCCTTCTCTCCGGCGTCGCCCAGGCGATGGACCGCAAACGACCGCACTTTTCCATCCGCGTTATAAAACACCTGGGTGCCTTGGATCTGCCCCGCGGCATACGTCGTTTCACTGGTAATATTGCCCTGTGTGTTGGACAGCTTGAACAAACCCTCACGCAGTCCGTTCTGATACTGCCCGATTTGCGTCATTGTTCCTTTGGAAAGCAGCAATCCGGTAAAGGGGTGTCCCTGGTAGAAAGTCACGCCATCCTGCTCCTGCAGTTCATCCGGAAAGGCAAGCGGCAGTTCCTCGGCGGAATGAGCTTGGCCGCAAATGACCAAAAGACAAAAACACGCGATAAACCTATTCATGATCTGTACTCCGTAGATGTGGGCTGCGCCTCTAGCCACTTGGATTCTCTTTTGTACGCATGATGGATAGGATCAGACCACCTATTGCGGCAATGCAGACAAGCCAAAACCCCATAAGATATTCCACCGTAATCGGCATGCCCTGCGCCTCTTTCGTAATATCGGCGTCCGTTCGCATCTTGAGAAACAGCATCGCAACGGTTGCCACACCGCCGGCGATTGCCGCGAGAGTTGAACTGGCGCGCGTGGCCGGCAGACAAAAACACGCCCCGGCCAAAAGTGCCACCAGCGCTATAATGGCAAGCGGCGTCGGAGGTATTTTCTTTGTTTCTCCGGTCATCGGCTCTTTCGTTTCCGAGCCTGTGACTAATTGAATTCCCGTGAACTGCATCACCTTCTCCCCACTGCATGAGACCTGAATGAACGGTAACACAAAACACACAATCCCCACTACATACGGCGCTATACGAACTCCGATGGACTTCTGATTCATTTCTCTCCTCCTTGTTGAACAAATCACTTCGCGAATTTGGCAGCTAGTCAGCGATTAGGGCCGTCCCCGCCATTCTACCGATTCTCGATTATCACCCTGCTTGGCCCACCGGGTAAATTCTTGTACCGAACGTAAAACGTCATGCCTGAAAGGCCGACGCTAACATCATTGACTGCACCGTCAGGCTGATAATGTTCGCCGTGCTCCCAGTCGTGGTTTACGAAAACGGCGCGTTGCCTCGCGTCATCGTCGTCAAAGAAGAATGTGTTCCCGTCTTCAGACAGCCTAACCACATACTCCGTGGCTATGGTCACCCTGCCGCGCCCTTTGAATGAGACCCTCTTGGCCTCTCCTTTGATTAGATCAAAAGCCGCGGGTTCATACGGGTACCGCCGGCCGCCATACGACAGGAATCCGCCCTGAACAGAGACCGTGACGATATCGCCGTACTGGGCATTGGCATATGCCTGCCGCAGTCGTTCTGCTTCCAGCCGCGCCAGTTCCGCCCGTTGCGCTTCCGCCTGTCTGCGAGCCTCCTCCGCTCTTGCCCGGTTGTCGGCATCAATTTGATATTGCTTGGCTTGGTATTCGGCTTGCTCGCCAGGTGGCAAGGCATCCCACTGTTCCCGCGACAACCCCATCGGATACGACGTGCAACCAACTGAACATATTGTGATCGTTGAGATCAACAGCGTCACAAGAGCGTGGGTCACCTTCATCTTTGCTCTCCCTCGTCCGCCATATCGGGCGCGACGGTAGGCGTGATCTTGCACACAACCTTGGCCGCATTCCGCAGGTCTTCAGGATTCAAATCAAAGTCCAAGTACAATTCCGGATTGCGCTCGCCGCGAACTGTAAACCTTATGGTTGAACTGAACCATGTCGTGGCGTTGATCCGACCGTTGGCAAAGGGCACGATATAAAGCAACTCGCTGAAACAATGATCCCCCAAAGTAGAAGAATCAAATGTTATTGGCCCTTCGAAGTGCTTGCCGTTGCTAATGCGACCCAGCGGCAGGTAGCGAGAGTCGATGACGTGGCCACCCCCATCCACGATTTCGATGCTGGCGGTTAGACTGCTTATCTTAGCGTTGATGGCATCCATTATGCGTCGATCCAGCACAAATAGCCGCCACTGTGAGGATGTCATCTTGGCATTGTATGTTTCGCATACCGCCACGACGGTGTAGTTCGTATCCCGCCAACCTTGGATGCTGTAGTGAAATTTCTCCGGGATCCCGGTGTCGGGGAAATATATCCTGCGATACCCTTCGGGATCATCTTCTATCTCCGATTTCACCGAGGCAATGCTGAACGAAGGGCAGCCAGTGTCATCAAGCCGCTTGATAAGGCGGCGCACAAACGCATCGTACGCCGCGTCGTCCAGCTTTAACCTCACGGCTACGCGCACTTTGCCGGTATTCTCATCGTATTCCGGCTTGCCGAGAACTTCGGTCGCGACTAGGCTCTGCGGCATATCCCGGAATTCATCCGTAATCATGGCAAGCGCTGATCTCTTCTGGTCCAGCTTGGTGACGGCCTCGGCGAACATGCTCTCGCCATCCACTTCACGCATGGAAATGTTCGCGGCTCTGGCTTTCTGGATGAGTTTATCGCGCACGATTCTGGCGCGGATGGTGATCGATATGAGTCCGCTATGCGTTGTGCCTGGTTTGCCGACCACTTCGTACTTCTGCACGAAGCCGTCGCTGTACGTGAGGATTTGATCTCTCACGACTTCCTCATTATGAACCAGCGTATCAATACCAACAATTGCCCCGATTGCCTGGCGCACGGCATTTGCCAGCGCGTCCTTCGTGGCTTCGGTCTCATCTCTCCCAACACCGGAGGCAATCTCGTCCACGGTGCCCCCCCCCGGAACATCTTCTGCCCGCAGTGGCAACGTCAGCGTTCCCGCCAGCAGGAACCACAGACACGACCTCATGATTTTATTCATTTTCATATTCTTCACTCCTGAGTTCCGGCCAGTCCTTTGCGTTTGCAGACTGCGCCAATGGCTAAAAAGAATAGTTGTCCGTCGTCCGAGAACCAGCTTCCGACCACGGGGAGATCCCGGATAAAACCTTCAGCTTGCGCCGAAGTCGTTTCCAATGTGGTCTCCAGGCTGGCGGTCTGCTCTTGGCCGTCATCGAATACGGAGGTCGTCGCGTCCCACGACTCCAAGGCGTACTTCATCTTGATTCCCTGCTTTTCAGTCAGGAGCCCCGCCAGTGCTTTCTGGTGGCATACCTTCTCCATGCGTACCCGGTCCGCGCCGGAATTGTCCTTTACCGCTGTAAACGCAACGGAGACGATCATGACCCAATTGCTTTCAGGCAGCAAAATCATTCGTGTGCCGCCATACTGTAGGAGTAGCCGGTCCGCCTTCAGGTACCGATCGAATGGCACCGCCGCAGTCATTGATGTCACGGCCATGTCGCTGGCCGTGCCGGTTGGGTTGCCGGCAAGAGCGGTTCCCGCCGCGAACGCCAAGCACAAGGCGACGGGGAAATAGGTTCCCCCACGTTTTCCGGCGACGCATGCATTGTGATGTCCTAGGTTCACTTCCCCGGTCCCTCCGCGCTTACAGGAGTGCCGCCAGAGGATTTCGCCAGCTTCTGGGCATCCGTTAGCTGATCCAACAATTTCGCCCGCGCAGCAGCCATCGCGGCGTAGACATCTTCTCGTTCGATGGTCGGCAATAGTAAATCAGAGTCCACTGCACGCTGCAGTGCATCAAACTGGTCCACGATCGACTGATTCACACCAACCAGCTGTTCAGCCTGTGTTCCCACGGTCAGAATATCTGCAATCGCAGCCTCGTGCGCTTCCTGCAATTGCGCCAATGTATCGAGGTAATCGCCCTTTCGGCTCAGCAGCGGGGAACCGCCCGGCCCGCCGAATGTGTCGGCGCTCGGTGTCGCGGCATTCGGGGTCCCAACCGGGGCGGCCATGGACCGTTGAACGACGCGCGCGCCAGCCTTGGGAATCTCAATCTTCATGACCACACGCGAGGGGGTGCAATGCACCCCTGTGACGCGCAGCTCGGAAACTGATAGAACGGACGTCGGCGGCACATCCAAGTGCCGGGTCAGCGCCATCATGGCCACGCCGCGCAACTTGGAGCGATTCAGTTGATCGTTGGTCGCTTTGTCGAAAGCTGTCACGGGGTTCAGGCTCGCCTCAATGTCAAAAGATGCAGCGGTTTCTCCTATGCTTGCATTTGCTTCGCGAGGGCCTTCAAAGCGATAGACAGTCGACGCCAAGCCTACACTCTGCACCATGCACAGCACGGACAAGCCGAGAAACGCTATTTTGATGCGTTTCATGTGCGGATTCTCTGCGAGCGGGGATGGGGCGGCCCATCCTTGCTCGCTTGGTTGTTACATGCCTACTCGTTCGCCTTCAGAAATGAATCTGCGTCGTCGGACACGACTGTCTTTGTGGGCAGGGGCTCACTCACCTGTCCAGGACTGGGCATCTGCGGTGCGGGTGCTGTGACTTGCACGCTGGGAGGATTGACGTTGGCACTTTGAGCTTCTCCCGCGATCCCGGCATGACGCGGCGTCCATCCGTATACCTCTGTCAGTAGTCCGTTCGCTCCGTCTTGGTGCACACCGATGAGCGTCATGCCGCGCACGACCCCTTCGGCAAGGACCTCAACGTTCTCCTTTGTCACTTCCGTGGCCTTACCGGACTCGTTGATCCCCGCACCGCTGCCTTCAAGATAGACAATGGACTCGTTCGTCATGCTCTCAACGGCCTTGACGGTGGACTTCATCCAACGCACGAATTCGGCGTTCGCATTGAGTTTGGCCCGCGTACGCGCCAGCTCCAACCCTTTTGCGTTTCCCAGCACCGTGCTGATGCGAGCCTGGCCGACAATGACGCAGGATTTCATTCGTCCGACCACATCCTTCTGGATCTTGTGCACGCCCGGGCCAAGGTCGGCCAAAGCCTGAATTGCCTGGGTATTGTCCGTGGAATCAGCGGCGGGCTGCTGAGCCTGCAGGCGACCAGCGAGGCCCAATGCGATGCCGGCTATTGCGGTAATCAGTGACTTCTTAATGATTCAGTCCTTTCCTTTTTCGAGAAGGGCGGGGAAGCTTCAAATGACCTGTGCCATCCTATCGCCCCCGACTCCATTTTGTTGCTGCTTCTACTTATATTTCGTTGCACCGACAACGTTTCTTTCACACATTCGAAGGAAATCTCCATACCTCTTTCCATCGGTCCGGATACCGGAGCGTTTGCGTCGGGTGCCCATGAAGTCGAAATCTTCCACCGAGAACAGCCAGCCCAACCGAGATGCTCCGACTCCCGAGCGTGAAGATTTCGCGCCCACGCGAAGTAGTCTGGTGCACAAACTCCGCGCTTGGGATGACTACGAGAGCTGGCAGCTATTCTTCGACACCTACTGGAAATTGATTTACACCGTTGCCACGCGCGCCGGCCTTTCCGATTCCGAAGCACAGGAGGTCGTTCAGGAAACGGTCATCACAGTCGCCAAGGCGGTGAAAGACTTTACGTACGACCGATCCAAGGGCAAGTTCCGGGGCTGGCTGACGCAAAAGGCATCATGGCGCATCAAGGACCAGTTTCGAAAACGGGCGCGCGTCCAAGGATGCGGCCATCAAGGTGGCGGAGGAAATGACGAAGCGCGAACCGACGAAATCGATGCATTGCCCGATCCGAAGGATGCTCTTGGCCAGTTGTGGCAAGAAGAGTGGGACAGGAAGATTCGCGAGGTCGTAATACGGCGCGTGAAAGAAATCGTGTCGCCCAAGCAGTTCCAGATATTTGACTGCTATGTCCTCAAGGGTTGGCCAGTGCTGCGCGTGGTCCAGGAACTGGGGGTTTCGGAAGCACGAGTCTATATCGCGCGAACGCGTGTGTCTCACATCGTCAAAGAGGAGATGGCGCGTGTTGAGAACGGTTTAATTTAATCCACATTCGCACGCACGGGGAACATGAACGTCGAGCAGCAACAGGCCCGTCAAACGCCACGTCAGCCCGTAATCCCCGATTTTGCACTTCTCCGCTTGATTGGTGCCGGAAGTTACGGCGATGTATGGCTTGCGCGTGGTGTCACCGGCGCATTCCGCGCCATCAAGATCATTTATCGGTACCGCTTCGACTCTGACAATGCATTTGAGCGAGAATTCCGCGGCATCCAGGCCTTTGAGCCCATATCGCGCACACAGCCGAATCTCGTTCATCTCCTGCATATAGGGCGCAATTCAACAGATGGCTACTATTTCTACGTGATGGAGTTGGCAGACGATGTCAGCGGCGGTCCCATCGCAGACCCAGCCGTCTACGTTTCCCGAACACTCCGTTCGGTTATTCGCGCCGCCAAGCTGGAGCTTTCCCAGTCCATTTCCACTGTCCAGCAACTCGCCGCCGGGCTGGCCCATCTGCATAGGCAGAAACTGGTGCATCGCGACATCAAACCGTCGAATATCGTCTTCGTTGCCGGCATACCCAAACTCGGAGACATTGGGCTAGTGTCTCCTCCACGGAAAGACTCGAGCTTCGTCGGCACGGAGGGATATATTCCACCCGAGGGCATGGGCCAGCCCCAGGCCGATCTGTACAGCCTCGGCAAGATTCTGTACGAACTCGCCACGGGTAGAGACCGGCAGGATTTCCCCGAACTGTCGACCGCGCCGCCATCTGTCCATGACGGCGGCCATTTCAGGCGACTCAACGCCGTCATCCTGAAGGCGTGCGACCCCGACCCCAGAAAACGATTCGCGTCCGCCGATGCGCTGGCCAGTGCCCTGCGGTCTTTGTCGCGGGACACCGCGCACGGCGCCACAACCCGTATCGGCGGCACCGCAGCATGGAGGCTCTGGATTGCCGCGATGACAATGGCGTGTGCGGTCGTGGTTGTGCTCTGGGTCTTGAATCAAACGAAACACCAGACCGCCAGTACAACACCAACTATTGAGCGCCCGACCATCGCGCCAGCGCAACGCGTCAATTCGGTTCCCGGCACCGACCACGGCATATCGCAAGACGCAAGGGTCGCGCCCATACCCGCCGCTATTGCAAGCAACCCGCCGCCCGAGACCGCCAATGTTGATAAGAGGGATTCTTCGCCTGCCCCGGTCCCGACCAAGACCGTGACGACCGAAGGCGCGGGGGAGTTCTTGGGCCGATGAAGTCGCCGCGAAAAAATGAAAGGGTTCCGTCGTTGGAGAGAGAGAGCGGTGGCCCCGGAAACGGAGCCAAGGGGATAGTTATGGGCGGACAAGACTCTCCCCGCGCATTGGTCCTTCAACTCCCAGGTTCCCAACAAGGGCTTTTTCCTGGCCATCCGTAATTCATGCCGCCTTCCCGCTCCGTTCCCCATCATAATGCCGATCCGGCGTAAGCCCGTCGAGCGCGCTGCGTGGCCGATAGCTGTTATACCGATCAAACCAGCGCCCAATCCCGCGCTCCAGCTCCCGCGGGCTCTCGTACGCTTTGAGATAAATAT
>JABLTH010021021.1_pt1 | contig 10109 bp, 8 predicted proteins | sample 7875711 | NCBI WGS metagenome assembly JABLTH01 (sample SAMN14941262, study PRJNA633318) | bioreactor metagenome | isolation source: bioreactor | place: China | collected 2019-03-05 | reverse complement strand
GCTTGCAGCGCGTCCGCCCACAACCTGGCCGTGGCCTGATGCAGCCCGCCCCGCGTTCCTGGTGGAACCGTTGGAAGCCCCGCACCCGGGGCGGCGCTTCGGCCGCGCCCGCTGCGGCGGGGGCTGCGCCGGCGGCCGCGAGGCCGAGCTTCGGCCCGTACCAGGCGCTGGGCGTACTGGGCCAGGGGGCGACCGGGCCGGTCTATCTGGCGCAGGCGGGTGAGCGGCAGGCCGCCATCAAGCTGCTGGTCACCGATCCGGCATTGCCCGCCGCCGAGCAGGCCGACCAGCGCCAGCGCTTCCTGCTGCAGGCCGAGGTGCTGCGCGGCCTCGCCCACGAGGACATCGTCACCGTGCTCGATGCCGGCGAGCGCGAGGGCCAGCCCTGGATTGCGCTCGAACTCGCACCTGGCACCGACCTCTCCCGCTACACGCGCGCCCAACGCCTGCTGCCCGAGCCGCTGGTGCTGCGCATCGGCGCGCGCATCGCGCGGGCGCTGGCCCATGCGCACGAGCGTGGCATCGTGCACCGCGACCTGAAGCCCGCGAACGTGCGGCTCGATGTCGCCAGCGGGCGCCTGAAGCTGGTCGACTTCGGCGTTGCCCGCCTGCAGGACCAGGCCGTCACCCGCACCGGGGTGACGCTGGGCACGCCGGCCTACATGGCACCGGAGCAACTGCTCGGCGAGCCGGCCGACGCCCGCACCGACACCTATGCGCTCGGCGTGATGCTCTACGAGCTGCTGACCGGCCGGCTGCCCTTCCCGGCCACCACGCTGGGCGAGCTGCTGCGCGCCGTGGCGGGCGGTGAACCCGCACCACTGCGCCATTGGCGGCCCGAGCTGCCCGCCGGGCTGGAGGCCTTGCTGCAGCAGATCCTGCAACGCGCGCCGGGTCTGCGGCCACAGAGCCTGCCCGCACTGGCGGCCGAACTCGAACGCTGGGCCGACGCATTGCCGCAGCCGCCGCCGCCGTGACGTCCCCCACGGCTCGGGTCGACCCCCAGCCCGAACACGCCACGCAACAAGGCACAATCAGTTGCCATCGCCCTTGAACGACGCTCCTGCCCGCCGCATGACCTTCGAGTTCTTCCACGCCGTGGACACCGGCCGCGCGCGCTCGAACAACGAAGACTCCGTCGCGGTCGACGAAGCCAATGCACTGGCCGTGCTGGCCGACGGCATGGGGGGCTACAACGCAGGCGAAGTGGCCAGCAACATGGCCACCTCGTTCATCAAGAGCGAACTCGGCCGCTGGCTGCAGGAAGCCGGTGGCAAGGCCAACGACAGCGAAGTGCGGCGCGCGATGGACATCTGCGTCGACAACGCAAACCGCGCCATCTTCAACGCGGCGAATGCCAATCCCCAATACGCCGGCATGGGCACCACGCTGGTCGTCGCGGTGTTCCGCGAAGGCCAGCTCAGGCTGGGCCATGTCGGCGATTCGCGCGCCTACCGCTGGCGCGCCGGCCAGCTGGTGCAGATCACGCGCGACCATTCGCTGCTGCAGGAGCAGATCGATGCCGGCCTGATCACCCCGGAGCAGGCCGCGTTCTCCGCGAACAAGAACCTCGTCACGCGCGCCGTCGGCGTCGAGGACACCGTGCTGCTCGAAACCCATGTGCATGAGGTGCAGCCGGGCGACCTGTACCTGATGTGCTCGGACGGCCTGTCCGACATGCTCGATAACGCGACCGTGGCGCAGCTGTTGCAGACGCACGACGCGTTACCTTCTGCCGGTCGGGCGCTGATCGATGCCGCCAATGAGGCGGGCGGAAAGGATAATATTGCGCTGGTTCTCGTGCGCGTGGCAGGCACACCGATCTCGGCCAACAAACCGTGGTGGCGCTTCGGTCGTTGACGACCCCTGAACCGCACACACGATCCGGGCTGGGGGATGGTCCGACTGACAGGATAAGGACAAGCATGGGCAAGCTGGTGGTGTCGCTCGATGGTGTGGTCATCAAGGAAGTCCAGATCACCAAGGACAAGACCACGCTGGGCCGTCGCCCCTACAACGACATCGTGATCGACAACCTCGCCGTCAGCGGCGAGCATGCCGTGCTGCAGATGGTGGGCCAGGACGTCTTCATCGAAGACCTGAACAGCACCAACGGCACCTACATCAACGGCAAGGCGATCAAGAAGCAGCTGCTCGCGCACAACGACACCGTCGAGATCGGCAAGTACAAGATCAAGTACCTCGTCGACGACACCGGCGAGTACGAGAAGACGATGATCATGCGGCCCGGCGCCACGCAGCCGATGCACCACGCCCCCGCGCCGCAGGCCCCGTTCAATGCCACCGCCACCACGCCCCGGCCCATGCCGATGAGCGGTGCCAGCAGCCTGCCGGCCTCGATCAAGGTCCTCAGCGGGGCCGCTGCCGGCCGCGAGGTCACGCTCACCAAGGTCGTCACCACCGTCGGCAAGCCCGGCGTCCAGGTGGCCTCGATCACCAAGCGCCCGGGCGGCTACGTGATCGCCCATGTCGAAGGCCTGACGCGCCCCAGCGTCAACGGCATGCCGCTGGCCGGCGACATCGCGCCGCTGAAGAACGGCGACCTGATCGAGCTGGCCGGCACGCAGATGCAGTTCATCCAGTTCTAGCCCGCCACCGCGCGAGCGGCCGGCCGATTCAAGCCTGGCAGGTGAACGTGACCTTGTTCACGGCCGCGGCATTGCTGGGACGGGCGTCCGTCGAACAGCCTAAGAACTGCGAAAAACCAAGCTTGCGGCTTGGGCGGGCTGCGGCGACCATCGGCTTTTGTCCGCAGACCGGAGGCTTCGGTGCCTTCGGCGCCTGAGCGTCCCATGCATATCCGGGTTCTCGGCTGTTCCGGCTCGATTGCCGCGGGCTGTCGCACCACGGCCTTCCTGCTCGACGACGACGTGCTGATCGATGCCGGCACCGGTGTCGGTGACCTGTCGCTCGAACAGCTCGAGCGCATCGACCACATCGTGCTGAGCCACTCGCACCTCGACCATGTGCTGGCCGTGCCCTTGCTGGCCGACAGCGTGATGCGCCGCCGCGCCGGCCGCCCGCCGATCCAGGTCCATGCACTGCCCGCCACGCTGGAGACGCTGCGCAAGCACCTGTTCAACGGCGCGCTGTGGCCCGACTTCACGCGCCTGCCTTCGGCCGACCATCCCGTGCTGGCGCTGCGGCCGTTCGAGACCGGCGAGGTCCTGAGCTTCTCCGGTGGCCGCCGCATCGAGGTGCTGCCCGCGCTGCACACCGTGCCGGCCGTCGGCTTCGCCGTGTTGCCGCCCGAGGGCAGCGGCCGCGGCGCGTGGGTCTACACCGGCGACACCGCGCCCGACCCCGCCCTGTGGCAGCGCCTGCAGCACCTGCCGGTTGCCAGCCTGGTGATCGAAACCGCCTTCCGCAACGAAGAGCATCTGCTCGCCACCATCAGCCGCCACATGCACCCGGCCGCGCTGGCACGCGAACTCACGCACCTGGCCGCCGGCGTGCAGGTCTACATCACCCACATCAAGCCGGGCGAACTCGATCCGGTGATGAGCGAGATCGGCGCTTCGGGCAGCCACCACAGCGTGCATGCGCTGACCACCGGCCAGCTGATCGAGATTGCCTGAACGCGGCAGCGGTGACGATTTCCGTCACCCGCTGACAGGGCCAGGCGACACAAACCGGCAGGTGGGGCCCGCCGGGCGTGACGAATCACCGGCTTTCGCCCCCCAAACCTCGATTCGGCGCCTGGCACGCCCCCTGCAAATGAGGGAGGGCACAGTCCTTCACCCCCCCTCACTGTCAGGAGTCTCTCTCATGAAGCGCACCGTCCAACAAGGTTTCACCCTCATCGAACTGATGATCGTCGTCGCGATCATCGGCATCCTGGCAGCCGTCGCGCTGCCGGCATACAAGGACTACACGATCAAGGCCCGTGTGTCGGAAATCATCCTGGCCGCCAGCCAGTGCCGCACGACGATCGCAGAAACGTACCAGACCGCGAAGGCTGGCACGGCGCCTGGTGGCGACGGCTGGGGCTGCGGTGAAGGCACTGGCGGTACGAAGTACGTCAAGTCCGTCCATACCGATGACAACGGCGTGATCACCGTGACGGGCGCTGATTCGGGCGCTGGCGCAACCGATCTGGGCGGTGCGGCAGGCATCACGTTCACGCTGACGCCGATGGATTCGGCTGGCACGGCTCTCAAGATCGCCAATATCCCGACCCAGGTGGGCCAGTTCGAGTGCAAGGTCGGGACGACTGCGATGGCCAAGTACGCCCCGGGCTCCTGCAAGTAAGTCGATCGACAACCGACTTCAATCGTGAAGAGGGCGCCTGCGGGCGCCCTTTGCCGTTTCCGACGACCAAAGCCACCGACCTTCAGGAAGAATCTCGCTGTATGCAATCGTTCGACTGGCGTTCACGCATTCGGGCGGCTCTGATCCATTTGGCCGGCAGTCTGGCCGTGGGGCTGCTCGCGGCTGCCCTGATCTTCGGCCTCTGGTACCCGTGGCCCTACTCGGCCTTGGCCGGCGGCACGGGATTGTTCGTGTTGATCACGACCGTCGACGTGGTCATGGGCCCGGTGATCACCTTCTCCATCTTCGACCGCCGCAAACCGCTGCGCGAGCTTCGTCGCGATCTCGCCATCGTCGTCGCCCTCCAGTTGGCGGCCCTGGGTTACGGCCTCCACACGATGTACTTTGCGCGACCCGTGGCGCTGGCCCTCGAGACGACGCGCTTTCGCGTGGTCACGGCCAACGGGGTGGTGGCCGACGAACTGCCACAGGCCCTCCCCGAGTTCAGGACCTTGCGGGTCATGGGGCCGGTGCTGATCCGCACCGAGCCGCCAAAGGATGCCGGCGAGATGATGGAGGCCATCGAAAAGGCGCTCGCGGGCGCCGATCTCGGAACGCGCCCGAAGTACTGGCGCCCCTGGAACGACGCCGCGCGCAAGGAAACCCTGGCTGCCGGCCGGCCCCTCTCGGACCTTCGCCCGCGCTCCCCCGCGCGCGCGGCCGAACTGGACGCAGCCATCGCCCGCAGCGGCCAGCGCGAGCAGCAGTTGCGCTACCTGCCGATCCTCTCCCGCTTTGCCGACTGGGTCGCGCTGATCGACGCCGGCACGGGCGACGTCGTGGGCTTCGCGCCGTTCAACGGGTACTGAACCGGAGGCCGCGCGGCTGCCCTGCGGGGGCTCTCTAGAATCCGCGCCATGCCCAACAGCCCCTCTCCCGGCGGCACTGCCCTGGTCGCCGCGCCGGGGCTCGCGCTCACCGCCCTGGTCGCCGGCACGCTGCCTCCGCTGCTGGCCTACAACCTGCCGCCTTCGCCGACGCTGCTGAACCAATGCCTGGCCGTCGCGCTGTGGGGCGGCTTCGTGTTCATGCTGCGGCCGGGCGGGCTGGCGCTGCGCGGCTGGTCCTTGCAGGCGGCCATCGCGGTGATGGCGGCGGCGGTGGTGCTGTCGGGCACCGCGGGCGCGTTGCCGTCGGCCTTGACGCTCTCGGCCCTGAGCCTGCTGATCGCCGCCGCAGTGCTGGCCTGGGCCGGCGCCGATGCGGCGCGGCGCGCCGACGCGCCGCAGGTCTTCGGCCTGTTCGCGGCCGGCCTGGTGCTGGCCGGTGTCCTCAGCTCGCTGGTGGCGCTGATCCAGGTCTTCATGCCCGAGTGGACCGACGGCAACGTCATCGCGCATTCGGGCCTGGTCGGCCGCGCGGTCGGCAACCTGCGCCAGTCCAACCACCTGTGCAGCCTGCTGCTGTGGGCGGTGGTGGCCACGGTCACCCTGCTGGAGTTGCGCTGGCTGCCGCGCGGCATCGTCATCGCGCTGGTGCTGCTGATGGTGTTCGCGATCGAGCTCAGCGCCTCGCGCACCGGCGCGGTCGGCCTGCTGCTGCTGGCGCTGTGGGGCGGGCTCGACCGGCGGCTGTCGCGCAGCGCACGCTGGCTGCTGCTGGCCACGCCGCTGGTCTATGCGCTGTCGTATGGTGCGATGGCGGCGTACGGGTCCTGGAGCCACCAGGCCATCGGCGCCGAGGCGCGCATCGCGGCCGGCGAGGCCAGCGGCATCGAGAGCCCGAACTCGCGGCGCAACATCTGGGCCAATGCGGTGACGCTGATCGCGCAACAGCCCTGGACCGGCGTCGGCTTCGGCGAGTTCAACCTGGCCTGGTCGCTGACCTCGTTCCCCGGCCGGCCGACGGCCTTCTTCGACCACACCCACACGTTGCCGCTGCAACTGGCCGTCGAGCTGGGCGTGCCGCTGGCCACGCTGGTGATGGCGCTGATGGCCATTGCGCTGTGGCAGGGCTTTGCCCGCAGCGCGAGCGCCCGTGGCGACACGGGCCTGGCCGGGCGCGCCGGCTGGATGCTGGTGCTGCTGACCGGCTGGCACAGCCTGGTCGAGTACCCGCTGTGGTACGCCTACTTCCTGCTGCCCGCGGCCTTTGCCTGGGGCTTCGCGCTGGGCGTGCCGGCCGCAGCCGAGCGCGTGGTGCCGGCGCAGGCGCCGCGCAGCCGCTTCGCGCCACTGGCCGGCATGGCGCTGGTGATCGGTGGCGCGCTGGCAGTGGTGGACTACATGTCGGTGGTCGTGATCTACGCGCCGGGCGAGAACGCCGGTCCGCTCGAGGCGCGCATCGCGCGCGGCCAGCGCAGCGTGCTGTTCGCCCACCATGCCGACTACGCTGCCGCCACCAGCGCCGAGCCACTGCCGGGCACGCCGATGGCCTTCCGCCGCGCGCCGCACTACCTGATGGACACGCGCCTGATGGTGGCCTGGGCGCGCTACCTGGCCGAGAACGGCCAGCCCGATCGCGCCCGCGTGCTGGCTGCGCGCCTGCGCGAGTTCCGCAACCCGGACAGTGCCGAGTTCTTCAGCCCCTGCGAGATCGGCGACCAGGCCGCGTTCCAGTGCCAGGCGCCGCTGTCACCCCACCCCTGGCGCGAGTTCCTCACCTACTAGCGGGCGCAACCGGCCGCGTTTGCCTTCGGTCAGCCTGGGGCCACCCAGTGCCCGGACTTACCGCCCTGCTTCTCCAGCAGCCGGATGTCGCCCATCACCATGCCGCGGTCGGCGGCCTTGCACATGTCGTAGATCGTCAGCAGCCCCACCTGCACGGCGGTCAGCGCTTCCATCTCGACGCCGGTGCGGCCCACGGTCTCGGCCTGCACGGTGCAGTGCACGCTGCTGGCGGCCTCGTCGAGCGCGAAATCCACTGCCACGCGCGTCAGCGGCAGCGGGTGGCACAGCGGGATCAGGTCGGCGGTGCGCTTGGCGGCCTGGATCGCCGCGATGCGGGCGATGCCGATCACGTCGCCCTTCTTCGCCTGGCCCTGCGCAATCAGCGCCAGCGTGGCCGGCAGCATGCGGATGCTGCCGCGCGCCAGCGCGATGCGGTGCGTGTCCGGCTTGGCCGCCACGTCCACCATGTGGGCCTGGCCCTGGGCGTCGAAGTGTGTCAGCGGGGAACTCATGGTTTACCTGCGGGCAATGTAGCGGTGCGATGATAGGTGCAGCCGTTATTGGCTAGCGTTGCCGGACCCGCGTTTGAACCAAGCCCTGACTCCCTTCCGCCTGCGGGCCGGTTGCCTGCTGCTGGCCTGGAGCCTGGTACTGGCGCCGCTGCCCCTGGCCGCGCAGAGCCTGCCGGGCGATGCCTCGCAGGTGCGCCTGCCCGCGCTCGGCGAATCGGCCTCCGACGAGTTCAACCTCAGTGCCGAGAAGCGCCTGGGCGAGCAGATCATGCGCGAGATCCGGCGCGACCCGGACTACCTCGACGACCCGGTGCTGCTGGAATACCTGCAGACCATCTGGCAGCCGCTGGTGGCCGCGGCACGCCAGCGCGGCGACATCGGCAACGACATCGTCACGCTGTTCCCGTTCGAATCGTTCCTGGTGCGCGACCGCAGCGTCAACGCCTTCGCGCTGCCGGGCGGCTACGTGGGCGTGAACCTCGGCATGATCGCGATGACCACCGCCCGCGACGAGCTGGCCTCGGTGCTCGCGCACGAGCTCTCCCACGTCACGCAGCGGCACATCGCGCGCAGCATCGTCGCGGCCAACCGCAGCAGCACGCTGAGCCTGGCGGCGATGCTGCTGGGCATCCTGGCCGCGTCCAAGGCCCGCAATGCCGACATGGCGCAAGCAGCCATCATGAGCGGCCAGGCCGCGGCCGCGCAGGCGCAGCTGAACTTCTCGCGCGACATGGAACGCGAGGCCGACCGCAACGGCCTGAACCTGATGAGCGTGGCCGGCTTCGCGCCCGCCGGCATGGCCGCGATGTTCGAGAAGCTCGACCAGTCGGTGCGGCTGAACGACAGCGGCGGCTTCCCCTACCTGCGCAGCCACCCGTTGACGATCGACCGCATCGGTGAAGCGCGCCAGCGCATCGAGGTGCTGGGCGCGCAGCCCAGCAGCGCGCAGCTGCAGGCGGCCTCGCCGCTGGTGCATGCGCTGATGCAGTCGCGCGCCAAGGTGCTGATGGACCCGTCGACGCAATCGCTGCGCCGCTTCCAGGAAGTGGAGCTGCGCGGACCGGCTTCGCTGCGCGACCGGCTCGCCGCGCTGTACCTGCGGGCGTTCGCCTCGACCCAGCTGCGCGAGTTCACGGTCGCCGAGCAGGCGCTGGCCGCCGGCGAGCCGCTGCTGCCCGATGCCGGCACCAAGCGCGCCTGGGCGCAGCTGGCCATCGAGACCGCGCTGGCGCGTGGCGACAGCGCCCGGGCCACCGAGCGCCTGGCCGCCTGGCCGGCCGATGGCTCGCGCAGCCGGCTGCTGCTGAGCGCCCGCGTGGCGCAGCAGCGCAACGATGCCGAGTCGATCAAGCAAAGCACCGAGCAGCTGCAAACCTGGGTCGCCGAACACCGCGACGACGCGCAGGCCTGGCAGGCGCTGGCGCTCAGCGCCGAACGCCTGGGCCTGACCCTGCGCTCGCTGCGTGCGCATGCCGAAGCCGAGGCCGCGATCGGCAACCTGCCGGGCGCGATCGACCGCCTGCGCGCCGGCCAGCAGATCGCGCGACGCGGCGGCCCCGGCGTCGACTTCATCGAGGCCTCGGTGATCGATTCCCGGCTGCGCGACCTGATGAGCCAGCGCCGGCAACTGATGGCCGAACAACGCGGCGGCTCGCAGCGACGCGGCGACCCGCCCGAAGAGCTGGAATAAACGAAACACGCCGCGGCCCGCGCTGCCGCCTGCGTGATACGAGCCGCCCCTACACTGCCGCGCGATGTCCCGGGACGGGACGAGGAGGCTCGGCATGGTCATCGGCGCAGCGCTTCGCAGGCGCATCGGGTGGTGTTTCGCGGGCCTGCTCGGCCTGGCCGGCTGGAGCACGCAAGTCGAAGCCGCCCGCATCAGCGGCGTCACGCCGCAGGGCGAAGTGGCCCAGGTGCGGCAGGTCGTCGTGCGCTTCAACGAAGCCGTCGTCGCGCTGGGTGACCCGAACAAGCCGGCACCGCTGCAGCTCGCGTGCAGCGGCCCGTTGCCCGGCAGCAGCAGCCGCTGGAACAACGAGCGCGAGTGGGTCGTCGACTTCAAGTCGCCGCTGCCACCGGGCGTGCGCTGCAGCCTGAGTGCGGTACCGAGCTGGTCGCCGACCAGCGGCGCGCTCGAAGGCAACACCCGCTTCGAGTTCTCCACCGGCGGCCCGAGCATCGAACGCAGCCAGCCCTGGGACGGCTCGCAGATCGAGGAAGGCCAGCGCTTCCTGCTGCGCCTGACCGGCCCGGCCACGGCCCAGAGCGTGAAGGCGAATGCCTGGTGCGAAGTCGAAGGCCTGGGCGAGCGCATCCCGATCGAGCTGATCGAAGGCGATGCGCGCGCGCAGGTGCTCAAGCTGTTGCGCGTGAAGCCGGCCGAGACTGACCGGCAGCTGGTGGTCGGCTGCTCGCGGCCGCTGCCGCCGCAGGCCAAGCTGCGCCTGGTGTGGGGCGCCGGCATCGCGTCGGTGGCCGACCCGCAGGTGCTCACCCGCACGTCGCAGCGCCTGCACTTCGAGGTGCGCCAGCGCTTCAGCGCCGAGTTCAGCTGCGACCGCGAGAAGGCGCAGATGCCCTGCATGCCGCTGGGCGCCGCGGTGCTGCGCTTCACCGCGCCGGTCGAACGCAAGCAGCTCGAAGGCATCAAGCT
>JABLTH010006357.1_pt1 | contig 10115 bp, 8 predicted proteins | sample 7875711 | NCBI WGS metagenome assembly JABLTH01 (sample SAMN14941262, study PRJNA633318) | bioreactor metagenome | isolation source: bioreactor | place: China | collected 2019-03-05 | reverse complement strand
CGCCTCGGCCTTCGCAACGTCGAGGAAGCGGAGGATCTCCCCGTCGCGCGAGAGCGCGCCCACGCTCTTCGCGAGCTCGCGGCGAACACGCACGACGAGGTGCGCCGGCTCGCGCAGGGGCTCGGCCCGGGTGTCCTGCAGGATCTCGGTCTCGTCGCCGCGCTCGAGCGCCTGTGCGAGGACTTCACGAGCGCGCACGAGGTCGAAGCCGTGCTGCACGCCGACCCGGCGCTGGCGGTGCGGCTCGACCCGGAAGCCTGCGCAGCGTTCTATCGCATCGTGCAGGAAGCCCTCGCGAACGTCGCACGCCACGCTGCCGCGCGACGGGTCGAGGTCTCGCTCGCCGAGCTCGGCCGGTCGGCGCTGCTCACGATTCGCGACGACGGCTGCGGGCTGCACGCGGGCGCGGCGGGAGAGCCGGCTGGCGGCGCACGCGGCTTCGGCCTCGGCAGCATCCGCGAGCGCGCGCTGATGCTCGGCGGCTGCTTCACGCTGCGATCGCGCCCCGGCCGCGGAACGGCGATCGAAGTCCGCATTCCGGTGGAGGTCTAGCGTGTCCCAGCGCATCCGGGTGCTGATCGCGGACGACCACGCGATCCTGCGCAGCGGCCTCCGGCTGCTGATCAGCGAGCAGCCGGACATGACGGTCGTCGGCGAGGCGAGTGACTTCGGCGAGCTCGTTCGCACCGCACGGGCCTCCTCGCCGGACATCGTGACGCTCGACCTCACGATGCCGGGCGGATCGGGGCTCGGCGCGATTGCCCGCCTCCGCGAGGAAGCCCCGTCCGCGCGCATCGTCGTGCTCACGATGCACGACGATCCGGCGTACGTGCGCGCGGCGCTCGCAGCGGGCGCGTCGGGCTATCTCGCGAAGACGGCGGCCGACACTGCGCTCATCGGCGCGATTCGCGCCGTCCACCGCGGCCGCCTCTTTCTCGACGTCGCGAACATGCGCGCGCTCGAACCGCTCGTCGCTCCGGGCGCGGCGCCGCACGGCCTTCCCGCCCCGATCGAGCGCCTGAGCGCGCGCGAGCGCGAGGTGCTGGTCGGCGTCGCGCAGGGCAACACCAACCAGGCCATCGCCGACCGCCTCCACCTCAGCGTCAAGACCGTCGAGTCCTACCGTTCGCGCCTCATGCAGAAGCTCGGGCTCACGAGCCGCGCCGAGATCACGCGCCTCGCGATCGAGCTCGGTCTGCTCGGCGCGGCGGGAGGCGAGCCGCCCGAGACCTGACCCGCTTGCCGCGCGCGCGCGAAGCCGCGCCGGTGGCGTGTGTTCGGCGCTCGAAGCGACGTGCGCCGCGGCTACCGCGTGCGCCGGAGGGTCACGTACTCGCGGTCGACGATCGAGACGATCTCGAAGCGATCGGACGGGAAGGCGAGATCGAACAGATCCCGCGAGAAGATCTGGATCGCTCGCTTCGGGAAGTAGTTGTCGAGGTAGCGGCGCAGGTCCGACTCGTCGAGCTGGTCCGACAGGACGAGATTGAACAGGACGATTCCGTCCCGGCGGACGACGCGCCGCATCTCGGTGAGGTAGCTCCAGATCTTGATCGGAGGAACGAACGTGAGGACGTTGTTCGCGATCACGAGGTCGACGGAGTCGTCCGCAGTCCCGGAGAGCGTCTCTCCATCGACGGGCATCGCCTCCGCTCCGAATCGTTCGGCGGTCCAGGCGGCGTAGTGCCGATCGGGCTCGTAGTTGTGATAGGACTCGATCGAGAAGCGGCGCATCACGTGCGCGATCGTCGCGCCCCAGGCGCCGCCGATCTCACACGCCCGTTGGGGCGGCTCCCGGAAGACCGAGTCGGGGAGCAGCTTCCACAGCAGCGCGTCGGTCGCTTCGAACTTCTCGGCGAACAGCGCGGTGAGATCGAGTCCGCGGCGCTCGGCCAGCTTCACGTCGTAGGACCCGAGCGCCATCGGCGAGCGCATGGCGAGGAAGTTCCCGCCCGCGAAGTGCGCGGTTGCGTGCGCCTCGAGCGCGAAGAGCTGCTCGAAGAGCACGCGATGGCCGCTGTCCTTGAGCGCCTGCTCCATGGCACTCGATCCGGACGGTCCGAGCTCGTCGAGCATTGCGCGCCGCAGCATCTCCCATCCGCCACGGGGCAGGACGAGGTGCGCTTCGTCCAGGAACCGGCCGAGATCCCGGCACACGCCGGACGCGCACGGCTGCGGCTCGCTCGCGCCCGGCGCTCCCGCCGCAGACCGCTGCGCGCGCAGAAGAAGGTCCTCGAGCGCGATGTCGCTGCGGTGCCGGGCGAAGTCGTACGCGGTGCAGCCGTCCGCGGTGCAGCGCGCGGGGTCGGCGCCGTGCTCGAGAAGCAGTCGCGCGATGGCGAGCTGCCCGAGCGACGCGGCCAGAATGAGGGCCGTCACGCCCTTCGTGCTCGCCGCATTCGCCGGCGCGCCCGCGGCGAGCGCGGCTCTCGCCTCTTCGGCGTCCCCGCGCTCGATCGCGAGAAAGAGGGCCTGGCTCTTGCTCACCCGCGCGCGCACGAGCCGCGCAGCACGGCGCCAGCCGCCAATCATCGCGTCGCCCTCCCCCTTCGTGCCCGACGAACGCCCTTCCCGGACGAAGGATCTCTTCCGCCGCGAAGCCGCGCAAGCCGGCGGCGATCCGCCCTCCGTCTCTCGCTCTTGCGCCGGAAACGAAAACGCCCCCGGCTGCAGCAGGCCGGAGGCGAATCGCAAGATCTGGAGCGGGAAACGGGATTCGAACCCGCGACCCTCAGCTTGGGAAGCTGATGCTCTACCAACTGAGCTATTCCCGCGCTCGCTGGAAACGGTCGCACGACGGCGCGCGGGAGGCAAGGCGCTCCGGAGGCCGGACGGGGCGCCCTGCACCGGGGGAGGGGCGATCGGATCAGCGGACCTCGTCCTCGAGGAGGGTCTCGAGGTCTTCGTCCTTCGGCGGGCCTTCCTCGGGAAGGATCGCCGTCGCGTCGAGCTCGATCCCGTCGAAGATCGGCGCGGCCTCGGGCTCGGTCCGGTCGCGACGGGTCGCGCCGAACAGCCCGCTCTCGCCCAGCGCGGCGAGCGAGGTGTCGGGGGTGAGCGCGCCGCGCGGCGCGATCGACGCGAGCGCGAGCCCGAGATGGCCTGCGGCGCGTTCGACGGCATCGGCGCTCACGCGCGGAGCGCCGAGGAGCCAGGCTTCGTGCAGCGCATTGTCCGCGAGCGTGAGCGCGAGCCGCGGGACGCCTCCACTGCGACGCGCGACCTCGACGAGCGCGGCCGGGTCGAAGAGCGAAGGGTCTGCGCCCGCGACGCGGATCCTGTGCGCGACGAAGGCCGAGACGCCCTCCGGGTCGAGCGGGACCAGCGAGACACCGATGTCGACGCGCTGCGCGAGCGCCGAGTCGAGAAGGATTCCGCGCTCGAGATCCGGGGCGCCCGCGAGCACGACCGAGAGCAGGTGCTGCCCCTCGTGCTCGAGGTTGAGCAGGCCGCGGAGCTCGGCGAGCGCCTCGCTGCGCGCGAGGAGCTGCGCGTCGTCGACGAGCAGGACTGCGTGTCGGCCTTCCTCGTGCAGCGCCGCGAGCCGGTCGAAGATCTCGCCACAGAGCTGCGGGCGCTCGCGCGGCGGCGACTCGACGCCGAGGAGCTGCGCGAGACGCGTCATCAGCCACCCGCCCTCGACCCCGCCCTGCACGAGCACGAGCAGGTGAGCGTCGAAGCGTTCGTCGTCGAGCTGCTCGAGGAGACGGCGAACGACGGTGCTCTTTCCGAGGCCAACGCCTCCCGTCAGCACGCCGAGCCCGCGCCGCTGCAGACAGCCGCGGAGCAGCCGCCGCTCGGCATCGGTGATGGCATCGCTCTCGAAGTGGAGCGCCGCCACCGGATCCTTCACGAAGGGGTCGCGCGAGAGGCCGAAGTGTTCGAGGTGCTCCACGGGGACTCCTAGCCGAACGAGATCTTTCGGCGCCGCGGCGACGTGCCGGGCGCGGGCGCTGCCGGCGGGCGATCACTGCCATCCGGCGAGCCCCGGTCCTGCGTGGCTGCGGCTCCGGCCGCTGCCGTCACGACCTCCGCCTCCGCGTGCGCGATCAGATCGTCGAACGATTCGTAGACCTCGGCGGGCTCTGCCTCGCCGTCTGCGGACTTCGGCGGTGTGAGCGCCGAGAGCGCGCGCAGCGCTTCGATCCGCTCGGCGAGGCCCGGATGAGACGGCTCGTCGGCTGCGACTTCCTCGAACGCGGCGAGCGCGGCTGCGAGGTCCCCGCGCTCCTCGAGCGCGATCGCGAGGTCGAAACGGATCGCCGCGCGGCGCCCCGGCGCGAGCTCCGGCTCGGCGAGCGCCTGCTCGAAGAATGCGACCGCGTCGTGCGGGCGCTTGAGCTCGCGCGCGCACACGCCCAGCAGGTGCAGGCAGTCGATGCGGCGCGAAGGCGATTCGAGCGCGATCTCGAACTCGCCCATCGCGTCTTCGACGAGGCCCATCTCGCGGTACGCGATGCCGAGGTCGTAGTGCGTCTCGTGATCCGCCGGCGTCAGCGTCTTGCGCACGCCGCGCTTGAACTCGTTGAAGATCGCCTCGAGGCTGTCCTCGGCCGGCGGCGCGGAGTCGGTCGCGGCGGGGCTCTCGGTCTCGAGCGCATCCGAGAGCTCCGCGGCGAGATCGAAGTGCGACGGCTCCTGCGCCGAGCCGGCGTCCGCCGGCGCGGCCTCCTCGCCGGCGAGAAGCGCCGGAGCGGCGAGCTCGATCTCTCCGGGGGCCTCCTCCTCGGCCGAGGCGAGCGCCTCGGTCTCGTCCCCGGTCACGGCGTCCTCGGCCGCAGCGACTTCGATCTCGGCGGCGGGCGCAGCCGGCGCGGAGCCGGTCGCGAGATCGTCCCATTCGGCGAGATCGTCGCCGAGCGCTGCGCCACCCACGTCGGTCGCCGTCGCCTCGGCGATCGCGACGGCGAGATCGGGGATCGGCGCGCACGGGGAATGGCCCGCCGCGGGATCGTCGCCCCGCGCGGCCGCGATCTCTCCGAGGCGAAGCAGCGCCTGCGGATTCGTCGGCGCCATCTCGAGAACACGCCGGAAGACGACCTCGGCCTCCTCGAGCAGCCCTTGCTGAACGTAGAACTCGGCCTCCTCGAGCTCTTCGAGAATCTGCTTGGGTGCGGCGCCGCCGGACGGCGTCTTCGCCTCGTCGCTCGCGCCATCAGCGAGGCCGGTTGGCGACGCGGGAGCGGCGGCATCGCCTTGCTCGGGCGTTGCGGGCGCGCACGCGTCGGAGAGGTCGAGCTCCACCTCGAGCTCGAGATCGGGGATCGCCTCGGGCACCGCATCCGCGGGCTCGGCCCAGGTCGAAACCGCGGCGTCTTCGGCGATCGCCTCCGGCGCCGCAGCCGGCTCGTCCGGACGCACGTCGTGTTCGATGACGAACTCCCCGAGGTCGACCTCCGGGAGCTCGGCCGCGTCGCTCGTTTCGCACGTCGAGGCGCAGCCCGTGAAGTCGAGCGCCGCGGGCAGATCGTCGGGAAGCTCGTCACCGAGGGGCGGCGCGAACGAGACCGCGCGTTCGCGCAGCTCCGCCGCGCGGGCGGCCTCACCCGCTTCGTCGAGCACGGCCGCGAGCCGCTCGAGCGCGACGGCGTGTCCGGGCTCGCGCGCCAGCACGGCCTCGAGGCTCGCGATTGCGCGTTCGCGCTTTCCGAACCGAAGGTAGACGCCCGCCTCGGCGACGAGCTGCTCGATATCGGCGTCAGGCACGGACGTTGCGGCGACGCCGCGCGGATCCGCCTCGAATGCAGCGGCCGGAGCGGACGCTTCGAGGCTCGGGCTCGCCTCGGCCGCATCGAGCGTCTGCAACGGCCGGCTCGCGCCGGCGGGATCGAGCGTCGCCGGGCTCTCGTTGGGCTCGGCCGGATCGAACGTCACGAAGCTCTCGTTCTCGCCGGCCGCATCGAGGGCCACGAAATCGGTGTCGGTCGCCGCCGGCGGCGCGGGGCTCGCCGTCTCGGCGAGTGACGGCTCGAAGAACCCGACGTCCCGAGCGGCGCCGTCGCTCGGCGCCTCGGCGAGCGGAGCGATTCCGCTCAGCGTGAGGTCGCATGCGGGAAGGAAGCGCTGCAGGATCTCCCGCGCTCGCTCTTCGTTGCCGCGCGCGCGGTGCGCCTCCGCGAGCCTGCGGAACACCGGCTCGGTCTGCTCGGCGGGACGGCCGAGAGCCTGGAGCGTCTCGGCGTGGAGCTCGAGGGCTTCGATGAGATCGGGACGCGCGGCGACCGCGTGCTCCAGCAGCGCGTGGGCGCGCTCGGCCGCGCCGCTCGCGAGCGAGAGCCGCGCCAGCGCGAGCGCGGTGGGCACTCGGTCGGGCTCGATCTCGAGGATGCGCTCGTAGACCGCGGCGAGCGAGTCGGCCTCCCCTGCTCGCTCGAGCTCGCTCGCCACCTCGTCGTACTCGGCGAGTGCTTCGGCGTTCATCCCCTGCTGCCGCAGCAGGTCGGCGATCTTGAGCCGGCTCGTCGTGTTCGACGGATCGAGCGAAGCGGCCTTGCGCAGCAGCTCGAGCGCTTCGCGCTTGCGGCCCGCTCGCTGGAATCCCTCCGTCGCCGTCTGGAGCGCCGACATCGCTTCGGCCACGAGTCCGAGGCGCTGGTACAGCTCGGCGAGCGGGACGAAGACCTCGGTCTGTTCGGGAGCGAGCTTCGCGATCTGCTTGAAGAGGGCGACGGCCTTCGCGTCGAAGCCCTCCTTCATGAACTGCTGCGCAACCTTCAGATAGGCAGCGACGGCCTCGGCCTTGTCGCCGAGGCGAAGCTGGATGTCCCCGAGCTTGAGGCGCGCGCTCGAGTCGCGCGGGTCGAGCTCGAGCAGCGTGCGGTACTCCTTGAGGGCGCGGTCGAGGGCTCCCTTCTGGAGGTACTTCTGCGCGGTTTCGAGGATCTTGCGCTTGTTGACGGCCAAGGTCCCTCGCCTCGGTGGGGGGCAGCCGAGGGGGGAAACCCCTCTCCGCTGGTCTATCGGCCGGCGGGAGGGAGCCTTGAGAGAAGCGGATCGGCGAGCGACGCGCAGTCCCGGGGGTTCCCCCGATGCGCCCGCGCGACGGCGAGACTTCGCTCGGCCGGTTCGAGGGCGGCCGGCTCGAACACGACGCCGAGCTCGGCGGAGAACCCGGCGACGAGAGCCGCGCGGACCTGCGCATCGGCCGCGCGCACGCCGAGCGCCCGCAGGCTCGCTGCCGCGGGCCCCGCGCACCCGGCCGCGCGAGCGGCGGCCGGCGGGTCGTCGTCGAGACGAAGCGAGCCGTGCTGCAGCACGCCGCCCCGCGAGCGGCGCTGCGCGCTCCCTGCGAGCTTGCGCCCGCCCACGCAGATCTCGTCCTGCGCCGCCTGCTCGAAGCAGTCGAAGGCGCGCGGTCCGGCCGAGCGCGGCGCGCTCGCAGCGACTTCGGCCGTGACGCCGAGCGCAGCGAGCGCGCGCAGCAGCGCACGCGAGACCAGCGCGTACGTCTCCTGCAGCCCGCCGGGAAGCGCGGACTCCGGCGCCGCAACGGCGTACGTGAGGTCGGCGCCGTGGAGCACGGCCGCGCCTCCCGTCACCCGCCGCACGATCCCGACTCCGGCGCGCTCGCATGCGGCCGCGCGGTCGGCCGAGAGCGGCTGCGCGTAGCCGAGCGAGAGCCAGGCGCCCTCCCACGCGTACAGGCGCAGCGCGGGCCGCCCGCCCGCCTGCGCCGACGCGAGGAGCGCCTCGTCGACGGCCATGTTCCACGCGCCGCCGGCCGCCGGATCGACGAGCAGGCGCCAGGCGCCCGCCACGGGTCGCGGGCGCCCTGGCGCGGGCCGGATCACGCGGAGTCCGGCTCGGCACGAAGGCGCGCGAGCAGCCCGTCGAGGCCGAGCCGGTAGCTCGCGGCTCCGAAGCCGCAGACGACGCCGACGGAGATCGGCGACACGAACGAGTGTCTTCGGAACTCCTCGCGTGCGTGAACGTTCGACAGGTGCACTTCGGCGACGGGGAGCTTCGTTGCGGCGAGGGCGTCGCGCAGCGCGACGCTCGTGTGCGTGAGTGCTCCCGGATTGATCAGGATCGCGTCGAAGAAGGCGGGCGCCTCCTGGATGCGGTCGATGAGGGCGCCTTCGTGGTTCGACTGGAAGAACTCGGTTTCGGCGCCCGCCGCCTTCGCGGCCGCCGAAAGGCCCGCGTTGATCTCTTCGAGCGTCGCATTGCCGTAGATCGCCGGCTCGCGCGATCCGAGGAGATTGAGATTCGGCCCGTGCACCACGAGGATGCGAAGCGGGTCGGGCATGGCGCCTCCCTCTACATCTCCTCGCGGAGCGCGAGCAGATGCCGCCGGACGAGATAGCGCGCCCGGCCGAGGTTGCCATCCGGAGACAGCGCGAGCACGAGGAAGCTGTCCGCGTCGACCACCCGCAGGACGAGCGTGAACCGAGCGAGGGAGACGACCGCTTCGCCGACCGCGCCGCCGCCGAGAGCGTCGGCCACCTTGCGGATCTCGTCGAGGATGCGGCCGAACTCGACCCCCGCCGCCGCCATGTCGTCGGCGTCGAAAGCCTGCGGGCGCTGCGACGGGGCCGCCTGCGCGATGGGGATGCCGTCGCTGCCCACGAGGGCGACGCCGAGGCCGCCTCCGCACTCGTCGACGATGGTCCGCAGGATCGACTCGAAGCTCATGCCGTCGGCCTCCTCAGGTTTTCGAGCCAGCGCTCGAGCGTCGCGAGCGCGAGCGCCGCCTGCTCCGCGCGGCCCGCTTCGTGAGCCTCTGCGGCGCCGGCGCCGCGACGATCGAGGCTGCTCCTCAGCGTGTGCGCCTGCGCCTCGTGTCCCTGCCGTTCGAGCAGATCGGCGAACGTCCGAGTCGCGAACGGCGAGTCGGCGGACGGCAAGAGCTCGTCCGGAAGCTCGGCGGGCACCTCGCGCAGCGCCTGCTGCGCGACGGCGTCGGCGTCGAACATGAGCTCGCGCTGCGCCTCGGCCTCCTCCATCGCGCGCTCGAAGCCGTCGTCGTCGAGCTCTCCGACGAGCTCGAGCGTGGCGGCCGTGGCAGCCGCCACCGTCCCGTCGCTGACGAGGCCGGCGGTGCAATGCGACTCGAACGGGGCGCCGGCCTGCAGCGCGCCGTCGCCGAGGAGCGTCTCGAGCAGCGTCTCGATCGCATGCCGCGCGTCCTCGACCTCACCCTGGTCGAGCAGCGCGAGGGCGAGCGCCGCTCGTGCGGCCGCGTCGTCGTCGGTTCCGAGAGCGCCGCGGGCGAGAGTCTCCGCGAGCGCCGGATCTCCGGCCCGCCGCGCGCGTTCGGCGCTCGCCACTGCGCCCGATCCCTCGCGGCCCTCCGCGTCGTGGCTCATCGCGCCTCCTCAGTCCCGGCCAGGGCCCGCTCTTCGCCGGCGCACCGCACTCCTGAACGCGCACGGGGTAAGGATCTGCGCCGGCGTGAGCGGGACCGTGTCCGCCTTGCCGATCCCGCGCAACACGACGTACCGGATGCGAGCGTCCGCTCGCTTCTTAGCGACCCGTACCGCCGCGAGATAAGCCCCTCTCGGAAGCGGCGGAAGCTCGGCAGGCAGGGCGCAGCGCGCGAGCAGGTCGCGCAGCCGTTCCGCGGTTCCGGCGGGCGCGAGGCCGAGCTCTTCCGAACGTCTCGCCGCCCACGCCATGCCGATCGCGACGGCCTCGCCGTGCAGGATCCCGCGATAGCGCTGCAGCGCCTCGATCGCGTGTCCCACGGTGTAGCCGAAGTTCAGCAGCATGCGAAGGCCGGACTCGCGCTCGTCCTTCGCGACGACGTCCGCCTTGATCGCGCACGCGCGCCCGAGCACGGGGAGCAGTGCCTCCATGTCGAGGGCGAGCGCGCGTTCGGCGTCGCGCTCGAGCCGCGCGAAGAAATCCGCGTCGAGGATCGCCGCAGCTTTCACGATTTCGGCCATTCCGGCAGCGCGCTCGCGCGCCGGGAGCGTCGCGAGCGCGAGCGCGTCGATCCAGACCAGCCGCGGCTGATGAAACGCTCCGGCGAGATTCTTGCCCTGCGGGAGGTTGACGGCGACCTTGCCGCCAACGCTCGAATCGACCATCGCGAGCAGCGTCGTCGGCACCTGGACGAACGGCACCCCGCGCAGCCACGTCGCGGCCACGAAGCCCGCGAGGTCGCCGACCTT
>JABLTH010003568.1_pt1 | contig 10118 bp, 5 predicted proteins | sample 7875711 | NCBI WGS metagenome assembly JABLTH01 (sample SAMN14941262, study PRJNA633318) | bioreactor metagenome | isolation source: bioreactor | place: China | collected 2019-03-05 | reverse complement strand
GCAGGGTGCCCTTCTTCTTGGTTACTTCTTCTTGGGCAAGCAAGAAGAAGTAACTCGGGTCGCGGCAGCGGCTCGAAACCCCTCGCCCATGGGGCGAGACATGTGTGCGACAACCGCGACAACCGAGCGATACCGCCACTGGACTCCGGCCTGCGCCGGAATGACGAAATAGGCGGCGGAGCGATGATCCGAAGCCCCCCCGTTGGGGTTCGCCGGAGGCTCATCCCAACCTGCGCTGCCACGCCGGAATGACGGGGGAGGCAGCGTGGCGATGATCCGGAGCACTCCGTTGGGGTTCGCCGAAAGCTCACCCCAACCTACGTCCAGATCAACGCGACGAGGGACCCGACCGAGCGCGCAAAAAACCACAACGCCCAGCCGAGTCCCCCACCATCCACCCCCGAAGCAAATCCCCCCCAGGGTGCGACCAGCACCTTCCCCCAAACGGGAAAGCCGCCGCCCAACGACATCAGCCAACCACCATCACCCCTGTTTCACCGTATTCGCCGGCACAAACGTATACCCCATCGACTGTAACCCCTCCACGATCTGCTTCAGATAGCTGATGCTCAGATACGGATGGAAGAAGAAGCTCTGCACACTGTCCTGCACCACCACATTACGCTGCGCGCTGTACAGGATGTCCGCAGGGAAGCGCGGCGGGTTGTGGTTGAACTCCTGCGTTTCCACGTTGCCCAGCTGCTCGCCGATCACCACGCTGCCGTAGATGTCGCGCACCAGGAACGGGAAGTACTGCCCGTAGATCTTGGTGTAGTCGGGCGTGCCCGTACCGCAGACACCGTTCGGGCACCAGCCGGCGGCATAGAGGCCGCGGTCGTAGCGGACGCCGAACTGGCTCTGGAACACCTGGTAGTCGATCGCCGAGGCTGCATAGTGCGGCGGCTCGAAGATGGTCGGTGCCAGGAAGCCCGCGGCCGCGAACTCTTTCAGGCCATTGACCAGCCGGCCTTGTGCCCACAAGGCGGAATCCTCGGCCACCGGCGTGTCGTAGATGACGTAGTTGTCGCTGCTGATGTGCGCGCGGTAGAACTCGAAGTCGTCGGCGCTGACGCCGCTGTAGGGGTTGGCGACATTCGAGTACTGATGCGTGTACCCATGCATGATGAGGGTGCCGCCCTTGGACTGCATGTACTTGAGTGCGTTGACCACGCCCTTGGCCTGCGACAGATGCTCGGTCACCGGCACGCCGTTGTTGTAGTAGCCGTTCGGGTCCAGGTACAGCGGAATCACCGCGACCGAGAAGGGCACGTGCTTGCTGTACAGGTAATCGGCGATGGCGCGTAGCTGCGCCGGATCGTCGGTCGCATTGACGTCCTCGATGCGCACCAGCGCGCGCTTGCGCGCGAGCATGGCCGGATTGGAGACCTTGCCGATCAGATCGGCCGCGACCAGGTAGCGGTCGTTGGGCCCGACGTAGCTGAAGGGGATCTCGCCGACATAGGTGAGGTTGGCGCCCTTGGTCGCCCAGTTCACCGTGCCGCCCGTGTCGTTCGTCGCCAACGCGAGTACCTGGGCTTTGGTCGGATCGGTGATGGACGTCTGCAACAGGCCCGACGGCACCGACAACGCGTTGCGTTGCAGGTCCACGCCTTTGTAGGTCACGGTCAGCGTATTGCTGAAATCGAAGAACAGCGGATTGAAGCCGTACTGCGCGGCGAAGTTCGGCGAGCGCGCGGCCAGCTGCCAGATGTTGTCGTTCATCCACAGCACCGGCTTGGTCGTCGCCAGTACGTCATCGAGCAAGGCGGTGGGCAGCGGTTCGTCGTAGGTCGAGCCGACGTAGATCAGGCCCGTATAGCCGTTGAGCTGGCCGGCGACATAGTTCACGGCCGGGAGCAGCGTGTACTTGCTGCCGTGCGAGGCGAGCTGCGCGGCCATGACGCCGTAGGCCTCGCCCAGCCAACCCCAGGTGCCGGTGCTGTCGTACAGCACCAGGGTGCTCTGGTTGGCGTTGGAACCCGGCGCGCCGGCGTACGCATTGGTCGGCAGCAGCGTGAGGCTGGCGCTGGTGAAAAGCTTGAGCGACGTCTTGGTACTCGTGGTGGTCGACGTCGTGGACAGCTTGCTCGACGTCTTCGAGGTCGAGAACGTCGCCGAAGGCGGGGGCGGCGGCGCCGGCAGGATGTTCTGGCCGGTGCTCCGGTCGACCTGCAGCGCTGACGCGGGAGAAGCCATGCCGATGGCCGTGACGAACACGAAAGCGGCACTGGCGAGGAGCAGCCTCATTGCTGAGGGCTTGGGGCGGGACCTGGTCATGGGAGTTCCTCTCGATGTTGCGACGGAATGACGCACGTCATTGACGGCTACTGCGTGCGCATGGCCGGAGCGACGCATTCCATGACCCAGGTCCCTGTTCCCGAGATGGCGCGGCATCGCCCCGGAATGCAGCTTAGAAGCCTGTGCGGCGCGTTTTTATTGGCCTCTAGAGGTATGGCTTTTAGTCAATCGCCACGGCCCTGGACGCAACGCCAATATGCAGCCGAACGCAACGTCTGACAGTCGCCGGAAATCACCGCGCGGACTCCTTCAGCCGACAACGTCCATCCGGGTGCCAGGGACCTCGGACGGCCGCTTTTCCGTCTCCGGCGTACCGGGGAGGGAGGGTGTGCCGGACGCCTGGCCTTGGAGTTCGGTCGCTATCCAAGAAGGGGGAAGAGGTTATGCAGGACATCCTGATCGTCTGCGGCACACGCCCGGAAATCATCAAGCTCGCGCCGGTCTATCACGCGCTGCGCGAAAGCGGCTGGGCGCAGCCCCGCTGGCTGCACACCGGGCAGCACGGCGACATGGCGCGTCAGATGCTGGCGTGTTTCGACATCGAGCCGGACATCGAGCTCGAACGCGGCGGCGAAAGCCTGGGCGAATTCAGCACGCGCTGCCGCGCCCTGCTGGACGGCGTGATGGCCAGCCAGCCGTGGTCGCTGGTGATGGTGCAGGGCGATACCGAAAGCACCTTCCTCGGCGCGTTGGCCGGCTTCTACAACCGCGTGCCGGTGGCGCACGTGGAGGCGGGACTGCGCACCTACGATCTGGCGCGGCCGTTCCCGGAGGAGGGCTTGCGCCAGATGGTCAGCCGCATCGCGACCTTCCATTTCGCGCCGACGCCGCGCGCCGCGCAGGCCTTGCGCGCCGAAGGCATCGCGGACGAGCGCATCACCGTCACCGGCAATACCGTGATCGACGCCCAGCATTGGGTGACCAGGCATCGCCGCCTGGCCCGCCACGGCGCCGACCGCGGCCATCTGCTGGTCACTGCGCATCGCCGCGAGAACTGGGGCAGCGATCTGCGCGAGATCTGCTATGCCATCGCCGACATCGCCAATCACCATCCGGAGCTGGAGGTGTACTTCCCGGTGCACCTCAATCCCACGGTGAGCAAGCCGGTGCACGCCATCCTCGGCGAGCTGGCGACTGTGCACTTGAGCGGTCCATTCGACTACCTGCGCATGCAGCAGGCGCTGATCGACGCCTGGCTGGTGCTGACCGACTCGGGCGGCCTGCAGGAAGAAGCGCCCACCTTCGGCGTGCCGTTGCTGGTGCTGCGCACCGAAACCGAGCGGCCCGAGGCGATCGAAGCGGGTTGCGCGCGCCTGGCTGGCACGCGCCGTGCTTCGATCGTGGGGCAGATCGAAGAGCTATGGGAGAACCGGGACGCCTACGCCGCGATGGCGCGTGCCGGCAATCCCTTCGGCGACGGTCGGGCAAGCGAGCGCATCGTGGATCTGTTGCAGGGGGCGCTGGAGGGCGGCGAACGCCGGCGCGAAGCGGTCTGAACGGGGGAGACACCAGGATGTGGTGGCTGGACGCTTTTACGACCTACCTGTACGTCCTCGGCGTGACCGTGTCGGTCATCGCCGTGCTGATGCTGATCAGCGGTCTGGACGATCTGTTCATCGATTGCGTGTACTGGACGCGCCGCGTCTGGAAGGCGCTGGTGGTCTACCGCAAGCACGATCGCACCTACTACCACGAGCTGTACCGGCCGGCCGAAAAGCCGCTGGCGATCATGGTGCCGGCCTGGCACGAGACCGGCGTGATCGGGCACATGGCCGAACTGGCCGCCAGCACGCTGGACTACGAGAACTACCACATCTTCGTCGGCACCTATCCGAACGATCCGGACACGCAGCGCGACGTCGACGAAGTGAGCGCGCGCTTTCCCAACGTGCACAAAGTGGTGTGCGCGCGGCCGGGGCCGACCAGCAAGGCGGACTGCCTCAACAATGTGCTCGACGCGATCCTGCAGTTCGAGCGGCGCGCCAAGATCAGCTTCGAGGGCTTCATCCTGCACGACGCCGAAGACGTGGTGTGCGAGCTGGAATTGCGCCTGTTCAACTTCCTGGTGGGCCGCAAGGACCTGATCCAGATCCCGGTGTATCCGTTCGAGCGGCAGTGGAACAACTTCACCAGCCTGCATTACCTGGACGAGTTCGCCGAGCTGCACGGCAAGGACGTGCCGGTGCGCGAAGCGCTGGCCGGACAGGTACCCAGCGCCGGCGTCGGCACCTGCTTCAGCCGCCGCGCCGTGCTGGCGCTGATCGAAGAGGGCAACGGCATTGCCTTCGACGTGCAGAGCCTGACCGAGGACTACGACATCGGCCTGCGCCTGAAGGCGCGCGGCATGCAGGAAATCTTCGTGCGCTTCCCCGTGCTGCGCTATCGGCGGCGCGCGCGTCGGCAGCCGTTCGGCCAGAGCCGGCGCGATTCCAATGTGATCTGCGTGCGCGAGTACTTCCCGGACCGCCTCTCCACCGCGGTGCGGCAGAAATCGCGCTGGATCATCGGCATCGTCTACCAGGGCTATCGCACGCACGGCTGGAAGCGCAAGCACGGCCTGGTGCTGAACTACTTCCTGTGGCGCGACCGCAAGGGCGCCATCGCCAACTTCGTCAGCTTCAGCGCCATGCTGGTGCTGATCCAGCTCGGGCTGATCTGGCTGGTGCAGCAGGCCTGGCCGGCGGCGCCGAGGTTCATCTCGATCTTCGAGGGGCAGGCCTGGTTCGGCGCGGTACTCACGACCAACGCGCTCCTGATGTGCAATCGCATCCTGCAGCGCATTGTGTTCGTTTCCGGCTACTACGGCGTGAAGCAGGGCCTGCTCGCGGTGCCCCGCCTGCTGTGGAGCAACCTGGTCAACTTTCTGGCCAACTGGCGTGCGATCAAGCAGATCGTGCAGACAGGCGATCCGCGCCGGGTGGCCTGGGACAAGACCACGCACGATTTCCCCAGCATCGGCGGCGAGAACCGCGCCAAGCGCTCGCTCGACGAGATGCTGGTGGCCGAGGGCGCGGTAACCGAGGCGCGGCTGCGCGAGGTCAAGGCGCATCCGGTCGATGGGCTGCAGCTGGGCAGCGCACTGATCCATGAAGGCGTGATCACGCCGGAGCAACTCGCGCGGCCGGTGGCCGAGCAGATCGGCGTGGCCTGCGAATCGGTGGACCCGGAAGCCTTGCCGCGCGAACTGATCGACACGGTGCCGGCCAAGGTGGCGCTGCACTATGCGGTGCTGCCGCTGCGGGTCGAAGGCGGCACGCTGGTGCTGGCGAGCGAGGCGTATATCGATCCGGTGTCGCTGGCCGCGATCGCGCGCAAGCTGGACCGCCCGGTGCGCTACGTCATCGCGCTCAAGGGCCAGGTCACGGTCGGCCTGCGCCATTGGTATGCGCCGCCGCCCGGGCAGGAGCGCGATCCGCGCAGCCAGCTCGACGCGGCCGCGCGCAGCGGGCGCATCGGCACCGAGCGGGCGCGTTCCTTGTGGGAAAGCTATGTATCCCGGCAGGTCATGCTGGGCGAGATCCTGGTGGCGCAGGGGCACCTGGACGAGGTGGCATTCAAGGCATTGCTGTTGAGCCATGCGCGCAGCGGGAAGCCGCTGGGCGCTTTCCTGGTGGAACAAGGCGTCATCAGCCAGGAAACGCTCGACGGCCTGCTGGCCCTGCAATCGACGCTGCAGCCGGACATCGCGACGCTCCTGGACAAGGAAGCCGCGCCGCCCGTGCAGCTGGTCAAGCAGTGGACGGAGCGCGTGGCATGAAACGCCCATGGCCGACTCGTTGCGCGGCCGCGCTGTTCGCGATGGCACCGGCCTTGCCGCTCTGCGCGGCGGGCCAGCAGCCCGACAGCGCCAGCCGCTATCAGCAATTCCTGTTGTATCCCCACCGGCAGGCGGGCTTCGCGGCGCTGCGCGCCGGCGACGAACGCACGGCCCTGGCGGAGTTCGAGCGCGCCCGCCAGCTGGCGCCCAGGAGCATCGATACCGCCCTGGACCTGGCCGAGGCCTATCGCCATTTCGGCCATGCCGACAAGGCGAGGACGGTGCTCGACGACCAGCGCCGCTACACGCCGGCCGACCCGCGCCTGCGCGAGCCGCCGCCGGCGGAGGCGGCGGTCGACTGCAAGGTCGACAACCGTCCCGTGTGCCGCGCGCAACGCGGCTTCGACGCCTTGCAGGCGGGCCATCTGGACGCCGCCCAGGCCGAGCTGGCGGCGGCGGATTTTGCGCGCGCCCCCGAGGGGCTGGCCTTGCGCCGGGCGCTGGTGCAGCGCGCGATCTTCCTGGGCGATCGCCCTCGCGCCGATGCGCAGTTGGCGGCGCTCGATGCGCTGGGCCAGCTCGGCGCGGACGAGCGCGCGCAGTGGTTCAACCTGCTGCTCATGCAGGGCAAGGCCATCGAGGCGCGCGACTTGCAGGCGCGCGGCGGGCTCGGCGCGCCGGCGCAAGAGCTGGCGGTGGCGCTGGGCCTGTCCGCCGCGGGCGAACGCCGGGCGCTGGCGGATTACCTCGCCGTGCACCAGCCGGCGTTCGATGACGAGAAGGACGAGCGGCAGTGGGTGAACCTGCTCGCCCAGGTAGGGCGCGAGCGGCCGGAGTTGCTGGATCTCTACCAAGCACGCTTTCCCGCCAACGCGGAGTGGCAGGCACGCTCTTCGCTACCGCTGGCGGCGGCGCGCCACGATCAGGCGGCCGTACAGCGCCTGCTCGCCCGGTTACCCAAGGACAGCTACCGCGAGGAGCGCTTCTCCCTGGCGCTGGAACAGCGGCGCTATGCCGAGGCGCGCCAGCTGGCCGAGGCGATGGTGGCGCAGCCGGACGGCCATCGCCTGCTCGATCCGCTCAGTTACCGGCTGATGGAAGCGGGTGCGCCCGACGAGGCCCAGCGCCTGCTGCTGGCGTCCTATCCCTTCGGCGGCAATCCACATGCGGGCGCCTTGTTCGCGCGGCTCGCCGTGCTGGCGGCGAAGCAGGCGCAGGCTTTCTCCGCCGACGACCGCGCGCGCCTGGCGCGGCCGCTGGAAAGCGTGCCGCTGCGCATCGCGCAGGTGCCGATCCTGGCCGCGCTGCGCGACTGCGACGGCATCCGCCAGGTCATGTCCGACTTGTCCGCCGACTATCCGGCGGAGCTCTGGCGCCAATTGGGCGATTGCTACGGCAGCGATCGTCCCGGCCTGGCCGAATACGCCTACGCCGAAGCCAACAAGCGCAAGCCCGACCCGGACACGACGCGCGCCCTGGCCTATCAGGCCTACGGCGCGAAGGACTACGCCACCGCCTTGCAGGCCTGGCGTGCCGTGCCGGCCGAGCGTATGAAGACCGTCGATCTGCTGGCCGCCGCCACCACGGCGCTTTCCGCCGACCAGCCCGCGGTCGCGCGGGCCTGGCTGGACAGCTACGCCGGGCAGGGCGGGCGGCAGGACCATGGCTACTGGTGGCTGCGCGCACAGGCCGACGAACCGCGCGATCCCGCGCTGGCGCGCACCGACCTGGAGAACGCCATCGCGCAGCATCCGGACCCGCGCTACTACGCGCGCCTGGCCGCCTTGCAGACGCAGGCCGGCGAAGCGAAACAGGCGCTGGCTTCGCTGCAGCATGCGGCGGTGCTGGCGCCGGAGGACGACAAGCTGGCCGCCCAGCTCGGCTATGCCTATCTGCAGAACGGCTCGCCCGAGCTGGCCGTGACTCAATTCGAGCGCGCGCATCGGGCCAACCCGGACGATCCGAAGCTCACCTGGCAGTTGCTCTACGTGAACCAGCAATTGGGCGACAACGCGCAGGCGCGCAGCTACGCCGCGCAGGCGATCGACCAGCTCGATGCCGGCGGCGCGATGTCCACCGACGGCACCGGCTGGGGCGATGGCGCGCGATCCGGCGACGGCGTGGCGGCCGCGCAGGACGAGGGCCAGCAGCGCTACGACCTGCGTCGCCTGCACGAAGACCTGGGGCGCAAGTGGCGTTTCAATGCCGACATGACGCGGGGCGATACGGTGTCTTCCGCCGCCAACGCGGCAAACCCCGGCCAGTCGTACCGCAGCTACTTCCAGATGGAAGGGCAGTACCGCTTCGATCCGCGCTGGACCGGCGGCGACATCAACACGCTGGCGGCCTACGCGCGCCTGTTCGCCGGCAGTGGCGCGGGCGGCGCGGTATGGCCGATCCACGGCTGGATGCTGGGCGTGGGCGTGCACTGGAAGCCGTTCACCACGCAGAACATCGTGCTCTCGGCCGAACAGCAGACGCCGGTGTCCGGCAGCCGCTTCACCCGCAACGACACCATGCTGCGCGCGGCCGGCTCGTGGTCGTTCAGTCCGCGCCTCAACGACGATTGGCATCCGGGCGGAAGCGGTTGGTGGTCGCAGAACTTCTACGTCGACGTGGCGCGCTACCTGCGCGCTAAGCAGACCGTGTTCACCGGCGACTACCAGCTCGGCTGGCACCACAAGCTCGCCGCCGGGCAATCGATCGAACCGTATGCGCGTCTGCAGTTCACCGGCATCGACCGCAACAAGGGCAGCTTCCAGCGGGATGGTCGCGTCGGCCTGGGCGTGCAGTGGAATCTGTGGTTCGGCGAGACGCACTACGACGCGTATCCGCATCGCTTCAGCGTGGCGGTGGAAGGGCAGCATGCGTTCACCAGCTACTTGCGCGAAAAGAACGCCGTGTTCGTGATCGTGAGGACGGCGTGGTGACGCGCGTGCGCTGGCTGTTCGCACTGGCGCTGTGGCTGGCGCCATGGCTGGCCGAGGCCGCGACGGCGATGTTCTACCAGCCGCAGCTGCGCGACCGCGAGGTGCCGGCCGCGCAGTGGCCAGGGGTGTTCGCGCAGGTGCGCGGGCGCGGCTTCGACACCCTGGTGGTTCAGTGGACGCAGTATGGCAATGCCTTCGGCGATCCGGCCGGGCATGCATGGCTGCTGCAGCGGGTTCGCGAGGCGCACGCCGCCGGGTTGCGCATCGTGCTGGGGCTGCGCAGCGATCCGGCGTTCTTCCAGCGACAGGAGATGCCCGCCGCCTCGCTGGACGACTACCTGCGTACGCTGGCCCGCCAGGATGCCGAGGTGGCGCGCCGCTGGCTGGACGACCTGGGCGAAGGACCGATCGCCGGCTGGTACCTGTCCATGGAAATCGACGACCGCCGCTGGCGCGACCCCGAAGCACGGCAGGTGCTGCGCGATTACCTCGCGCTGGCGCGCCGGCAACTCGACCGCATCGCCGCGCGCCCGATCTACGTCAGCACCTTCTTCGCCGGCCACATGTCCCCCGCAGGCTACGCCGACCTCGTCGCCGACATTCGCCGCAGCGGCGTAAACCCCTGGATACAAGACGGCACCGGCACCGCCCGCCTCAGCCGCGCCGAGCGCGCAATCTATCTCGCCGCCGCCACCCCGTGCGACGCCCAAGGCGCCGCCGGCGTGGTCTACGAAATCTTCCACCAGACCGGCACCGACACCGCGTTCAAGGCCGAGCCGCTGGATAGTCACGAGTCGGAGCCCGCACTAGCCCAGCGCGCACCTTGCGGTGGGGACAGCGCATTCTTCGAATTGCGCTATATGCCCGGGATGGATGTGTTGAGGCGCGAGTGAATGGGGCGGTTGGGCGGCATGTTTGTTGTGTCGCTGGTTCGCGTCATTCGGTGATGGTTTGCGGCGGTGCATGCATGCTCGTTCGTGGCAAGTCTTCGCCCCGTAGGGCCCCTCAACGCGCCTTCTCCCCGAAGGGGAGAAGGAAAACTGAGGTACCGAGGCGAGAAAATCACCAGCGCCAGAGCAAGCGGCGAAAGCCGCGACGCTCGGCCTGCGCGCTCTTGCTCTTGCTCTCCCGGG
>JABLTH010004038.1_pt1 | contig 10119 bp, 9 predicted proteins | sample 7875711 | NCBI WGS metagenome assembly JABLTH01 (sample SAMN14941262, study PRJNA633318) | bioreactor metagenome | isolation source: bioreactor | place: China | collected 2019-03-05 | reverse complement strand
GGTGGCCGACCCCAACCCCGGCATCCTCGACTTCCAGGACGCGCTGGCCGGCCCGATCAGCTACGACATCGCCTCGCTGCTGCGCGATGCCTTCGTCTCCTGGGACGAGGAGCGCGAGATCGACTGGGCCGTCCGCTACTGGGAGGCCGCGCGCAAGGCCGGCCTGCCGGTCGACGAGGATTTCGGCGAGTTCTGGCGCCAGCTCGAATGGATGGGCCTGCAACGGCACTTGAAGGTGATGGGCATCTTCTGCCGCCTGAAGCACCGTGACGGCAAGCCGCACTACCGCGCCGACCTGCCGCGCTTCGTCGCCTACGCCACCCGCGTCGCGATGCGTTACCGGCCGCTGGCACCGCTGATGGCCCTGCTCGAGCCGATGCTCGAGCAGCGCCTGGCCGCCGGCTACACCTTCTAGCCGGACGTGGCGGCGGCCTCGGGCGCCGTCGCCGGCGACTCGCCGCCACCCCGGCAGCCGCCGACCGCGGTCTCGCAGCCGGCGGCGGCCAGCCAGGGGTCGCGATCCTCGCCGCCGAAGATCTCGAGCAGGAAGTCCAGCATCACGCGGGTGCGCGCCGGCACGTGCCGGCGCGTCGGCATGCCGACCCACAGCGTCGTGCTGAACAGCCGCCAGGCCGGCAGCACGCGTTCCAGGGCATGCTCGACCAGCGCATCCTCGACCACCATCGACGGCAGGCCGACGATGCCCAGCCCGGCCAGCGCGGCCGCGTAGTTGGTGTCGGTGTTGATCGTGCTGAGCACGCCGCGGCGCGGCAGGGCCTGGAAGGTCTCGGCGGCCACCATGTTGCCGTCGGCATCGACTTCGCCCCGGTAGAAGGTGACGCCGCGCTGCAGGTCGGAGATCGGCGGGATCAGCACGTCGTGGTCGCCCAGCTCCGACGGGTGCTGCGGGCGGCCGCGCCGGTCGAGGTACTCGGGCGAGGCGCAGGTGATGACCTCGGTGCGTGCGAGGCGACGGGCGATGAAGTTGCCGTCCAGCGGCTTGCGGGTCACCATCACCGTCAGGTCGAAGCTGTCGTCGACCGTCTCGACCGGGCCGTTGGCGACGATCTCGATCGTCACCTTCGGGTAGCGGGCATGGAAGGCCGGCAGGTGCTTGGCCAGCTGGTGCACCGCCACCGGCGGCGGCATCAGCATCCGCAGCGGGCCGCGTGGCTCGGCCACCGAGGCCTGGGCCAGCGCCTCCGCCTCGTCGACGTCGGCCAGGATGCGGCGCACGCGCTCGAGGTAGTTCTCGCCCACCTCGGTCAGCGCGATGCGCCGCGTGGTGCGGTTCATCAGGCGGGCGCCGAGGTGCTCCTCGAGCTCGGCCACCAGCCGCGTGACGACGGCCGGCGCGAGATCGAGCGCTCGCGCCGCGCCGGCAAAGCTGCCTTCGTCGACCACCCGGACGAAGACCCGCATCGCGCGCAAGGAATCCATCGCTGGATTATTGCGCGAACTCGATGTTTGGGGTCAACCGGCTCCAGCTTTGTTTCCTGAATCCGAATTGCGGAGCGCCGCCTGCCGCGGCCGGGCTCACTTGCTCAGGCAGTCCTTCATGAATGCCTTGCGCTCGTCGCCCTTCATGCCCTTGGCCTGGGCATTGCAGGTCTTCATCTTGTCGGTCTGCGAGGCCTGCTTGGCCGAGAGACAGGTCTTCATGAATGCCTTGCGCTCGTCACCGGTCTTGCCGGCCGCCTGCTCGTTGCAGTGCGCCATCTTCTCCTGCTGCGGCGTCTTCGCCGTGGCGGGCGCCGCGGCGGAGGCCGGGGCGGCCGGCGCGGCGGGGGCGGTGGTCTGCGCCGAGACGGCAAAGGCGGCGGCGGCCAGGCTCAGGGCGACAACGAGACGGTTCATGATGGACGATCCTCGCAAGGCGATGGGGACAGGAACCGCAGAGGCCCCGCGCGGGGCGTCCGTCGGTCCTGCTGCAACGCGGCCGGCCGGGGCGCGGTGGACAGGCCGCCGCGGCTTCGTCACATGATCTTGCGCGGATGGGCGAGGGCCTCGTGCGCGGCATGCAGCCGCCGCACCAGCACCTTGATGAAGGCGGCGTCAAAGCGGTGCCGCGTGTCGGGGCTGAGCTGCGACAGGCTCTCGGGGTTGAACGACACCGTCGTGCAGGGCTCGGAGACGATGACGTCGGTGGCGTGCTTGCGCAGGTCCGGGCTTGGGGCGAGGTAGGCCATCTCGCCGACCGAGGTGCCGGCGCCCAGCCGTGCGACGCGCTCGCCGTCGCGGTACACCTCGACTTCGCCCTGGGCGATGCAGTAGAACTGCTTGCCCTCCTGCCCGCGCTTGAAGATCTTGTGCCCGAACGGGAAGCGCTGCCAGCGCGCGCGGTGCACCACCTCCCACAGCTCCACGTCGCCGAAGTCGGCGAAGAAGTCCAGTGCGCGCAGCAGGTTGAAGCGCTCGGAGTCGAGCACGCGCTGCAGCTGCCCGCGCGGCACCTCGTGGTTGGTGATCAGCGACGACAGCGACTGCGCGAACTGGTCCCAGTCTTCCGGCCGGTCGGCGGGCCGCTTGGCCAGCGCGCCGCGGATCGTCTGGTCCAGCGCGGCGCTGACGCCCTCGCGCAGATCGACCAGCGGCGCCGGCTCGGCGTGGCAGATCTTGTTGAGCAGCGCCACATGGCTGTCGGCCTCGAACGGCGGCCGGCCGGCGATCATGTGGTAGAGCACCGCCGCGAGCGAATAGATGTCGGCCCGGCAGTCCAGCGAGGAGCCCTCGAGCTGCTCGGGCGACATGTAGGCCAGCGAGCCGACGCGGTGGATCTGGGTGCGGTCCGAGCCCATGTTCAGCACGCTGCCGAAATCGGTCAGCTTGACGTCCAGCACCTCGGGGCCGTCGGTCACGGCGAGGATGTTGGCCGGCTTGACGTCGCGGTGGATCAGGCCCTGGCGATAGACGTAGCCCAGCGCCATCGCGCACTTGAAGCCGATCTCCACCACCTGCTCCAGCGGCAGCAGCCGATCCTGCTGGCAGAACGGCCGCAACGTCGTGCCCGGCACGTACTCCATCACCAGGTAGGGCGAGACCGGGTCGTCGACCGCGTCGAGGATCTGCACCACGTTCGGGTGGTTCAGCCGCCCGACCAGCGCCGCCTCGGCGGCGAAGAAGTGGTGCGAGAAGTGAACGTCGGCCTCGGAGCGGCCGGCGCTCGAGCGCACGCGCTTGATGGCCACCTCGCGGCCGTGGAAGTCGTCGTAGGCGAGGAAGACCTCGCTCGTCGCGCCTTCGCCCAGCCGGTGCAGCACGCGGTACTTGCCGATCATCGGCGGATCGTCGGGCTCCAGCCGGGGCAGCGGGATGGTCGCCTGCCCGCGGCCCCGGCTGCGGCTGCGCGACGCGGCCGGCGCGGTGGCCGTGGCCGTCGCGGTGGTGCTGTGCGACGACGAGGAGGGCGGGCGGGAGCTGGTCGACACGGTGGTGCTCGGAGGTTGCGACCCCAGCCTGCAATGTGACCGAATTCATGCCGGCGCAAAAGGGTGAACAGGCGGCGCCGCACCGGACAATTCGCGCCGTGCGGGCCGCGCGGCGCCCGTCCTGCCGCGCCGGGGCCCCCCTTTAGAATCCGGCCCCATCATGATCCAAGCCAAGGCAGAGCTGCAGCTCGCGCTGGCACGCGCCGTCGCGCAGCTGGCTCCCGACCACCCCTTCACCCCGGTCTTCGAATCGCCCAAGCAGGCCGCGCACGGCGATCTCGCCATCACCGCGGCGATGCAGCTGGCCAGGCCGCTGAAGAGCAACCCGCGCGCGCTGGCCGAGGCGCTGGTCGCCGCGCTGAACGCCCAGCCGGAGGTGCAGCGCTGGGTCTCGGCGCTCGAGATCGCGGGCCCGGGCTTCATCAACCTGCGCCTGTCGGCCGCCGCCAAGCAGGCCGTCGTGGCCGAGGTGCGCACCGCCGGCGAGTCCTTCGGCCGCCAGCCGCCGAACGGCCAGAAGCTGATGGTCGAGTTCGTCTCGGCCAACCCGACCGGCCCGCTGCACGTGGGGCATGCCCGCCAGGGGGCCCTGGGCGACTCGATCTGCCACCTGTTCGAGACCCAGGGCTGGGACGTCACCCGCGAGTTCTACTACAACGACGCCGGCGTGCAGATCGCGACGCTCGCGCTGTCGACGCAGTGCCGCATCAAGGGCCTGAAGCCGGGTGACGCTGGCTGGCCGGAGAGCGCCTACAACGGAGACTACATCGCCGACATCGCGGCCGACTTCCTGGCCCGCAAGACCGTCAAGGCCGACGACCGCGAGTTCACCGCCTCGGGCGACCCGGACGACCTGGACGGCATCCGCCAGTTCGCGGTGGCCTACCTGCGCCACGAGCAGGACCTGGACCTGCAGGCCTTCGGCGTGCGCTTCGACAACTATTTCCTGGAGTCGAGCCTGTACACCTCCGGCCGGGTCGAGGACACCGTGCGTCGCCTGGTCGCCGCCGGCAAGACCTTCGAGGAAGGCGGCGCGCTGTGGCTGCGCACCACCGACTACGGTGACGACAAGGACCGCGTGATGCGCAAGTCCGACGGCAGCTTCACCTATTTCGTGCCCGACGTGGCCTACCACCTGAACAAGTGGGAGCGCGGCTTCACCAAGGTGATCAACTGCCAGGGCACCGACCACCACGGCACGATCGCCCGGGTGCGCGCCGGCCTGCAGGCAGCCGGCGCGGGCATCCCCGAGGGCTACCCGGACTACGTGCTGAACACGATGGTGCGGGTCGTGCGCGACGGTGCCGAAGTCAAGATCAGCAAGCGCGCCGGCAGCTACGTGACGCTGCGCGACCTGATCGACTGGACCAGCCGCGACGCGGTGCGCTTCTTCCTGATCAGCCGCAAGGCCGACACCGAGTTCACCTTCGACGTCGACCTGGCCGTCCGGCAGAACGACGAGAACCCGGTCTACTACGTGCAGTACGCGCACGCCCGCATCTGCTCGGTGCTGGCGCAGGGCCTGGCGCAGGGGCACGATGCGGCGGCCATCGACGGCGCCGACCTGTCGCGGCTGACCGCGCCGACCGAGCTGGCGCTGATGCTCAAGCTCGCCGACTACCCCGGCATGCTGGCCCAGGCCGCACGCGACATGGCGCCGCACGACGTCGCCTTCTACCTGCGCGACCTCGCGGGCGCGTTCCACAGCTACTATGCCGCGGAGCGCTTCCTGGTCGACGACGCGGGCCTGGCGCGCGCGCGCCTGGCCCTGCTGGACGCGACGCGGCAGGTGCTGCGCAACGCGCTGGCGCTGCTGGGCGTCGGCGCGCCCGAGTCGATGGGGCGGGAACAACCTGCGGCGGAGACGGCATGAGCTTCAAGACCAGCGGCGCGCAGCGCCAGCGCGGCGGCTTCACGATGGGCCTGATCGTCGGCCTGCTGGCCGGCCTGGCCGTCGCGCTCGGCGTCGCGCTGTACATCGCCAAGGTGCCGTCGCCCTTCCACGACAAGGTGCCACACCGCACGCCCGAGCAGGAGGCCGCCGAGGCCGAGAAGCTCAAGAACTGGGATCCCAACGCCGGCCTGGGCGGCAAGCCGGTGCCACCCCGGCCGGCGCCGGCGTCGGCGCCCGCGGCCGCGGCCTCGGCCCTGCCGGCGGCACCTGCGGCCCGGGACACGGCGCCCGCCGCCGCGGCACCCGCGCCGGCGCCCGCACCGCGGTCGACCCGCGACGCCGCCGCGATCCTGTCCGGCGAGCCGGTGCCCGCGCCCAAGGCCTCGGCGCCGCAGCGCGCGGGGGCCGACCCCTTCGTCTACTTCGTCCAGGTGGGCGCCTTCTCGAGCGCCGACGACGCCGAGCAGCAGCGCGCCAAGCTGGCGCTGCAAGGCATCAGCGCCAAGGTCTCCGAGCGGGAGCAGGGCGGCCGGACGATCCACCGCGTGCGGGTGGGCCCGTTCGACAGCCAGGCCGAGGCCACGGCCCAGCAGGACAAGCTGAAGGCCACCGGGCTGGATGCCGCGCTGGTCCGTCTCGAGCGGAACTGAACCGCCCGCTTCGCATCCATCCCCTTCATCGCCACCACCCGAGGCCCGTCGTGAATCTCGTCAAGCCTGCCTGCCCCCCGGCCGCCCTGTCGCGGCGCGACTTCCACACCGTCGGCCTGGCCGCCGCCGCCGCGGGCCTGGGCCTGCTGGGCACGACCGCGGCCCGGGCGCAGGGCGGTCCGGTCGAGGGCACCCATTACCAGCGCCTGGCCCAGCCGATCCCGATGACGTCGAGCGGCAAGGTCGAGGTGGTCGAGTTCTTCTGGTACGGCTGCCCGCACTGCTTCGCGCTGGAGCCGGTGCTCGAGCAGTGGCTGACCCGGCTGCCGCCCGACGTGAGCTTCCGTCGCGTGCCGGCCGGCTTCACGCCGCAGTACGAGTTCCACCAGAAGGTCTTCTACGCACTCGAGGCGATGGGCCAGCTCGGCAACGTGCACCGCAAGCTGTTCAACGCGATCCACCAGGAGCACAGGCGCATGGCCACCGAGGCCGAGGTGTCGGCCTTCGTCGCCGGCCTGGGGGTGGACGGCGCCAAGTTCGTCGAGACGATGAAGTCCTTCAGCGTGCTGGGCAAGGTGCGCCAGGCGCGCCAGCTGGCCGACGCCTTCGGCCTGGACGGCGTGCCCACGCTCGGCATCCAGGGTCGCTGGCGCACCTCCCCGTCGATGGCGGGCAGCGGCGAGAAGACCTTCCAGGTCGTCGACTACCTGATCGCACAGGCGCGCAAATAGCGTCCGTGTCGCGCGCCGGGACGGCGTGCCGCCGCCGTGCAGCGGCTAGAATGGCCTGCAAGTTTCATGCCGCAAGCCATGCACACCCTGCCCAACCGCTGCCCCCGGCCCGCCGCGCTGCTCGCGGCGGCCTTTCTGCTGGGGGCCGGCCTTGCCGCGCCCGCCCGGGCCGAGAAGGCCGACCGCGGCAAGCCGATGGTCGTCGAGAGCGACGGCAAGCAGTCGGCCACCGTCGACCTGAAGTCCAAGCTGACCATCATCAGCGGCAACGTCGTGATCACCCAGGGCACGCTGCAGATCAAGGCCGACCGCGTCGAGGTACGCGAGGATGCGCCGGGCCGCTACCAGGCCCAGGCCAAGGGCAGCCCGGACCGGCCCGCCACCTTCCGCCAGAAGCGCGACCGGGTCGACGAGGTGGTCGAGGCCGAGAGTGAGCGGGTCGAGTACGACGGCGCCAACGAGAGGGTGCGCTTCATCGGCAACGCCAAGCTGCGCGTCGTGCGGCCCAGCGGCCCGCCCGATGAGGCCAACGCGGCGGTCATCACCTACGACCAGCGCAGCGACACCATCGTCTTCGAAGGCAGTTCGCCGGCCGCCTCCGGCGCCGCCGACGGCCGCGCACGGCTGGTGTTCATTCCGCGCCAGGCCGACAACGCGGCGTCGGAGCCAGGCCGATGAGCGGCCGGCTGGCGGCCGCCGCCGCATCCGCCAGCCGGCTCGAGGCCAGCGGGCTGCGCAAGAGCTACGGTGCGCGCACCGTGGTCAAGAACGTGCACCTGGCCGTCGGCGCGGGCGAGGTCGTCGGCCTGCTCGGCCCCAATGGCGCCGGCAAGACGACCACCTTCTACATGGTCGTCGGCCTGGTCCGCTGCGACGCCGGCACGATCCACATCGATGGCGTGGCCGTCGAGCGCAAGCCCATCCACCAGCGTTCGCGCCTGGGCCTGAGCTACCTGCCGCAGGAGGCGTCGATCTTCCGCAAGCTGACCGTCGAGGAGAACATCCGCGCCGTGCTCGAGCTGCAGCTCGACGACGCCGGCAAGCCGCTGGCCGAGGCGCAGATCCAGCGCCTGCTCGACGGGCTGCTGGCCGACCTGAGCCTGTCCGGCCTGCGCGATTCGCCGGCGCCGGCGCTGTCCGGCGGCGAGCGCCGGCGGGTCGAGATCGCCCGTGCGCTGGCGACGCAGCCGCGCTTCATCCTGCTCGACGAGCCCTTCGCCGGCGTCGACCCGATCGCGGTGATCGAGATCCAGCGCATCATCGGCTTCCTGAAGTCGCGCGGGATCGGTGTGCTGATCACCGACCACAACGTGCGCGAGACGCTGGGCATCTGCGACCGCGCCTACATCATCAGCGAAGGCAGCGTGCTGGCCGAGGGCACGCCCGACCACATCATCGAGAACCCCGACGTGCGCCGGGTCTACCTCGGCGAGCATTTCCGCATGTAGGGGTCGGCCGGATGAAACCGACCCTGCAGGTCCGCCTGTCGCAGCACCTGGCGCTGACGCCGCAGCTGCAGCAGTCCATCCGCCTGCTGCAACTGTCCACGCTGGAGCTGCACCAGGAAGTCGAGCAGATGCTCGAGCAGAACCCCTTTCTCGAGCCCGACGAGGACGGCCCGCCGTTCGAGTACACCGCGGCCGACCGGCCCGGCAGCAGCCAGCGCGAGGAGCAGGACGCGCCGGGCAGCAGCGTCGGCGAGGGCGGCGACGAGCCGGCCGGCATGGACGCGGCCGAGTTCGGCACCACCGAGCGCGACGACTGGGAGAACGGCACCGAGCGGGACGACTTCGACGGCATCCGTGAACTGCCCTCGGGCGCGGCCGGCGCCGGCGGCGACGACGACGGCCCCGACGCGCAGGACCGCAGCAGCCTCGCGCCGACGCTGCAGGACCACCTGCGGGCCCAGCTCGCCGGCATGCGCCTCGCGCCCGCCGACGCGGCCGCCGTGCAGGTGCTGATCGAGTCGCTGGACGATGATGGCTACCTCGACGGCACGCTGGAGGAGATCGCCGAGCGCCTGGCCGGGTCGCTCGGCCTGGTGGCGCCCGAGGAGCGCGAGGAGCTGCTGGGCCAGCTGCGCTGCGGCCTGAAGTGGCTGCAGAGCATGGAGCCGGCCGGCGTCGGCGCCGCGAACCTGGGCGAATGCATCGCGCTGCAGCTGCGCGAGGGCCCGCCGTGCCCGGCCCGCGACTGCGCGCTGGCGATCTGCGCCGGCCACCTGGAGCTGCTCGCCCGGCGCGACCTCAAGAAGCTGGCCGTGGCCACCGGCGCCGACGAGGCCACGGTCAAGGCCGCGCAGGCGCTGATCGTCGCCTGCGAGCCCAAGCCCGGCCGACCCTTCGCCCGTGCCGAGAGCCTGGTCGTCGTGCCCGACGTGATCGTCGTCAAGTCCGGCCGCGGCTGGAAGGCGACGCTGAACCCGGACGTGATGCCGCGGCTGCGCGTGTCGGACGTCTACGCCCAGGCGGTGCGCGGCCAGCGCGGCGGCAACGGCGCCAGCGGGCTGTCGGCCCGGCTGCAGGAGGCGCGCTGGTTCATCCGCAACATCCAGCAGCGCTTCGACACCATCCTGCGCGTCAGCCAGGCCATCGTCGAGCGCCAGAAGAACTTCTTCACCCACGGCGAGATCGCGATGAAGCCGCTGGTGCTGCGCGAAATCGCCGACGAGCTGGGGCTGCACGAATCGACGATCTCGCGCGTCACCACCGCCAAGTACATGGCCACGCCCTTCGGCACCTTCGAGCTGAAGTACTTCTTCGGCTCCTCGCTGGCCACCGACGCCGGCGGCAATGCCTCCAGCACCGCGGTGCGCGCACTGATCAAGCAGTTCGTCGCCGCCGAAAACCCGTCCAAGCCGCTGTCGGACAGCCAGATCGCCGACATGCTCGAGGAGCAGGGCATCCAGGTGGCGCGCCGCACGGTCGCCAAGTACCGCGAGGCGCTGAAGATCGCGCCCGCCAACCTGCGCAAAGCGTTATGAAGCCCCCACGCCCCGTTCCGGGGGATGCCCCCCAGGAGGGCTCGCGCAGCGGGCCGGCGAAGCCGGGTCCGCGCACCTCACTGCGAGCGGCCGGCGCTGCGCGCGGCCGTGAACACCGCCCGGCCATCGAGCGCGGCACGCTGTTCCTGCCGTGCGCGGCGGGCGTCGAGCCCTACCTGGTCGACGAGTGCCGGCGCCTGCTCGACCCGCGCCACGCCGTCGAGGCCGGCCGCGGCGGCGTCTACGTCGAGGGCGACCTCGAGGCGGCGATGGCGCTGAACCTCGGCAGCCGGCTGGCCCAGCGCGTGCTGTGGCAGGTGGCCGACGGCCGCTACGCGAGCGAGGACGACCTGTACGCGCTCGCGCGCCGCGTGCGCTGGACCGACTGGATCAGCCCGCGCCAGACGCTGCGGGTCGATGTCTCGGCCTGGCG
>JABLTH010017466.1_pt1 | contig 10121 bp, 7 predicted proteins | sample 7875711 | NCBI WGS metagenome assembly JABLTH01 (sample SAMN14941262, study PRJNA633318) | bioreactor metagenome | isolation source: bioreactor | place: China | collected 2019-03-05 | reverse complement strand
CTCCCAGAGGATCTCGCGCAGCCTTATCGCGTCGTGGAAGATGGAATCCCCAATGAGCGACAGCGTGCAGGAGGCAAACTCGGCACCATCGCTGGCGATCACCACGTCGCCGTAGGCGCGTACCTTTTCGAGCAACCGGTTGATCTCGTCGATCTGGTCCATCGTGAGGCCGTAGACGTACCTCGCCGTAGCGCCATCGGCTTCCGCCTCCGCAGCATCCGCCTCGCTCGAGCGAGGCGGGCCATCTGGGTCCACAGCTTCCGCTTCGGTCTCCGTATTCGCGGCCGCCTCGGCTGCCTCCGCTGGTTCGCCACGTTCCCCCGGGTAGGAGAGTTCGTCCAGCACCAGCCCTATCTGCTCTTCGATCAACTCAAAGCAGATCGCCACCTCGCCCGGGCGAATCTCGCTGTAGCACTCGCTGTCTTCGTCCGGCCGCCGAGGCCGGGCCAGGTTGGTCAGGAAGCCTACGTATTCGCGCAACTGCTTCAGCCGCTGCCGGCTGTGCTCTGGCAGGAAATAGCCGGTGACATTCCGATCTTCCGAATCGATGGTCGACATGCTCGCCTCCTCGTTCCATGAAGTACCCGCGCGCCAGGGTGGCGACGGGAAGTCGGGAGGTTAGAAACCGCTACAAGTCGGCGGGCCTATTCCCCTTGCGGGTGTTGTATTAGCCGCCCTCCCGACGCAGATGCACGTCGGTTGGACCCGCATAAAAACGGGCACAAAAAACCCACCGGTTTGACGGAGGTGGGTGCCGCTTGTAGAGGAGTTTCTACGCTCCTTGTGACCGAGTCTGCTACCGCGGTGGAGGGGAGTCAAGGCAAGTGCGCAGTATTGCTACCACCCATATGGATGAGTGCCTTAGGCGGCGATCGGCCAGGCGCGAACTTGTGTGCCCACCTAATTCCTTCGCCGCCTTTTCCACGTCGCTTGTCGGGGTGTTGCTGTACCTGGATAGCCTTGCAAACGATGAGCTTTGCCTGCGGTTGCTGGAGACCTTGCTGCAGCTTGCTGCGCCAACGTCAGGGGCCGAGAATGAGCGGCTTGTCTCCCCTATGGAGCCGCTTGCCTGGATGATCATGCAAGGCGCTCCGAACCCGGGAGCGCTTCTCTACTCGCTCAAGAGCCTACGCAACTGATGTTTGAAAACGCCTTCAACAACCTCGACCGCGTGATGCGCAACGACGAGGGCCTGGCTTCCGAGCTGGACTACGCCGAGCAGACCTCGTGGCTGCTGTTCCTCAAGTACCTCGACGACATGGAAAAGGAGTGGGCGGACGAGGCGGAACTGGCCGGTCACGACTACACCCCCGTGCTGGACGCGCCGTACCGCTGGCAGAGCTGGGCCGCACCGAAGGATGCGGCCGGCGCGCCCGACCTGACGAACGCGCTCACCGGCAAGGACCTGATCGAGTTCGTCAACGGCGAGCTGTTTCCCTACCTGCAGACCTTCCGCGATAGCGTGGACGACCCCGACACGCTGGAATACAAGATCGGCGAGGTCTTCTCCGAGATCGCCAACCGCTTCCGCTCCGGCTACTCGCTGCGCGACGCGCTGGAGATCATCGACGGGCTCAACTTCGGCAGCCAGGATGCCAAGCACGAGCTGTCCGACCTGTACGAGACGCGCATCAAGCGTATGGGCAACGCCGGCCGCAACGGTGGCGAGTACTACACGCCGCGCCCGCTGATCCGCGCCATGATCAAGGTGGTCAAGCCGCAGATCGGCGAAACGATCTACGACGGCGCCTGCGGCTCGGCGGGGTTCCTCTGCGAGGCGTGGGACATCCTGCGTCGGGGCGACCTCTCGCCCGCCGAGTGGGACACGCTGCAGCGCAAGACCTTCTACGGCCAGGAGAAGAAGTCACTGGCCTACGTGCTGGGCGTGATGAACATGATCCTGCACGGCATCGACGCGCCCAACATCCGGCACGTCAACACGCTCACCGAAAACGTGATGGACATCCAGCAGAAGGACCGTCACGACATCGTGCTGGCCAATCCGCCGTTCGGCGGCGGTGAGCGCAAGGAGGTGCAGCAGAATTTCCCGATCAAGTCCGGCGAAACCGCCTACCTGTTCCTGCAGCACTTCATCCGCAAGCTCAAGGCCGGCGGGCGCGGCGCGGTGGTGATCAAGAACACCTTCCTCAGCAACACCGACAACGCCAGCGTGGCGCTGCGCAAGGAGCTCTTGGAAAGCTGCAACCTGCACACCGTGCTGGACTGCCCGGGCGGCACCTTCCAGGGCGCCGGCGTGAAGACCGTGGTGCTGTTCTTCGACAAGGGCGCGCCCACGCGCAGCGTCTGGTACTACCAGCTCGACCCCGGTCGCAGCCTGGGCAAGACCAACCCGCTCAACGACGAGGACCTGGCCGAGTTCGTCGCCCTGCAGGCCAGCAAGGCGGACGGCGCCAAGAGCTGGTCGGTGGCGGTGAAGGATCTGGACGCCGCGACGTGGGATCTGTCGGTGAAGAACCCGAACGCGCCCGAGGCCGAGGCGCTGCGCAGTCCCGAGCAGATCATTGCCGATATGTTGGCGCGGGATGCCGAGACGGCGGAGATTCTGGAAGAGATTCGGGGGTTGTTGTGAGTGTTCTCGCGCTGAGCATTGGCCTCGACGCGATGGAGCCGACTTGGAGGTGCATGCTTCTCGGTGAGCTTGTTGATATTTTGGATAACAAGCGTAAACCAATAACCAAGCATGACAGAACGCCGGGAAGCTATCCCTACTATGGCGCGACTGGTGTGCTCGATTGGGTGAGTGCGTTTCTGTTCGATGAGCCTCTCGTTCTGATTGGTGAGGACGGCGCGAAGTGGGGTGCGGGCGAAAGCTCGGCTTTCCAAATTGCCGGGAAGACTTGGGTAAATAACCATGCGCACGTCTTGCGTCCGCATCGTGAAAAGGTTTTGGATGAATGGTTAATCTATTACCTCAACGCGACTGATCTTTCGGAGTTCATTTCCGGGATGACGGTGCCGAAGCTCAATCAAGGAAGGCTTCGAGAGATTCCAATTCCGCTTCCGCCATTGGAAGAGCAGAAGCGAATCGTTGCGGTGCTCGATCAGGCCTTCGCCGCCCTCGACCGCGCCCGCGCCCATGCCGAGGCCAATCTGGCGGATGCGCACGAATTTCTTGAGTCTTTCGTGGAACAACAGCTGGATAAGTCGGGTGGCGAGGTTGTATCTCTCCAAGAGCTATTGGATTCAGGTGCAATCACCGGCCATCTGGATGGAAACCATGGGAGCGACTATCCGCGTAAAGAAGAATTTGTAGAAACCGGCGTCCCTTACATTTCGGCTAATTGTTTGGCCGATCAGGACATCGACATTGAGCAGGCCAAGTTTCTGTCGGAGGAGCGGGCGAGCCGCATGCGCAAAGGCGTTGCGCAGGATCGTGATGTGCTTTTTGCGCACAACGCAACCGTTGGCCCCGTCGCCCTGCTGCGGACAAAACTCAGCAAAATTATCCTGAGCACTTCGCTCACCTACTATCGATGCAACTCAGACAAGGTTCTTCCTGAGTTCTTGGTCTATGAGATGCGAGGAGCCAATTTCCGACGGCAGTACGAGTCGGTGATGAGGCAGGCGACCCGGAATCAAGTGCCGATTACCGCCCAGAGGAAATTCGTGCATGTGATCCCCTCGATCGCAGAACAACGGCGAATAATGGAAAGGTGCGCTGAGATCGAAGTTCTCTCACGACGACTCGTGGAGCAATACTCCAATGAAATTCGTGACCTCGCGTCCCTCCGCCAATCCCTCCTGCAAAAAGCCTTCTCCGGCGAATTGATCTGAGGCGATTTCAACGTGACGCACCAGCGTCGCCTGTAGGAGCGCACCCTGTGCGCGACAGCTTGCGTCGGCGTAAGGTGCGATTAGCGCACAGGGTGCGCTCCTGCAGTGAATCAGGTGGGTCGGGTTTCCCCATGAGCGAGCCAGACACCGTCAAGCTGGATGACCTGGAAGAGGCCCTGCTGTTCGTGGGCGTGGGAGAGCTATCCGGCGCCTCGGCCTGGGTGTGCCGGGCGACGGGCGAGGTGCTCTGGCACAGCGACGAGGTGGACGATCTCGGGCCGTTGCCGCCGGACATCGACGATGCGGCGCGCTACGTGGCGGTGCCGGACAGGCACACGCTGGGCCTGGGCAAGCCACTGGCCCTGGCATTCGTCCGCACGCAGCTGCCGGCCTGCTACGAGCAGGTGTGCGGGATGTTCGCGCACCGCGGCGCCTATGCCCGCTTCAAGGATCTGCTGGAGCGTCACCACCGCCTCGACGCCTGGCACCGCTGGGAGGCGGAGCAGACCCGTGAGGCGCTGCGCGCGTGGTGCGCGGACAACGGTCTCACGCCCGTCGATTGATCGGCTGCGCCGCCCCGTCCATCCTTACCGTCATCAAGCGTTGGCTGGAGACGGGCCCCATCTTCAAGCACGCCGTTTCGCTCGCTTGACGTGAGTAACATAAAGGTTACCATCAGTCATGACACGGAAAGTCGAGGAATACATCACCGAGGACGGCCGCATTCCCTACCGGGACTGGTTCGATGGCCTGCATGTGCAGGCGGCCGCCAAGGTGGCGACGGCGGTGTTGCGGATGGAGATGGGCAACACTTCCAGCGTGAAGTGGTTCGACGGCATCGGCGAATACCGCATCGACTGGGGGCCGGGCTACCGCATCTACCTGATGCGGGATGGCGACAGGCTGATCCTGCTGTTTACCGGCGGCACCAAGGCGACACAGAGAAGCGATATCAAGCGGGCGCAGCAGTTGCGGGACGAGTACCGGACGCGCAAGGCGCGCAAGGCCAGGGCGAGGTGATGAGATGGCACTGAGCAGAGACTTCAAGCAGACCGTGGTGGAGCGGGTGCAGCGCGAGCCCGCGTTTGCCCGCGCGCTGCTGGACGAGGCGGCTTCGCTGTTCCTCAACGGCGATCCGGCCACGGCGCGGGTGATCCTGCGCGACCTGGTCAACGCCACCGTCGGCTTCGAGGGGCTGGCCTCGGCCACCGAGCGGCCCAGCAAGAGCCTGCACCGCATGCTGTCCGCCTCCGGCAACCCCAGCATGGACAACCTGGCCGCCATCTTCGACGTGCTGCGGCGGAACCTGAAGGTGGACATCGAGGTACGTGCCGCGTGACGGCCGAGACCGAGGCCGACACCCGCGCCAACCGCATCGACCCGGTGCTGCGCGAGGCCGGCTGGGGCGTGGTCGAGGGATCGCGGGTGCATCGCGAGCTGATCTGCCCGGGGCGGATCACCGGCGGGGGCGGGAGGGTCAATCCGCTGTCGGCCGATTACGTGCTGGTGTACCGCGACCGCAAGCTGGCGGTGATCGAGGCCAAGCGCGCGGGGCTGGGCCACACTGCCGGCGTGGGCCAGGCCAAGGATTACGCCACGCGGCTCAAGGCGCGATTCGCCTATGCCAGCAACGGGCTGGGCTGGTACGGCATCGACATGCAGACCGGCACGGAGGGCGACCTCGCCCTGCCGTTTCCCTCGCCGCAGGAGCTGTGGGCGCGCTGCTTCCCGGAGGGCAACGACTGGCGCGATCGCTTCGGCGCGGTGCCGTTCGAGACCGGCGGCGGCAAGTGGCAGCCGCGTTATTACCAGCACAACGCGATCACCGCCGTGCTGGAAGCCATCGCCAAGGGCGAGCAGCGCATCCTGCTGACGCTGGCGACCGGTACCGGCACGACCTCCATCGCCTTCCAGATCGCCTGGAAGCTGTTCGAGGCGCAGTGGAACCTCAGCCGCGAGCCGGGGCGCCGCCCGCGCATCCTGTTCCTGGCCGACCGCAACATCCTGGCCGACCAGGCCTACAACGCGTTCAGCGCGTTCGCGCCCGATGCGCTGTGCCGCATCAGTCCGGAGGAGATCCGCCGGCAGGGGCGCATCCCGAAGAACGCCAGCGTGTTCTTCACCATCTTCCAGACCTTCATGACCGGCACCGATGCGTCGGGTGAACCGCAGTTCACTTTTGAGGGCTACCCGGCGGACTTCTTCGACTTCATCGTCATCGACGAATGCCACCGCGGCGGCGCCAAGGACGAGAGCGCCTGGCGCGGCATCCTGGAGTACTTCGCTCCGGCCGTGCAGTTGGGCATGACGGCGACGCCCAAGCGCGACGTCAACGCGGATACCTACCGCTATTCCGGCGACCCGGTGTACAGCTACGCCTTGAAGGAGGGCATCAGCGACGGCTTCCTGACGCCGTTCAAGGTGCGCCAGATGGCCAGCACGCTGGACACCTACACGTACTCCGACGAGGACGAGGTGATCAGCGGCGAGATCGACCCGGACAAGGAGTACCGCGAGTCGGACTTCAACACCCGCATCATCATCGATGCGCGCGAAGAGAGCCGCGTGCACGAGTTCATGGACCAGATCGACCAGCGGCAGAAGTCGCTGGTGTTCTGCGCCACGCAGGACCACGCCGCGCGCGTGCGCAATGCGATCAACCAGATCAAGGACAACCCGGACCCGCACTACTGCGAACGGGTAACCGCCGAGGACGGCAAGCTGGGCGAGCAGCATCTGCGCGAGTTCCAGGACAACGAGAAGACGCTACCGACCATCCTCACCACGTCGAAGAAGCTTTCCACCGGCGTGGACGCGCGCAACGTGCGCAACATCGTGCTGCTGCGGCCGATCAAGTCGATGATCGAGTTCAAACAGATCATCGGCCGCGGCACGCGCACCTTCGATGGCAAGGACTACTTCACCATCTACGACTTCGTGAAGGCCTACGAGCACTTCAACGACCCGGAGTGGGACGGCGAGCCGTTGCCGCCGGAGATGCCGGACGAGCCGCGAGCGCCGCGGGGCGGGGGTGAACCCGGTGAACCACCCGATCGGCCTGGTGGCGTGGAAGATCCCGTCGAGCCGGTGGCGAAGATTCGGGTGAAGCTGGCCGACGGGAAGGAGCGCTCCATCCGCTATCTCGCCGCTACCAGCTACTGGTCGCAGGATGGTCGGCCGATCACGGCGCAGGAATTCATGGAGCAGCTGTTTGGCGATCTCGGCAACCTAGTGGCCTCGGAGGACGAACTGCGCGCCGTGTGGAGCGATCCGGATCGGCGTGAAGCGTTCCAGCAGCGGCTCGCCGACCTGGGTTACGACGCGGACCGTCTGGACGACATGCGCCGGCTGATCGATGCCCCCAACAGCGACATCTTCGACGTGCTGGCCTACGTGCGCTTCACCCTGGCACCGTTGTCACGCGCCGAGCGGGCCACATCGGCGCGCAGCAAGGGGCTGGGTGGCTACGAGCGCGAGATGCGCGCCTTCCTGGATTTCGTGCTGGAAGCGTACGAGCGTCACGGTGTCGATGAGCTGGCGTCGCGCAAGATCGCCGACTTCCTGCGCATCCGCTACGGCGGCACCAACGACGCCAAGCGTGCGCTGGGTCCGGTGGACACCATCCGCAAGGCTTTCGTGGATATCCAGGCGCATCTCTACCAGTAGCTGGCTTTCGCGGGAGCGGCGAACCTGCGTCCTTCCGACATGCCGGGTGGTGAAAGTGCCACGGTCGGACTCGCCCTGTCGCTCTCCCTGACCTCGCGCTTTCGGCGACGGATCAGCGCTTCTTGCCGATGGTTTTCGCCACCTGTCGCAGCCATTCCAGGGCAGCGAATCGTTGCCACAGTGCCAGCGTCTCCTCGCGATAGATCCACGCCTCCTCGTCGCCGTCCGTCGTCAAGCCGAAGCGGCCCTGTCGCGGCGGCTTGGGGTCGGTCTTGAGCAGCCATTGCGCGGGTTTCGGGTAGGCCACGATGGCATCGCGCAGGGCGCTGAGGGCTGCGCCGGTCTGATTGGCGGCGAACAGTGCCAGCGCGCGGTCGTACTGCATGGCAGCCAAATCGTCGGGGTAGCGCTCAGTCAGGGCCAGCGCATCCGTGACGCGACCCGTCTGCAGGTAGGCACGCACCAGCATGTTGCGGAAGCCCTGGTTGTCGTTGGGGTTGAGCTCACAGACCAGCCATTCCAGTCGCGCAAGCTGCACCGGGTCCGGCGCCTTGTCGGCATCGATTCGAATGCGTTCGCCGAGCAGATGTAGCGCCGGCCGGTTTTGCAGCCAGCCCCATTCGAGCGTCTTGCCTTCGGCGTGGTTTGCGCGCAGCACCTCGCGCAACAGGCTCTCGCCGCGATCGAGCACGGCTCGCTCGAGCTCGATGGTTACCGCCTCGAGACCCAGGTTGCGGATCGCTGCGACGACGGTGTCGAGCACTTCGAACGCGTTCCACAGGCTCGGTTGACGGCGCAGCAGCGGCAGCCACTCGCCGATATCAGCGTCATCGATGTCTGCGCCGAGCAGCGATGAATGAGTATGGACGGAGACGCATGCATTCCAGTCTCGCAGCCGCTTGTCCAGCGCTGGCGTCGGTTCGAGCGGTCCGGCGTCGTCGTCGCCGGGTTCCAGGCGGTAGGCAGAGGCGACTGCCGGCGCTGCGCGCAGGAGTTCGGCCAATGCGCGCAGTTCGGGATGCTGATCGAGCATCAGCTCCTGCATGGCCTGCTCGCCACGGTTGGCGATGTCGCGCAGGAGGCCGATCAGGTCGTCCAGCTCAGGGTTGCGCATGGCGGTGAGGCGGTGCACCCAGAACCGGGCACGTTCACGCGCCTCGTCATGGCGGCCCTGGGTCATCAGCAGGGTGACTTCCAGGTGGGACAGCGACGGCGATTGCGGATCGCCGCGCTGCGCCTCGGTGAACAGGCGCCACGCCTCCGGATAGCTGCCCCTGTCGGCAGCCATCGAGGCCTGGCGCTGAAGCGCTGCCGAGCGCATGCGACGGTCACCCACCGCGATGGCCCGCGCCAGGAGTTGGGACTTCTTGCGCGGGCGATGCAAGTCGCTGTACGCATCCAGCAAGGCGTCAAGCAAGCCCTCCCTCTGCGCGTGGAAATCGGCGTCTGTCACGAACCAGGGTTCGAGCAGGGTACAGATTTCCCTGAAACGACCGGCCTCACGCATTTGCAAGGAGGCGTGCCAGACCATGTCCGGCGCGATCCGGCTACCCACCAACTCGCTCCAGCGGGTCTTTGGCAGGTGGTCCAGCAGTAGGGGCAGGAAGTTGGCTTGCCCTAGCGGCAAGTCATGTTCGAGCGCCATGCAGCACTTCTTGTATTTCTGCCCCGATCCACACGGGCAGGCGGCATTGCGCTCGGTCGCCGGCAAGGTCGGCAGGCCGTAGCGCAGTGCCGGCTGAGGGGTCTGCCGCCATACCGCCCTGGCCATGGCCAGGGTCACCGGCCACGGCAGGGCCTCATCGTTCCGGAACATCGCCTGCACGGCGCTGACATAGCGGGGGTAGTCGAATTCGCGTGCGATCAGGCCGACGCACTGGTGCCACAGTTCGTCGAGCGCACTGGAGAAGCTGGGAGGGACGTCGTCTGGATTCATCGGCTCATTGTCGCTGTGGGTGCGCCTGGTTCGATACCCGTGGCGATCGAATTGCAGAGGGGGCCGCTGTCCACTGCGGTGGCGCCTCGGCCGAGAGCTGAGTCAGCGCATGCCATGGACGTGCTGCCGGGGGCTCAAGGATGCCGGTGTGCGGCCTTCGGAGTTCGCCTGCGTTCTGCGGGTCTGCGCGGTCAGGCGGTCGAAGCACTCAGTGGTTGCACATTGCTCCCGATTTTCCGGGCTCCGGAATCGCCAGATACACCGTGCTCCACAACTGCGCCGCGTTCGATTCGTCCGCGTCCTTGCCGCTCGCGCCGAACGCGGCGACCTGGTAGCGGCCGCCGGCGTAGCGCCAGGACCACAGCTCGGAGTTGCTCATGTCGCGGGTGGCGTCGATGGCCTGCCACAGGCAGGCTTGCGCGCCCTCGAGGTGCCTGCGGGTGTTGACCGGCAGGTCGGTGCGGGTGAGCTGGCGGGCGAGGCCGGCGGCGGTGAGGGCCTGTTGCCACGACCACACGACGGTGCCGTGGTAAGCACCGGGGGTGAAGCGGGCCTGCTCGGCCTTCGTTGCGAATGCGGGGTTGGCGACCAGCATGCCGACCGGCGTCATCAGGCCGGCGGGGAACGGGCGGCGCAGCAGTTCGGCTTCGGCGTCGAGTTGCGCGGGGCTGGGCTTGCCGAACAGCAGGGCGAAGCCGCCGTCGCTGTTCTGCACGCGGATCGG
>JABLTH010005898.1_pt1 | contig 10121 bp, 9 predicted proteins | sample 7875711 | NCBI WGS metagenome assembly JABLTH01 (sample SAMN14941262, study PRJNA633318) | bioreactor metagenome | isolation source: bioreactor | place: China | collected 2019-03-05 | reverse complement strand
TGAATCCGGCACGTTGTACCATGACGCGCAGGCGATGAGACGCGGCCTCGGAGTGCATCGACCACTGACCCACTCCCCCGGGGGGGTCTGCGTCGTCGTCAGTCCTCCACCCGCAACGAGAGCGCCTTGTGACCTACACAGTAATGCGTCAGGGGCGCAGGCGGCAGGGTCTGGTGGATCCGTCGGGTTTACGAAGGATGGCGGGCTGGAGGGGAGCGGGTGGTTTCGGGTCCGGTCCGTGGAGGTAGAGGCGCAGGCTCTTGCGCCAGTCGCGGGCCTGATGCTCGCGTTCACGTTCGCGCTCGCGGGCGCGCGCGAGCTTCCATGCTTCGAGGCGCCTTCGGTGGTGGACGAGCCACGGAGGGAGTTCTGGCTGACGTCGAAGGGGTCGTCGATTTCGAGACAAAGGTTGACCCCCACTCTTGCGCGGGCTGTAGCGAAAAGGCGACAACCTTCCTTCTCGGGGAGGCTATGTCGATCGTGGGTGTCGGCGGGTGGTTTACGCCTTGCCACGGGGCGGGTCTTGCTCGCTGTTCTCCCCGTGCTCTTCTCGGCGGACTGTGCAAACGCGCAGGCAACAGCGAAGCGGACGCGCGCTCGTCCCTTTCCGAGCTTAGACCACCTTACCCGGCCGCCTTGCCAGCAGCGTTAGGACTGGACTTCAGTCTTGATTCACCGGGGTCCGGGATCCTCCTCCCGGCCGTCGCCCCTCCCGGGCGATCTTTTTCCCGACACCTCCTGCCCGGCAGCCTTGCACGATAGATGCCACCCGGTCAAGAGCCAACCGAAAAAAACACCCCCCGGCGCATTTCCACTTGCGCCCAAACGCGGGAAGTGGTAGACGCCTCCCCGAGGGGGTATTAGCACATGGCAGCCGTCACGCCCAGGAGCACCGCCGGGAGCGAGTTCACGCGGCTCCGGGCCGCCTCGCTGGGAGCCCACTCCCTCTACGCCATCTCCGGGCTCGCAACCGCCGAGACGCTGCTCACCGCGCCCTACGGAGCCGGCACGACCGCCGGACCTGTCGATGTCGCATGGAAGCTCTCGGCCGGCGACCTGCTCGTGACCAACACCGCCGGAACGCTCGCCGCGTTCTCCGGTACCTCGGCCACCGGAGACCTTCACGTCTTCGGACGGCGTCTTTCCACAGGTCTGGGTACCGGAGCCGCCCGCGTTACCTGCTGGAATGACGGGCGCGCCCTTCGCTACGCCGGAAAGCGTCACCTCATGTTCGACTTCGACACCATGAACGGCGGCGACACATGGACAAGCTCCATGCGCGCAGAAGTCTTCGACTTCGCATGGCAGGATTACGGGTCCGGAAGCGCACTCTCGAACGTGTCCTACGTCCCCTCCACCGGCGTCTTTACCTTCGCCGCCTCCTCGGGAAACCCGATCGGAATCCTCCACGTCTGGACGCACGGATAGAAGGCGAATGACACAGACGCAGGGCGACAGACCGCAGGAGCCCGTCATCGAGCAGACCTTCCGTCTGCCCCGTGCCGTGCTCTTCGGCTGGGTCGGCTACAAACCTAAGACACAGTCCGTCGCCGACTACCACAACTCCGATGCCGCCCTGCGCATCATCACCGCACCCGCACGCTCCAGCAAGAGCTATGCCGCCGCATACGACGCATGGACCGACGCCTATCCGGATTTCGATCTCGTGCGCATGCCGGACGGACGAAAGATCACGTTCCCGAGGCGACCCGCGCACGGAAACGATCGGCTGATCTGGATCGTCGGACCCGACTACAAGACCCTGAAGGAGTGGCAGTACCTCTGGACGCTCTTCCTGTCCACCGGACGAAAGAAAGCGCCCATCCCGTACTCGATTCTCTCCAAGGCCAACAGTCCGCACCAGGGAAACCTGCGTCTGGTGATCGACTGGGGAAAGTCTCTGGCCGGCGAGAACGTACGAACCATCCTCGAGGGAAAGAGCGCCACCAACCCGGAATCGCTCCAGGGCGAAGAGGTAGACGTCGCCATCCTGTCCGAAGCCGCCGAGCTCGACGAGAAGATCTGGACCCGGTACCTGGGAACCAGAACCCGCCGGGCATCGGCTCCCACCACGCCAAAACTCTCCGCGCAGTGGCTAAAGGATCTCGTCGACCAGAGCGACCTCGATCCCGCACTCGGCATCGCGCACTTCTGCTTCGACGGACGCGCCAATCCCCTCTACGACTGGGAGCGATTCGAGCGAGAGAAACGAAAGGCATGTCTTCGCTCGCCGAGCGGTGACGCGGACGACGATCCCTGGTTCGCCGAGCAGTTTCTCGGGCGCTGGACCATGGCGAGTGAGCAGGCCGTTCCGTTCGTTCCAGAGCCCACGCGAATCCATCCCGGACACGTTCGCGACGAACGCCCGTCGTGGCTGCCGCTCGCACGCTGGAGCATCTCCTGCGACTACGGATACGCCGACGCCGCCGTTGCCCTTTTCCACGCCGTATCTCCCTCGGGACAGATCTGCGTCTGCGCCGAGGTCTACGAACGTCGCATGACCGCCGTCGACTTCGTGGCCGCCATCCGAAGCAAGGCCGTCGCCATGGGAATCCACGTCGATTACGTCGTCGGAGATCCGAAGAAGCCCGAGGTCGCAGCCCATATGCGAAAGGCAGGACTCCCGGTCTGGGACCGACCCGACCGACGCGCCATCGCCGACCGCGCCGCAACCTTTCTCGCTCTGGCCGACCGGCTGGCACTCAATGAGTCTGGTGAGCCCGGTCTCGTCCTGCTCTCCGAACATGCCGGCGAGCATATGGGATGCCCGCGAAGCATTCGCGAGCTGCGAACCCTGCGCCGAAAGCAGGGCTTCTCCGGAGACCCGTGGGGAGCCGGTGCGCTCTCGGGAGACGACCACGCACTCGATGCCCTGCGCTACGCCGTCGCCACCTTCCCCACAGTCCGTGAGCCGGCATCACTGTCCCACGAGAGCCAGAGCCTGCGCGCACATCTTCGCAGGCTAAGAGCGCAGAGGTCCGTCACCTGGAGCCCGCGACCTCTCGTCGGCGGCGCCGCGCACCTCTCGCTCGAGCGGGTCGCATCATGAGCCGCATGTCGCAGACCGAGCTAAGGCTCTGGCAGGACCGCCTCACGCATGCCCACTCATTCTGGCGTGACGAGGGCCTTACCGGAGAATCGGCCGACCGAATGACAGTCGCCGATATCTCGAACTTCTACCGCGGTAAGCACTGGCAGACCACGCAGTGGGGAGGACTTCCGAGAAGCGAGCTCGTCACCGTAAACCTCATGTTCTCCAGCACCAACACGCTGATGGCCGGGCTCTCGGCACGCGCTGCACGCCCCGTCATAAAGCCGAAAGGTCAGGATCTCGCGAGCGATGATGCCGCACGACGCGCGTCCCTGAACGAGATCCTGCTCGCAAGCGTCGCAACCGACTTGAAGATCAAGCGGCAGGTCGATATGGCCGTTCTCGATGCCGCGCTCTTCCCGGCCGGGTTCGTACAGCACGTCTACGTACCGCGCGAGGAGAAATACGACACCGACGGGACGCTCATCGACCTGTACGATCCGGCGAGGCCGGATTTTCCAGGAATCCGCAGGCGCCGCATCTCCGAAGTCCGCGTCGATCCGCTTGCCAGCTCGCTCTACCCGGATGAGGATGCACGCTGGGTCGCATTCCGCGACCTGTACCTGCTGGACGACGTGAAGCGCAGCCCGGCCTTCGTGAGCCGAAAAGACCTGCGACCAACCTATGTGATCGCACTCGATCCCATGCGCGCCCCGTCGCTCGCGCGCGACGGCGGCCCGGACGAGTCTCAGCTCGTCGAAATCTGGACGGTTTACGACAAGACCGAGCGGAAGGTCTTCGCGCTCTCTCCGGGAAGCGAGCTTGCGCTGCGAGAGCCGGAGAGCTGGCCCATCGGATGGGACTCTCTCCCGTACGACGTCCTCTTCTTCAATCCTCGCCCCGACTCCATGATCCCGGTTGCTCTTCCCGAGACGTACATCGAGCTTCAGATCGAGGCCAATAAGGTAAGAACCATGATGGCCGCACTCACGAAGCGACAGAGACACCTTGTCATCGTGAACGACGACGCCATGAAAGACGGCGAGGCCGAGAAGATGGTCGATGCCGAGCTGATGGAGTTCTTCTTCTCCAAGGGAATCGACCCGCGCGCCGTGGCCGCGGAGATCAAGCTCGGGAGCTTCCCGCAGGAGCTGCTCTTCTACTACCAGGCCATCAAGGACGATATCCGAGAGGTAATCGGTATCTCGAACATGGACCGCGCGCAGCGAATCAACGTCCAGACCGCCACCGAGGCGCAGGGCGTCATGACCGGATCGACGATCCTTCGCTCGCGAGCGCAGGAGAAGGTCGAGGAGTTCTGGTCGAACATCTTCCGCAAGCTGCACCGAGGAATCCAGCAGACGCAAACCGAAGACATTCTGCTGCCGGTCTTCGATATGACAGGAGTGCGTGATCTGCTCGCCGATTCGGTCGAGGGCGGAGGCATCCGGATTCGTCCCAACGACCTGCGCGGAGAGTTTCACTACGGCGTGCAGGTCGGAAGCACGCTGCCCGAAGATCCGGAGGCCGAGAGCCGAAGAAACGTAGTCGTCTTCAATCTGTTCAAGGACGACCCGCTCGTCAATCAGCGCGACCTGCGCCACGACGTTCTCTCGGCCTTCCGAAAGGATGCCGATCGCCTGCTCGCAACCTCCAACAGCGAGATGGGCGCGAACATGAACGATCTCGGAATGATCGGCGTCGGGCGTTCGCTGGCAGCCCCGGAGCCCGGATCGAGGTCTCAAGGAGCGAACGGATCCGCGGCGAAGCCGCCTTCAGGAATCGATCCAGCGCTGATGGCGCGTCTGTCGAAGCCGGGGAGCGCATGATGGCTCCGATCCATGACCTTCGATGCACCGTCTGCAAGCGACTTGAGCTCGACGTTCTCGTCTGCGAACGGCCCTATCCGGAGTGCCCGGAGTGCGGAGGAGAGCGCGACTGGGTTCCTGCAAAGCTGAGCACCGACGAGTGGGGACAGTCTCGATTCATCGCAAGTCTCGATCGAGAGTTCTCGAGCCGGTCGGAGCTGCGATCCTACATGCGCTCCGAAGGACTTCTCGAGGCAGGAGATAAGGTGGGCGGTGCCAGAAACGAGGACCGCCTGCGCGGAACCGTGTTCAGCGGAAAGGCATTCTCGCCGGTTGCCACGGCATCGGCGGAACAGGGAGGGAAACGGTGAACGAGGAGACGGTCGCGACCGATCCCGGCACGGCGGCGCCTGCGGCGGCGGAATCTTCCACGCCTGCAGCGACGACGGAGCCGGCAGAGGATCGCGGAGACTACGAGGCGCGCCTTCGCAGCGATCCCGAGTTCGCGGTCGCGGAGGTGAAGAAGTTCCAGGCAGCAAAGGACCGGATCGAAGCCGAGTCACGCGGACGTGCGGAGAAGTTTCGCACGCTGGAGCCGTGGGTGGACCAGCTCGGAGGAGCGAATGCGGTGCTCGGGCACCTTCAGCGCCTCGGGCAGCTCCAGGGACACCCGAAGATGAGAGAGATGATCGAGCAGTTCGAGAGGACGGGAAGCGTGCCGGTGACGGGAGCGACGGACTCGTCATCGGATGCGGATTCGCCCTATCTCGATCCCGTGGAGCGAAAGCTCCGCGAGGTGGAGGGAGAGATGCTGCGCCTTCGCGAGCAGCTCTCCCGCAGTGAGTCGCGGCAAAGCCAGGAGGGCCTGAAAGCGCACCTTTCAAGGCTTTTCTCCGAGCATCCGTACCTCACGGACGACGAGAAGGTACGCATCGCGTCGCAGGTCGAGAATCAGGTTCGGCAGTGGGATCAGACGGAAGAGGGGCGCAAGCTGATCGGGCAGATCACCTACGACAGCCTCAAGTACGTCGCGGCTCCCGTTCTGCTCGAGAATCTCGAGTCGATCGGCGAGCGAGCCTACCAGCGAAAGATGACGCAGAAGCGCGCGGCCTCCACGGAGGCGGTCGCGCCCGTACAGCCGAACGGCCGGGAGGTGAGTCCGAAGGCGCAGGGATCGCTCGACGCGATCCGAGAGTTCATGCGCCAGAACAACCTCACCGAGCTCGTTCCGAAAGCGTCCCGCCGATAGCGGGATCGTATACACGGAGAAACGATCATGTCCGTCGCAACACTGAATGAGACTCGTACCTACGAGCGCGCCCTCGAGTATTCGAGGGATGCGGTCATCCCCGGAATCAAGGAGAACGCCTTCAACTTCAACCCGCTGGCGTCGGTGATGGCCGGTCGGCTCAACACGATGCTCTTCGGCCGTGCCGGCCTTCAGGGCCGGGGCAAGAAGGTGCGCACCGGCGGCACCACGATCGAGGGCCGGGTCAACCTCGGGCAGAACACGAACGTCAAGACGCTTACCGGCCACTTCGACACCGTGGACACCACGCCCTCGGACACGCCCCGTCACTGGCGCGCCAACTGGAAGGAGTACGTCGGCGCCATCAGCATCAGCCGCTTCGAGCAGCTCGCGAACCGGAGCCCGGAAGCCATCGCGAACATGGTCGAGAGCGAGACGCGGATCACCATCGGAAGCCTCGTGGACTTCGTGGGCGCTCACATGTACGACAACGCCGGCGTCGGATCCCGGATCACGAGCCTCTCGAGCCTCGTGTCGGCGAACAACAGCGTCGAGGGACTCGACGGCGGGACATACACCCGCTGGAACAGCCGCGGCGTCTCGGCGCGAGGGACGGCTCCCGGTAGCGTCACGTTCACGCCCTCGACCACGAGCTTCGCTTCGGCAGGACTTCAGAACCTGCGGGACGCATGGAACGGATGTACCGAGGGAATGGTCAAGCCGGACGCGATCTTCACGACGCATGCGATCTACTCGCTCTACGAAGGGCAGCTCCAGCCGCTCGAGAGGTTCACGGATAGCCGCGTCGCGGACGGTGGCTTCCAGAGCCTTCTCTACAAGACGGCGCCGATCTTCCCCGATCCGCAGTGCACGAGCGGGAGCCTGTACATGCTCAACTTCGAGCACCTGCACTTCGACGTCATGGCCGGCGCCGACTTCGACGCGGGCCCGTTCATCGAGGACACCGATTCGATGGCGCTGGTCAGCAAGGTCTATCTCGTCTGCCAGCTCGTCGTCGAGAACCGCTTCGTCCAGAACAAGCTGACGGGCATCACGGCCTAGAAGTCTCCGCGGACAGCCGCGGGAAACCAGAGGATGCCGCTAGCGACATTCCTCGAAGGAGATCGAGACAATGGCAAATCCGGTCGTCAACAACGTCGCGTCCCCGCAGTCGGTCTACGAGACGCGAACCTCTCAGCAGCACGCACTCGGAACGCGCGGAACGCTGGCAGATCGGGCCTTCCGCTACTGCCGCTTCGTCGATACCACGGCCATCGGCCCGAACAAGCTGGCGCAGATGTGCCCGCCCGTCGCGAACCATGTGAGCGAGACGGGCGCGCACAACCTCGACGCAGGGGCCGGGACGAAGACCATCACGCTCACGCTCGGGGCGACGGCCGCCTACGAGAACGAGTACCAGGACGGCTACATCAAGGTCGAGGGCGGGACCAACGGCATCGGCCAGATCTACAAGATTCGCGGACACTCCGCGGTCGCATCCGGCGGTGTGCTGACGGCCGAGCTCTACGACCCGATGGTGACGGCCACCTCGGGCAGCGAGGTCTGGACGCTGCTCGCCAATCCGTGGGCCGACGTGGTCATCCAGCCCACGACGATCACGGCTCCGGCCGCGGGCGTCACGCTCGTCAACTTCGCAGCGGCGACCACGGCGGCGCCGATCTACGGATGGCTCCAGACCGGAGGCGTGTCGAGCTGCCTGATCGACACGAGCAACGTGGTGGCCGGCTCCGGGATGATCCCCGGCGGAGCGGTCGCAGGCGCGCTCGGCGTGGCGGTCGAGACGGACATCAAGCAGCGCGTCGCCGTCTCGATGGAGACGCTCTCGACGGACTCGGTCTACGCCTCGGTCTACCTGCTGATCTCCTGGTAGGGGGAAAGGGAGCCGGAGGAAGAAAATGTCGGCAGGCGATGCGGCACGCAGCGTTCTTGTAACAGCGCAGAGCGTTGCGATCAACACCAATGCCGCAACGACGACTGTCTACACGCCTTCCTCCGGCTCCCTGTTCGTGCTTCTGCACCTGTTCTTGCAGTCAGAAGGAGCAACCGACCTGACCCTCAAATCGGGGACGACCGCCATCACGGGACCGGTGTCCTTCGCTGCAAATGCAGAGAAGGAATGGGAGAACGCACCGTTCCCGGTAATGAAGGGACTCGTCGCAGGAGATGCGTTCAAGATCGACAACAGCGCACCGGCACAGCTAAACGGCTGGGCGCTCATCGTGGAAGGAAACAGATGACGGCGGCAATCAGCAATAATGGACCTTCTGGTTCGGTTCGACAGGATCTTTCCTCGATGGTTCGCTGCGACGGGAAGAGCCTCGGCTTCACGATCGGCGACATGCTTCCCGAGCGTCGATTCGCCGTCGGTACGGACGGAGAGCTGATCGGACGGCTCGAGTTCGCCGAGCGATACCGCCGATTCTGGCTGGCGCAGGCCGCGAACGAGGAGCCGTCTCTGGTGGCGATCCCGAACATCGTCGAGTTCGTCTCTGCGACACACGACCAGGATGGGCGCATGGTCCCGATCGGATGGGACAGTGACAACGATCGTCCGCGCGAGCCTGCCGTGAAGGGACACGGAGGGATCCTCACGCCGGAGCAGATCGAGGCGCGGGCCGCCATCGACTCGGGGCATATCGAGACGGAAGTCATCAAGCGCCTCGTGCGTGATGGTATTCTCTCGGCCGAGGCAGGTATGGAGCAGATCCTCCGAATCGGACAGACGAAGCATGAGCACGCTCAGGATACTACGGACGCGATTCAGGAAATCGTCAAGTGGAATACCGACGCTGACGAGAACGCCGTGACTGCCGGAGATCTCAGCCCTCGCGAGAGGCAGATTCTCTCTCTCGCCGGAGACGGTGTCGTTACGAAAGAGAAGATCGAGGAGATTTCGGACAGGACAGGACTGTCAAGGAACACTGTTCGAGCCTATCTCGGGAACGCTCGGGCCAAGATGAAGGCAGGGCGAAGCGAAGACAGCGAGGCGTAGGACCAGATGGCAACCCGAACCACGGCGCTCTCGATGATGAACCGCCTTCGGCGGCTGCATCGGTTCGAGGACGTGACCGCGTTCGGCGACGAGCTATCGAAGGTGCTTCTTGATCTTCTGAACGAGGCGAAGAGAGACGTTCTCGACGGATACAGACACTCCTTCGACGAGCGTAGCGATCTCACCTTCAAGACAGTCCCCTCGGTGTCGGGAACGACGGCCGCGATGACAGCGAACACGACCAACGTGTTCCTGTTCTCCTATACCGGAGAATGGATCGGTAAAGCTTCGCCATCGCCGGAGCGATTCTACGACGCTACGGTATACCTGAACATCCCGTCCGATGCGTCCTACGGAAACACGGCATTCCGGGTGACGGACGGCTGGAGGGCCAGCGCGACGGATCTTCGGATCAACCTCGAGCGACCGTGGACGGGAGCGAACGGGTCGAATCTCGGATATCGCCTGTTCGCCTTCGAGTACGCGCTTCCCGACACCGTTCGCTCGGTCGTATCGGTTCGGGATCAGGACGGCGACCTTCGACTTCATCATGCCATGAGCGTCTGGCAAATGGAGGGACTCGTACCGAACCTTCTCGCAGGAATAGGAAGTGCCCCGTCCTGTGCGATCGTCACCGGATACCGGGCTCCAACGTCGCTCACGACAGATGCCTCGAACACGGGCGTATCCTCGAGTAACGCCGATTATTCACTCGCGATCTACCCGATCCCTGATGACGGTCGCGCGATCAACGTGACCTACATGTACCGCCATCCCGAACTCGTGGACGAAGCGAGCGTTCTGGAGGGCGTTCCGCTCCACATGGTCGATACGATCGTAATGGTTGCTCACGCCAAGGCGAAGCAGACGATCGAGAAAGACTATGCCGCGGGAGCGGCCATGCTGGACAGGATCGCCTCCGGGTTCGCGCGCAAGGCTGCGGCAGAGAAGCCGGATCCCTTCCGACGGCGTGTCGCACGCTCTCTGGATTCCATTGCAGGTCAGTCATTCGTGGGCGGG
>JABLTH010010886.1_pt1 | contig 10126 bp, 3 predicted proteins | sample 7875711 | NCBI WGS metagenome assembly JABLTH01 (sample SAMN14941262, study PRJNA633318) | bioreactor metagenome | isolation source: bioreactor | place: China | collected 2019-03-05 | reverse complement strand
TCGCGTCCCGTCACGTTGAGGACAGGCATCCGATCGGCTCCGGCCACCTCGTCTGCGAGCTGACGCGGAAGGCTGAGAGAGTCGAGCACGATGCGTAACTCGCTGCCTTCTTCGGCGTCCGCAAACTCCCAGCGATCAAAGGACAGAACACTGCACGCTGCGTCGCAAGCAATGACCCGTCCCCAAACGCGAGGCTCCTCCGTATGCCGGATCCGAAAGAATTGAAAGAGGGACTGCTGGAGAGTGTCAGGCTTCAGGCTCAGACCTCGAAGACGCTTCTGAAGCGGCTGATTCACGTCGGACAGCTTGTCGCACTTCTGCCGGTTGCGGCTGATCCTGTTGAGCGTGTTGGCTGAGCCGCGCGTGAACAGGCCGAAATCAGGCACGAGGCCAAAGAGGTAGATTGCTCCACCAGCTGCTTCTCGAGTGCCGCCGTTCTTGATGACAGTCAGGAGATAGTCAACCTGTTCGTCGGCGTGGCGAATCTGGCGGACTTCTGCGAGATGCTTCATCACCTCGCGCACGTCTGCGCGAAGAGACTCGTCCAGTCGTTCGAGCAACACATCCGACAAGCTCTGCGCCATCGACGCCAAGGACAGCTCGGTAAAGGTGGCAATGTCTAGGGAGTCCTCAGATGCTGTCCGTGGCCCCGGCGGGAAGAACACCAGGACCGGGGCCTCAGCGTGGTCGCGGAGCCGGATGATCGTGGCAGCCGTGGCCTGGTGAGGTTTGCTCGGCTGTTCGCTGACTATGCGGACTAGCCATCGCGGGTTCTCGAGTGCCACCGCCAACCGCTCCATTACGGGTTCCGGCAGTGTCGTTACGCGGAGGCGGTGTCCAGGACCGGCGGCCTCAAGCACCTCCCGCAGCTTGGGCGCAAGCTGTTCGGACAGGGCGTCGTACTGGTCGTCCGCCGACGCGGGAGTGACGAGGATTTGCTCAGTCACGACGCACTCCCGTCCGCGCGAAGCTCGTAGCGAGGGCGGATGGTCTGCGCGTTGTAGGCATCGGACAGATCATCGTAGAAGCCAATCTCCCTCAGCCGATCCTTGAAGGCGCGCACGTTCTCGCGAAAGGCACGATGCTCGTCCAGAGACACCGGCTTTCGCCCGGCATCGGTGACACCCGGCGCGATCACGAAGCCGTAGCGCTGCTCCACCCAGGTCAGAAAGTCCTCGACAAGAATAGGTTCGGTCTCGAACTGGCGCCCAGTTGATGTGTCCTTTGCCTTGAGAACGGCCAGCTGAACGAGCACTTCGAGAGTGCGACCACCGAGATGCCAGCGGCGAGGATTTACCTTGGACTTTCCCTGGACGAGCACTCCGAATGGCGAATTCTTCTGGAACAGCTTGTCGAGCATTTGGACGAGGTACTTGATGTGGTGCGCCTGGCGGACGTGGGTGACAAGCTCGATAAGCGTTTCGAAGGAAGACAAACCCGCATCAAGGATTGCATCGACCTCGGGCGGAAGAGTCTCGTCCTCGTCATTGAGGCTGCGGATTTGCTTCAGGACTGCCTTGAAATCTGCCTCGAATTCCGGGGTTGGATTCGCTAGCAGTGTCGCCACATCAAAGGGGTCGTCGGTGATGTGTTCCTCGCGGGCATACCGGAGGAGTTGGTTCATCGCAAATACAGCCTTCACCAGATCTGCGAGCTTTGCGTACTCCGAGGCGGCATCCTCCTGCGCCAGCTGCGCCATGCGGCTGCGGTAGTCTCCTCCCATATCGGTCGTGAAGGTCACAGGGTAAGGACACAGCGCGAATGGGTCTTCCTTGTTGCCGTATACCGGGCAAGATCGACATGTTGGGTGAGAACCGCAGTCGCGAATCCAACCTGATAGTTGGCGCCCAAGCCGTAGCGTGTAGATTCCCAAGTGCAGACCCAGAATCGTCCGCAAGTACTCGATCATCACGGGACGCGGAACGTCCTTGTACGACAGGATGCGCTCGATGTCGTCACAAAGCACTCGGGACTGCCCACGGCAAAGCGGGGGGTACGGCGTTATCTTCTCACCCGAAGGATGCGTATCGCTCACACCCTCGACGAGCTTCAGAACCGCCAACGTCTCCAAGTCGAGCCTCACACCTGGCTGAAACTGTCGACCCCGCTCCAGGTACGCCTTGAGCTCCTTGTGCGCATTGCCCTCGCCATGCTCCAGCATCGCGTACAGAGCGTCGGCAAAGTTGTAGTCTCGGCAATACTTCGCGACGCGTATCTTGTGGGCGTCCAAGTGGAGCGGCCGCAGCGATGCAATAGCCTCCGTCGGACGCCCTCGATTCACGAGGTCGAACACGTCCGACTCGAGCCACTGCCGCGCTATCTCCTCGTTCTCTGCGAAGCCAGTGACTCCCGGCAGGCCCGCCAGGCGTTTGAAATGAACGTCAACCTTCTCAAATTCCGCCTTCTGGCGGCCGGTAGTCGCGGGTCGCATTCCTCCGGTCTTGAGCCAGAGAAAGAGCACCACAAGCACGCGGTCGAGATCCACGTTCTTGGGATCAGCATAGAAGATCCGAGGGTTCCGAAATTCTTGGTCCTGCTTACGAAGCTTCATGCGCCCTCCACTGGACTAACGGTCTCAATGTCTTGGCGCGCGAGCGTGAGCAGAATTCCTTCGGGGCGACTCTCCGCGGAAACTTCGAAGAACTGCTCGTCATCTGCGGATAGCAGCACCCGGTCGAAGGTTGTGGCAACCAACTCATTGCGGAAGATGAGGAGGTTGACAAACAACCCTTGGAGATCGGCGGCAGTGGGCCGGTAGCCGTGCCGGATCAGTTCCATCATCTCCAAGAGGTCCAGCGAGATTCTCAGCCTGGCCGGTCCGGCTGTCGAAACCAGTTCCACGGCATCGGGAGAGAACTCCAGGAAGTCCGCGTGCGAGGGCCGCGAAACCTCGACGCGGAATTCATCCTTCGAGAACAAGCGGTACGAGCGGATCGAAGCGGTCGCAACCCTTGAGACCCGCAGCGCCAGGTATCTGCGGCGCAGCAGCGGGTTCCGCACACCTTCGGCCACACTCACTGCCTCTACCACTCGGTCACGAAGTTCGTCACACGCTCTGGCCCGGTCGCTGTCCGTCGAGGCGTTGATCACCGCCTCCAGCAAACCTACCGACGTGTAGGGCAGCATGTCACGCCACCCGTTGTCGCGACGCTCGTAGTAAGCCCACCGACGGAGTACCGCAGCGAGCTGACGCCGCGCTTCAACCACCGCGGGGAACGGCACATCATCGCTGGGACGGGGCACCTCGGCAGCGTAGCGCCGGAGCTGCGCCGCAGCCACTTCGGAGCGCCCGTCAAAGGTCATCCATGGGACTGCGCCGTCTACGTTGTGGTCGAGCTGCCGATCGAGTGTCGGATGATTCACACGCCCCACATCTGCCTCGCGTAACCGCCGAACCAAGCGATCGACCGCGCGCTCAGGGCCTGCGGTTAGAAGTGGTAGCAACGTGCCGGACTCCGGATCGGCAAACGCCTCGGTGTAGTAGAGCGCCACCAGGTGTGAGGGACCGGAATTGCCCGCGCTGTCGAGCAAAGCTTTCACGTCGCTGCATCCGTGGTCCCGAAGCAAGAGCCACGAGAGTGCGGAGCGCAGGTCGCGCATCGTGACGTGTGCACGTCGACGCAAGTGCACCACCTCGAACAGCCTCCGCACGCGCTCTCGGACTGCTGAGCCAGAATTCGGGTCGCGCAGCGTGTTCGCGTTGTGCAGCAGCGGACACGATGCACGCAAGGAACACGCATCGCAAGGAGCCCATAGTTCCGGCTGCAAGAGCTGCACGAGTTGCCGCTCAACCAGCGAGCTGGTGCCGCCCGCAGTCACAGCTCGCAGATTCAAGTTGACCAATAAAGCGCCATCGGGCGGAGTGACACCGGCCAGACACGCGTTGACGAAGCGCCGGAGGCCGCTGTATGCATGCGCACGAGGGCCATGAGCAAGGAAGTCCAGAAGACGCCCCTCGTTGATGGCAATGAGACGGACCTCGGATCCGGCAAAGCCAGCAATGTCGTCACCCTCAAACGGCTTGAGGAAGGCGTCGAGCACAGCATCGTTAGAGCGGTCTTCCTCGTCCTGGGAGCCGTCGTAGTTCGTCTCGTAGTTCCGGCCCTCCCACGTCCAGCTGGAGCCGTTCCCGCTCGGCAACCGGGTGACCCTTGCACCGTTTTGGCTGAACAGTGCCTCGACCTGTTGGAGGAATGCGGTCTTTCCATCGCCCGCATTCCCGGTGACCACCACCAAGCGATAGCAACCTGTCGTAATGGTTGGCGCGAGCTTCTCGTCGAGGCCGGTACGAACGTAGGTGAGCCGCGCAATGTCGTCGAGACCGCGCGTGCCCGTGTTGGTCCGTCGCGCCTGGCTGTACAGCGTCAACATCCGCGCTACGTAGGGGTTGTAGTCCCTGCGCCCGGCCTCGTCGGGGTCGAGCTGGAGGCCGGCGAACATAGCGGTGGACAGAGCAGGCTGCTCGGCGGGGGCGAGCATCGACGGCACGGCAACGAGCGCGGCCCGCATCTCGGAGGCAGACTGGAAGCGATTGGCCGCGTGAGGTTGCACCGCCGTTAGCAGGAACTCCGCCAACTCGTCAGAAAGGCGGACACCGACTGCAAGCTGGCGTGGATCGAATGGGATGCCGCCCTCTGGACGGTCGTGCGGGAACGGGTGTCGGTGCACAACCAGCTCATAGAGCACGATGCCGAGGGAGAACAGGTCGGCGTGCGCCCCCCAGCCGGCGGTGGTCACGTCCGGTGCCCAATAGCGGCGCGTGCCAGCCTTACCCTTGGCCTCGCTGGCCTTCGCGGCGATGTTGAAATCGATAAGCTTCGGCCGATGCGACGGTAGCTCCAACATCACGTTGGGGGGCTTGATGTCGCGGTGATAGACGCCGTTGTTGTGCAGTGACTCCAAGGCATCGAGGAGCTGGACGCCAATGGACTTGATGTCGGACCAGGCGAGCCGGCGCTCGTCCGCACAATAGGGCTCAAGCGTCTCGCCCTTGACGAACTCCGACACGATGTATGGGTAGTCGAGTGGCGGCCCAAGGCGAGCCATCCACACGATTCGGACGATGTTCGGGTGCGTAGGAAGCAGGGGCTGAACACGCGTGAACTCGTGCAGTGCCAAATCCGCGTTCTCAGTATCCACCAGCACCTTCATCGCATAGGTGCGCTGATGATCGAGATTGAACACGCGGTAGACCTTCGCGAAAGTCCCCTTACCGATCTCCTCATCGAGCCGCCACACTCCGTCAAGAACCACACCCACTTCGAGTTTCGCAGGCGCCGCGACAGGTGGCTGCGTCGGTTCCTTGACGCCGCCGAGCGCGGTGGTCATGCCGAGCACGCTGCGCAGCCGGATCAGCGCGTCTGCCGCCGTAGGGCGTGCTCGGAAGTCGTCGGTTCGAAGGAGGTCGAGAACGAGTTCGTCAATGCTCGAATCAATGCCCGCACGCACTTCGGAAGGCAACTTCGGCGGGCACCCGCCAGCAGCCCTCGCCGCCTCTGGCCCATCGAACGGGAGTTCGTCGGTCAGGAGCTGGTAGAGCAGGACGCCAAACGAGTACATGTCCGACGTCGTGTCGAAGTCGTAGTTCGACAGGTCGGCAAGTTCGGGCGGCAGGTAGGCCTTGTTGGTTCGGCTCTCCGTGTCGGCGAACACCGTGCGTCCCGAATCCATCCAGGCCCGGTCGAAGTCGGTCAGACGTGGCTTGCGGTCGAACCCGACCAGGACCGTGGCGGGGCAGACGTTCCGATGGACAACTCCGGCGGCGTGGACGGCCTCGAGGGCTGCGGCGACGCCTTCCGCGACCTCTAGCCTCTCGCGGATCGTGAGGCGATCCCGTTCCGAGTTGGTAAGGAATCCATGCAGCGAGCCGTACTCCGACCAGTCAGTGACTTCGAAGAACTCGTGGTCTTCGTCGATGTAGTCGAACTGAAGGACGGGAAGCAGGTTTGGGTGCCGACCTATGCGCGCGACCGCCTCGGTAGGCCTGCGCACGACCGCCTTGCGCTGTTCGACTTCCTCATGGCTACCGTATGGATTGATCTTCCACGTACGAACTCGATAGCGTGACGGGTCACCCTCGACATAGGCGCGGCGAGCGATGTACATCGCCTCGTCCCGTTCGACCTGAAGGGTTTCGACGATTTCGTAGCTGCCGATTCGGCGACGGTTCTGTCGTTGGCGGACAGCCCATTTGCCTTGGAGCGCACTCTCCATCGCCTGAAAGAGCGGTGTGAGGTCCTCCCCGGCCCGGTGGGACGGCACATTCCGCTCGTCCTGCAGCCAGGCCGCGAGGTTGCCAAGGTTCACCACCGCGCCCTTCCACGAGCCACCGATTTGGATGGCCGTCCCATCTGGAACCACCAGCACCGGTGCCACATGGGCGTTGCTGGCAAGCGCGCCGAGCTCGGTCTTGAGGACCTTGCACTTGTGGTTCACAGTCCACATCGGACAACGCTTCGGCGTGTGATTCAGCAGCCACTCCTGATCGTCACCGGTGAGGCGGCCGTACCACTCCTTCGCCTCGATGACGAACAGCGCGTGTGCCGCAAGAAGCACGATGTCGTACTCCAAGGCATCGTGGCCGCGCTGCTTGAGCTGGAAGTTGGGAGCGAGACCCCAGGTGCGCGGCAGATCCTTGCGCAGAGCCTCGAGAACACCTCTCTCGAAAGGACCGACCGGACCGTCGCCTCCGGAAGGCGTGTAAATCACGCGAGCCATTGGGGGAGGACCTCCTGCTCGATTATGCGGAACGCCTCAGCCTCGGCATTGATGGATTCGAGACGCCGAGAAATTGAACGACGCATCAATCTGCGTGCAGTGCTTGCAGCTTCGCAATCCGGTGGAGGGGCGGGCAGGTTCAAGAGTAGATCGATCCGAGCCTTAGGTATGCTGGTTCCAACGGCCGACGATCGTACAAGTGCAAGTCCCGTCCGGGTTGACAGAAATGCCCCAAGCGCTTCACCCATGCCAGGGCGTGCGTTGAGGCGCATGATGTGCTCCGTTATTGCAGAGCCGACAAAACCGGAATCCGCAATCTCAACTTGACCGAAGAGCGACCCTGAAGTCACCTGCCCATCTGCGGCCATCAACAATTGACCCGACCGGGCGTAGACCCAATCCGCCCCCTTGGGGGCAACGATTCGCTGCGGGGATGGCCTCGCCATGAAGACATCACGCTGCGACAGGAAGTCGACGCCAAAGGGCCGGGTACACGGCATGCGCGTCAATCGACCACCATGGTGAACAGGCTCATCAAGCTCCAGATAGTCGGCAACTCTCGACTTCCAGCGCCGCTTGAGACTCGCGAGGGCGTCTGACGACCCGGCAAAATAGTTCCACGCCGAAAGGGTCGGGAGTTCACCGGACCAGACGAGCGATCGGACGGTCCGCCGAGTACTCTCGGACAGAGCTTGAATCTCCGGGAGCCCATTGAATGCTTCACGGGCTGCGCGCACGTCCGCGAGCCACGCCTCCCGTTCGGACGAGCACTTCCGAATCAATGCGGCAACGCGCGCAACAACCGGCCTCGGCGCAAGCGGTACCGGCAGGGTTGTAAGGAGGTCCTTGCGAAAACGGAGGATCTTTGTGCCGTAGCTAGCGGCCCTGATTGCTTGCAAGCCCAGAGGACTAGCTAACCATGCGTATGCGAACAACGAAAGGTCGTCGTTGGGCGCCGCGAATATCAGTGTCATAGAGTCCGGCCCCACGTACTTGCCAGCAACTCTTCCATCCGCGAGTAGCGCGCGGCCGTAGATCTCGTTCTCGCCCAGAGTCCCCGCACCAGCTATTAGGACCTGTCCTCGTTCAATGAAGTGAAGCTCAGGACTAGCCATGGAGTCACGGCGGATCGCGCGGCCCCTCGGCTCAGCCGCAAACATATCCCCCTGCGTAAGCAACTCGACGCCGAACTCAGGCTGGCAATCAACACGCGTGAATACCGTGCCGTACGCGGGCCCGAACTCCCTAACGATTTCGTGCAAGGGAATCGCAGAACTTGATCCTGCACGACGGATGCGTTCAACGGCAGGCGAATAGTTGAGCGCCCGAAGTGCCCCCGACCGAGGCTCATGAACAAGAAACGTCTTCATTCTGACCGCACGTCCACCCCGATGCGACGAAAGTCCTCAGCGATCAGAGGCAGGTCGTCAGCGACACGTTTGCCCTTCTTAAGTCGCATCCGCTCGTGAATTCGCCCATCGCGTTCCCAGCGGTCAGGAACTTCGATTTCGAACAGGCTCTCCGACCCGTCAGGTTCCTTCACATAACGCGGCTCTCCGCGTCGGCCGGGCCCGCATTCCTCGGCAATGGCCATGAAAACCGGACGCTGCCGCGGGCCCTCTGCCCCGACCATACGTGTCTCGTTTGGAGCCCGACGGCGGACGAAGACGCAACTCGCCTGCACCGAGACTTGAGGAAGAAAGGTCTCTGCCGGCAGGTCGACGCTTGCGAGCAGCTCCCCGTTCTGAAGGAGCCAGTGCCGAACGAACTCCATCTGCTCGCCAGGGTTGCCTAATATTCCGTTTGGCAGCACCAGCGCCATGACACCGGTCCCGGGTTTCAGGAACTTCCAGCAAGCCTCGATGAAAAGTACTTCGGGTGAAACCTTCTTTTGAAGCGCGTACTTGACCCACCGCGTTCCGTCGCGCCGCCACGTGTGGCCCAGGTCGTAGTGCCGCAACACTTCTGGGTCTTCGACCGGGATCTTTGCGCCGAATGGCGGGTTCGTGAAAACGTAGTCGAACTGTCCATGGGCCTTTCCGGGGCCGACGCCGAGTTCCCGCTCCAGGACTTCCATATCAGGCGTGCGGTATCGCGTCCTTTCCACTGACTCCTTCTGACCGTAGACCGCGTACTCCAGGCTGTTGAAATTGAAGATGTGTCCATGGCCATCACCATTCATGACCATGTTCATCCGCGCTGCCTTGCGCAGGTCACTATCCACGTCGAAGCCGTAGAGGCTCTCCCGCGCATACCGCTTCACGCGCGGATCGGCCTTCTTCGTTTCGCTTGGCACCGGGTCATCCGGGTAAGGGCAGCCGATTTCGCCAAGAATGCGACGCCGGGCATGGTTCAAGGCAACGATCAAGAAGCCGCCGCTTCCGCATGCCGGGTCAAGCACGCGCTTGCCCGGTTGAGGATTGACCATGTCAACCATCATCCGGATCACATTGCGGGGCGTGAAGAACTGGCCCTTCTTCTGCTTCAGCGTGTGCGACGTGATGGCCTCGAAGGCCATGCCTTTCGCGTCCGTGTCAGTAGACAGCAAGTCAAAGCGCGCGAGCTGGGCGGCAACGTAGGCGAGTGCGCGATCGTTCGGCTCCAGGCGCTCGTAGCCGTCAAACACATCCTTGAATGCTTCCTTCACCTGATCAAAGAGGGTGTGGATGCGCTTGGCGATCCGCTCCTGGCCTTCTGGCGTGTTGCGCTCCGTTGCACCAACGAAGAACTGGCGCTTGCTCTGCTGTTCATCCAGGATCTTTGCGAAGATCAGGTAGAGCAATTGCCAGAAGGCCTTTTCGTCACGGAGCCCTTGCGTTGACAGGTAGTCATGACAGTGGTTGAACACTCGGAGCAACGAGTCGCCAGCCGCAACTCGCAGGGCGCGCCGATCCGCATCATTCAGGTCTTCCAAGGTCTCGTCCGGCGCCGGGAAGTCGGTCAGCTCGGTACCGACTGGGAAACCCGTGGCGGGGTCGTAAGTGCGCATTCGGAAGGCCATGTCCTTCCCGTTGGTCCATACCCCGTAGACCTCGGCTCGTTCGTCGCTCAGGTTCGAGAGCACCAAGTCAAGCAATTCAACTGAAGCGTCGGAGCTCTTGGCGTTTGCCTTCGCTACCAACACGACTCGGATGATGTTGTCCCGATAGTGTGGCTTGCCGTGCTCGTAGACGGCGATGCTGACGGTGATCGTCTTTTTCTTGTCGGCAGCGTCTCGGCACGGGAGCTTGACATCGCGCTCCATGTCGTCGATCTCGACGCGGTACTCGCGGTGCAGTTGCTCTACAAGGCTCTGGAGCACGCGCTCCTCGGGCTTGTCAGGCTTCAGTTCGCCCGTCAGCGCACAGACTAGGGTGTCCTGCGGCAGCGGCTCTCCACCCTCTTCGTCTGCATCGCTTGGGCTATCGAC
>JABLTH010053993.1_pt1 | contig 10135 bp, 6 predicted proteins | sample 7875711 | NCBI WGS metagenome assembly JABLTH01 (sample SAMN14941262, study PRJNA633318) | bioreactor metagenome | isolation source: bioreactor | place: China | collected 2019-03-05 | reverse complement strand
TCGCCGGCGAACGGATCGAGCGGAAAGCGTTCTTCGGTCAACTGCGGGCGATGCAGATAGCCCTTCGCCACGCCGGCGCCGCCGATGCACAGCTCGCCGATCGCACCCGTCATCACCGGCCGGCGCGCGGCATCGAGCACGTACAAGCGGGTGTTGAGGATGGGGCGCCCGATCGGCGGCGCGCCGGAGCCGATGTCTTCCAACTCGTAGGCCGTCGACCACACGGTCGTCTCCGTGGGGCCATAGAACTGCGTCACGCGCGCCGCGGCGGCCTTGAGCCGTGCGGCGAGTTCCGCGCCGAGCGCCTCGCCGCCGACCAGCGCATGCACCTGCTCCAAGCGCGTTTCCGGATTGGCCAGCAGGATGCGCCACAGCGAAGGCGTGGCCTGCACGTGCGTCACGCCGCTGTCCCGGATCAGTCGCGCCAGCTCCAGCGGCTGCTGGGCGGCGCCGTTGCCGGCCATGACGATGCATGCCCCCACCGTCAGCGGCAGATACAGTTCCAGGCCCGCGATGTCGAAGGTCACCGTGGTGACGGCAAGAAAGCGATCGCCGCTCACGGGCCGGAGTTGCCGGGCCATGCCCTGGACGAAATTGGCCAGGTTGCCGTGGGTGACTTCCACGCCCTTGGGGCGTCCCGTCGAGCCCGAGGTATAGAGGACATAGGCGACGCCATCCGGATGGGCAAGGTCCGGCTCTGCGCCGTGCTCAGGCACCGCTGCATCGAGCTGTTCCGGTAGCAGCGGCACGCCTCCGCCCATGGCCAGTCGGCCATGGATCTCGGCTGTCGCGATCACGGCGATCGGTGCCGCATCGTCCAGCACCATCGCGATGCGTTCGGCCGGACCGTCGGAGTCGATCGGCAGATAAGCCGCGCCGGTGCGCATGATCGCCAGCAGTGCGATCAGCAGTTGCTCGCTGCGCGGCAGCGCCACCGCGACGATGTCGCCGGGCTTGATCCCATCGGCCATCAGCTGGCGCGCCTGGCGCACGCTGCGCCGGTGCAGCTCGCCGTAGCTCAGGACGGTATCGCCGAACAGCACGGCCGGTGCGGCGGGCGCCAGCGCAGCCTGGCGTGCGACCTGCGCCGGCAGGCTCAGCGGTTCGACGGTTCCGGCGGTGTCGTTCCACGCCACCAGCAGGCGGTGCCGTTCTTCGTCGCCCAGCAGGTCGATGTCATGCAGCAGCGTGTCCGGCTCGGCCAGGACGCCCTCGATCAGCCGGCACAGGCGCCGACGGTGCTCGTCCAGCTCCTCCATGTCGTACAGGAGCGGATTGGCATCCAGATCGAAACGCAGGCCCGCGCCGGTGCCGCGGTCGTAGATGAAGACCATCAAGTCTTCCGCGGAACTGTTCGACAAGTTGTGCGAGGACGTACCCGCACCGGCGAAGTCGAGCTGGTAGTCGAAGGGTTCGATGTTGATGCCCAGCCAGGCCACGGCGCGGCCCTGCCCGATCAGCCCGAGGTCGCGGCGCAGATCTTCGTAGCGATACTGCTGGTGCCGCAGCGCTTGCCGCACCACGCGCGCCACCTGCGCGAACAGCGCGCCGGGCGTCGTGTCCGCGGCGAAGCGCAGGCGGATCGGCACGACATTTGCGAACATGCCCGGCGCCTGCCGTGCGGACGCGTTGAGGCGCCCCGACACGGGCATGCCGAAGACCAGGTCGTCGGCACCGGTGGCTCGGTGGTAGTACGCAGCCACCAGGCCAATCAGGACCTGCGGCAGGCTGGCGCCTGTCGCCTTACCCAACTCGGCCAGGCGCTGCGCCGTTTCCGCCGACAGATAACCCGTGCTGCGGCACAAGCGATCACCGAGACCGGGGCGATGGTGACGCCGCGACAGCGTCACGGCTTCCGGCAGGCCGGCCAATTGCTCGCTCCAGTATTCGCGGTCGCGGCGGAAGCGGTCCGACTCGCGGTACGCGCTTTCCTGCTCGATCGCGGTCGGCGCCGGGGCAAATGCGCACGGCGCGGGCTCGCGCCCTTGCGCCAGCGCCGTGTACAGCTCCGCCAGCCGCCGTACGAGCAAGCCGCCGCCATAGCCATCCAGCACGATGTGATGCGCGCGCTGGTACCAGACGTAGTGATCGTCGGCGAGCTTGAACAGCACGCTGACCCAGAGCGGGTCCTGCGCCAGTTCCGGATTGCGCGAATACTCCTCGTGCATCCAGGCTTCGGCCGCTGCGCGCGGCTCGGCCTCGCCGCTCATGTCGAAGAAGGGAAACTGGCCGCCGTAGACCTCGCGGATCAGCAACTGCGGCTTGCCGTCGCGCTCGACGACATTCGCGCGCATCATCTGGGCCTCGTAGACGAGGCGATAGAGCGCCTGGCGGAACAGCGGCGGCTCGATCGGGCCGCGGATGTCCACGGCCTCGGCAATCGTCATGATCGCGCCGTCGGCACCGATCTTGTCATTGATCCACAGGCCGCGCTGGGCGGTCGTCAAAGGCAGCGCAAGGTCACTCATCGCATTTTCCCCTGGGCGGCTGTCATGGCCGCACGCATCCGTTGCACCCGCGAAAAGCAACAACTCAATGCCGGCCGCATTTATCCCTGACCGCGCCATCGCACGATCGGTAAATCGCGGCATGATTGCGGCCGAAAAAAGCCGCCACGGCCGAAATCGGCCATGCTTGAAAATCCCGCGTGACGCTGCTTTTTTAAGTGCACAGTGACCCGCGCCAGTACCTTTCAGGTACCGGCAAGACTGTGACGAATCTGCTGCTGTTTGATGCCAGATAACGGAATTAAGGGCGTATCCGACTTACGCCAGCGCACATCCCTGTACCGTTTTCCGGCATCGAGTGTCCATGCCTGAACCGGAGCTTGTCCACTGGGCCAAATGTGCTTTGCATCACACCTTGTGCGGCGCAACAAGTGACTGCCGAAAAGTGAGAAATTAATGGCGAAGGATTCGTCAACGACGAATCGAAATAAGACAATGGATTTTCAAAGGCATGAAAATGGCGTCAATGCCGGCCCTTAATTGCCCGCATTAAAGCCGGCGCAAAAGAATATCCGACGATTCACATGCGTGAATTTCGAAAGCCGATCCGACGGCCGCGGGAAGGAATTACCGAAATACGATGCTGGCAATGGCGCCATTGACGTCGGCACGCGGACGCATGGAAACGTCCCAGCCATAGAGCTCGCACAGGCGGCGGACGATGGCCAGGCCCAGTCCCGCACCGCTGCCCCCGGCGCCCTCGCCACGCACGCCGCGTTGGAACAAGCGTTCGGCGTCTTCCGGCTTGATGCCGGGGCCCGTATCGATCACCTCGATGCGGTCGCTGTCGACCTTCACCGTGACCTGTCCCTCGAGCGTGTACTTGATGGCGTTGCCGATCAGGTTGGTCAGCGCCACCGACAGCACCGACGCCGGCGCGTTGACGCTGAGGGATGCGTTCACCAGCAGCTCCACGCCCAACGGCTTGTCGCGCATCTGCGGGCGCTGGCTCTCGATGACGTCCGACGCCACCTTCGCGACCTCGGTGGTTTCGCCGCGCGTAGGACCGCGGCGCTCGGCACGCGACAGCAGCAGCAGGGCTTCGATCAGCTCAGTAGCCTGGCGAGATGCGCGCTCGATGCGCTTGAGGCGCTCGCGCAGCTTGTCCGTGAGGTCCGGCGAGCCTTGCAGCAGCTCCGTCGTGCTGGCGATGACCGCCAGCGGCGTGCGCAGCTCGTGGCTGACATCGGAGTTGAACTCGCGATCGCGTTCGACCATCGAGGTGAGACGGTTGGCGTATTCGTCCAGCGCCAAGGCCAGTTCGCCGACTTCGTCGTCGGCGAAGTGCGGGGCCAGCGGCTCGGCCTTGCCGTTCTTGCGGAATTCGCGCAGGCGCTGGGCCAGTTCGCTCACGGGCTTGAGCACCTTGCGCGATAACCAAAGACCCAAGGCCAATGAGATCAGACCGAACAGGAACACCGCCGCGATGACGGCGGTGAGCAGCTGGCGCTTGCCCAGCTCCTCGCGGGACACGTCATAGCGGATGAAGCTGATGATGCCGTTCTCGCGATACACCGCAAGCTTGTAGTGGTGTATCTGGCCGTCATCGCCCGGCTCGTTGATGTCATGGACACCGGTATCGAGGTTCTGCCATGTGAGCGGCGCCTTATATAGCGTGCGTTCGCTCTTGATCATGCCAGTGAGCAGGCGCGAGCCCGTGCCAGGCTGGTCCGGATGCTCATATGCCTGCCGCGCCGCCCAGCGGGCATCGTCGAGCAGGCTGTTATTGACCAATTGGTCCTCGACCCGCGAGCGGATATTGAGTGCCGCGAATGCGAACAGCGCACTCAGCCCGAAACCGAACAGCGCGAAGGAGACGACCAGGCGAAAACGCAGCTTACGTCTGGACCGCATCCGGGTCGACCATGCGATATCCGATACCGTGCCGCGTGTGGATCAGCGGCTTGTCGAAGGGTTTGTCGATCGCTGCGCGCAGACCGTGGATGTGCACGCGCAGGCTGTCGCTGTCGGGCAGCTCTTCGCCCCACACGCGTTGTTCGAGGTCCTGGCGGGTGACCACCGAGGGGCTGGCTTCCATCAGCGCCTGAAGCAACTTCAGGCCGATCGGATTCAGCTGGATGGACTTGCTGTCGCGGGTGACGGTGAGCGTGTCCAGGTTGTAGGTCAGGTCCGCCACCTTCAGTACGCGGCTCTGCGGCCCCTTGCCGCGGCGCGCCAGCACTTCCAGGCGCGCAGCCAGTTCCTGCAGCGCGAACGGCTTGGTCATGTAGTCGTCGGCACCGGATTCGAAGCCGGTGAGCTTGTTCTCCAGCGAATCGCGTGCCGTCAGCATCAGCACCGGAGTCTGCTTGTGCGCCTCGTGGCGCAGCTTGCGCACCACGTCCAGGCCATCCATGCCCGGCAGGGTCAGGTCCAGCACGATGACATCGAACTCGTTGACCACGGCCAGGCGCAGGCCGGTCACGCCGTCGCCGGCGAAGTCGACCACGTGGCCGCGGTCTTCCAGGTAATCGCCGATGTTGGTCGCGATGTCGCTGTTGTCTTCGATCACCAGTACGCGCATACGCCACTCCGTGTCGCCGCCGGTTCGGACCGGCCATGGCGGCAAGCTTAACAATCTGTGCCGGGGAAAGGTGGGCTGGCCCGCGATCGGGCTGAATAGCCGGCGCGCCGCCCCTTCCGGCGCAAAAGAAAAGGCCCGGAGGCGCGGCGGAACCGCTCCATCCGGGCCCAAGCTACTGCCCCGATACCGTAATCTGCTGTCACTGGACCTAGCGGTTGAAGTGCCGAGCAAATTGCAGTGGGACCTTTATAGGGCTGCCGTAGTTACGGTGTGGTTAACCCGCACTCACTTCGTCGTTAACCGTTCAGCGCGTCGTCGGCATCGGGCGTGCCGCAACCTCGGCGATCACTTCCGCGCGTGCTGTTCGAGATGCTTGATGATGTGCGCCGACACGTCCACGCCGGTCGCCGCCTCGATGCCTTCCAGTCCGGGCGACGCGTTCACTTCGAGGATCAGCGGCCCGCGCTTGGAACGGAGCAGGTCGACGCCGGCGATGCCCAGTCCGAGCGCCTTCGCCGCCCGCACCGAAATCTGCTTTTCCTCGGCACTGAGCGTCGCCGACTGTGCCGTGCCTCCCCGGTGGAGGTTGGCGCGGAAATCGCCCGGGCTGGCATCGCGCTGCATCGCCGCCACGACCTTGCCGCCCACCACGAAGCAGCGCAGGTCGCTGCCATTGGCTTCGCCGATGAACTCTTGCACCAGGAAGTTGGCATAGAGGCCGCGGAACGCCTCGATCACGCTCTGCGACGCGCTGCGTTTTTCCGCCAGTACCACGCCGGTGCCCTGGCTGCCCTCGTTGAGCTTGATCACGTGCGGCGGGTCGCCCAGCATGGCCAGCACGTCGGCCGTATCGTCCGGGTTGTCGCCGAAGACCGTCACCGGCATGTCCAGCCCCTGCGCCGCCAGTATCTGCAAGGCGCGCAGCTTGTCGCGCGCGCGCAGCACCGCGTCGGACGGATTGGGCGTGTACACGCCCATCATCTCCAGCTGGCGCAGCACCGCCGTGCCGTAGAACGTGCTGGTGGTGCCGATGCGCGGAATGACCGCGTCGATGTCCTTCAGCGGCTTGCCCTTGTAGCGGATCGCCACGTCGCCCGGCGCGATGCGCACGTAGCAGCGCAGCGGGTCGAGCACGCGCACGACATGGCCGCGTTCGCGGGCCACCTCGACCAGGCGCTGGGTGGAATACAGGCGAGCATTGCGGGAAAGAATGGCGATCTTCCTGGGACATCCATGGCCGCCAGGGGATGGCGCGGCTGGGTATAGGAAAGGGCGGGGTCCACCGCGAAGCGCCCATGCAGCGCCGTGCGGCCCAGCAGCATGGGAAACAGCATATGCCGGCGGTCGGTGAGATTGACGTCGACGCTGAAACGCCGTCCCGCCAGCACCGCTTCGGTGCGGATGAACCAGCGTTCCGTGCTGCGGCCACCGGTGTCCATCACGGCGCGGCGATACAGCGCCGGCGCCTCGCAGTGCGTGACCACGCGGTGGCGTCGCCCGCTGCTGACGATGAAGCGCAGCCAAGTGGCGCCGTCGCGTTCGAAGGTCTCCAGTTCGTCCACATGCAGCGCACTGCTGCGCGCGCCGGTATCGAGCTTGGCCTTGAGCGAGTCGATGCCGAGGTCGGGCAATGCCAGGCGCTCCCGCCAGCCGAGTGTGATCACTTCCGCCATCTTCAGCGCGCTGGTTGGGAGAGAGGGGCTCGGTGGGACGGGCGGGGAATGGAGCGGGTGAAGGGAATCGAACCCTCGTCAGTAGCTTGGGAAGCTACAGCTCTACCATTGAGCTACACCCGCGTCGCCGGCGGATGGTAACCGGGAGCCGCGCGCTTGGGAACAACCCGACCGCGGCCGCAGCCGCTGTCCGCGCCAGCCGGCCGAACGCGCGGTGAACCGCACATGGCGGCCGGCTGAATCGTCCAGCGGAATCCCGCCCGGCGGTCCGCGCGGAGCGTGAAAAGCCGTGCACATAATCGGGCCGTCGACGTCCGGTCGTCCCATGCGTTTCACGGACGTCATCGATGCGCACGCTCCGGAGAACGTCATGCGTCTTTCCCACCACTTCACGACACGCGCCTGGCCGCTGTTCGCCGCCACGCCGTTGTGGTGCGCGGCGGGCCTCGTCCAGGCCCAGTCGCAAGCCGACGGCGATGCGGGCGATCCGCCCGCGCGCGTGGCGCGGCTTTCTTATCTGTCCGGCGATCTCGGTCTGCTCCCTACCGGCGCGAAGGACTGGAGCGACGCCAGCCTCAACCGCCCGCTCACTGGCGGCGACCGGCTGTCGACAGGCCAGAACGGGCGCGCCGAGCTGGAACTCGGCGGCGGCAGCCTGCGCATGGCGCAGAACACCGACTTCGGTTTCCTCGATCTGGACGATCGATTCGCCCAGGTGGAACTCACCCAGGGCACGCTCAACCTCGCTGTCCGCAACCTCGGCGAGGGGCAGAGCTACGAGATCGACACCCCCACCGTGGCACTGGTGATCGACCAGCCCGGCACGTTCCGCGTGGATATCGACCGCGACGGCCGCACCACCGAGGTCACCGCCTTCCGCGGTCGCGCCACGCTCTACGGCGAGAACAACGCCCAGCGCACGGTGAACGCAGGCACGCGCTACGTCATCGCCGACTCTTCGCTGCAACAGGTCACGCTGGAAGATCTCGGCGACCGCGGCGACGCCTTCGACGACTGGTGCTACCAGCGCGACCAGCGCTACGAGCAGTCGCCGAGCCGCCGCTACGTATCCGAAGACGTCGTCGGCTACCAGGACCTCGATACCAATGGCGACTGGCAGACCGACCCGGACTACGGCGCGGTGTGGTACCCCTCGCACGTCGCCGTCGACTGGGCGCCCTACCGTGATGGCCATTGGGCCTGGATCGCGCCCTGGGGCTGGACCTGGGTAGACGATGCGCCGTGGGGCTTTGCGCCATTCCACTACGGGCGCTGGGCCTACGTGGGCAGCCGCTGGGGCTGGATCCCCGGCCCGGTTGCGGTGCGCCCGGTATACGCGCCGGCCCTGGTGGCATTCGTCGGGGGCGGCAACTGGAGCGTGTCGATCGGCATCGGCGGCGGCGCTCCGGTGGGCTGGTTCCCGCTCGGCCCACGCGAGGTCTACAACCCGTGGTATCGCGCCAGCCGCAACTACTACACCAACGTCAACGTCACCAACATCAACGTGCGCAATATCAATCGCACGACGGTGATCAACAACATCAACAATCAGTACAACTACTACCGCGACGGGCGGCCGACGCCGAGCCTTGCCTACGCCAACCGCAACGCGCCGCACGCTTTCAGTGCAGTGCCGGGGCAGAGCTTCGCCAGCGCGCAGAACGTCCGGCGCAATCTGGTGCATGCGGATCCGCGCCAGTTCGCCGCCGCGCCGGTGCTGCCGCGCGGCGTACCGATCCAGCCGACGCGCGCCAGCTTCGCGCCGCCCCGCCCGGCCGACGCGCGACCGTTGCCGGCGGCCGGCTTCCAGCGCGAAGTGGTGGCGCGCCGCCCACCTCCGGTCAACGCCGCGCCACGCCCGATCGCCGACGACGTCCGGCCGAACCGCTTCGGTCAGCGCCCCGCCGCACCGGTCGTGGCCGCGCCGTCCAACGTGCGCGTACTGGGGAACGGCGGCCCTGGCCGGCCCGCTGCCACGCCGGCGCCGACGCCGACGCGAGACGCGGCCGCGAGCGTACCGGCGCGGCTGTCGCCCGTCGGCGACAACCGCCCGGGCAATGCTCCGGCGCCGGCGGACCAGGCACAGCGTCGATTCCAGGCCAACGATCGGCCCGATCTTCGCCAGGACGGGCGCCCCGATCTGCGGCAGAACGAGCTGCCTTCTGCTCGCTTCGCCCATCCGGACGCCGGCGGTCGCGCCGCCATGCAGGATCGCCGCGATATGCAACCGGCGCCGCGCAACGAAGCGCCGCGCCCGGGCGTGAGCTTCATCCCCAGCGCCGAGCAGGACCGCCAGCGGGCCGCCGCGGCGCAGCCGCAGGCCGCGCCGCAACCGCGCAACCTGCCGGACGTGCCGCGCTACAACCGCCGCGACGAACCCGGTGCCGCACCCGCGCCGGAAGCGCGTCAGCCGCGCTTCGAGCCGCCGGCACCGCGCCCGGCCGACCGCCCGCAGCCGGCACCGGAGAACGCCGCGCCGCGCGACGTCCAGCGCTTCCGCGAGATGCGCCAGCCCCAGCCGGAGTTCCGTCCGGAACGCACCGAGCCGCCGCCGCAACCGCGCATCGAGCGCGCGCCGCCGCAATCCATGCCGCAACCTGTGCCGCAGCCTCCGCGCGAGTCTCGGCCTGCCTTCGAGCGCCCCAATCCGCCGCCCCCGCCGCAACATGCGCCGCCGCCGCGCCCGCAGGGCCAGCCGGCGCAGGGACAGAACCGGGGCGGCGAACACCGGCCGCGCGACAACCGGGACCAGCGCCAGAACTGATCCGCACCAAGAGCCCGGCCCCGCCGGGCTCTTCTTTTTGCTGGGGCGGGACGGCGCCTGCCGCTACAATGCGCGGATGCGGATCACGCTCAACGGCAGTCCTCGCGACTGCGCCAATGGCATCACAGTCACCCAACTGCTGCAGGAAGCCGGCTACGGCGACCGGCGCGTCGCGGTGGAAGTGAACCGAGAGATCGTCCCCCGCAGCATGCACATCCGCTGGGTCCTCGCCGAGGGCGACCAGGTGGAAATCGTGCACGCCATCGGCGGCGGCTGAGCCGCCGCATCGCGCTCCCCGAGCAGTCGAGACCTCATGAATACCAAGACCCACGACGCCGCCGACCCGCTGATTATCGCCGGCAAGAGCTACGCCTCGCGCCTGCTGACCGGCACGGGCAAGTACAAGGACTTCGACGAGACCCGCCGAGCCAGCCAGGCCGCCGGCGCCGAGATCGTCACCGTGGCGATCCGCCGCGTGAACATCGGCCAGGACGCCAGCCAGCCCAATCTGCTGGACGCGCTGCCGCCCGACGAATTCACCCTGCTGCCCAACACCGCCGGCTGCTACAACGCCGTGGACGCGGTGCGCACTTGCAAGCTCGCCCGCGAACTGCTGGACGGCCACAAGCTGGTCAAGCTGGAAGTGCTGGGCGACCAGCGCACGCTG
>JABLTH010030740.1_pt1 | contig 10137 bp, 8 predicted proteins | sample 7875711 | NCBI WGS metagenome assembly JABLTH01 (sample SAMN14941262, study PRJNA633318) | bioreactor metagenome | isolation source: bioreactor | place: China | collected 2019-03-05 | reverse complement strand
TACGCTCCGGTCATCACGGTGCGGGACGGCAACGGGAACGTGGCCCTGCAGGGGCCGGTGCCCTCCATCCCGACGGACGGCGTGTACACCTCCACGATGGTGATCAAGGTGCCGGACGCCAAACCGGACCAGCTCGGATTCGTGGGCTTCTTCCTGCCGTCCGCCCAGCTCAACGACCAGGGCGTGGCCTACAGCGCCGACCCGGACCCGCTCAAGCCGCAGCTGAATCTCAACTCGTACTACGGCGACCTGGGCCTGGACTCCGGCGCTCCGCAGAACGTCTACAGCCTGGACGTGAAGAACCTCAAGCAGCTCAACGGCCGTGATCTGCCGGCCAAGGGCATCGTCCTGGACTCCGGCCAGACGTACAAGCTGCCGGACGGCAAGGGGTCCATCACGTTCGACGGACTCAAGCGCTTCATCGCCGTCGACGTCCGCCACAACCCGGGCCAGGTCCCCGCGCTCGTGTTCGCGCTGGTGGCCGTGGGCGGTTTGGTGATCTCCCTCTACGTCGGGCGCCGCCGGGCCTGGGTCCGGACCGGAACCGCCGACGACGGCCGGGTCATGGTCGAGTACGGCCTCCTGGCCCGCGGCGAAGACCACGGCCTGGCCAAGGAGACCGCGAAGATCCGGCAGGCGCTTCAGGACGGCTGGGGACTGAACGCCGGACCCGGAGACCCGCCTGGCGGCTCCGGAAGCACGGCGGATAATGGAAAGAACGCGGCCGGGCCCGACACCGGGGCGGCGCGCAATGGAAAGGAAAGCTCATGACACCGCTGAACCCACTGCTGGGGGAGTACAGCGAGCTCTTCATGCTGCTCGCCGCCGGAACCTACACGGTGGCGTTCATCGCCTTCGCCTGGGATCTGGCCAAGAGCAGCGCCACCCTGAAGGCGATCGATGAGCGCGCCGCGCAGCAGCAGGCCCGTCAGCTGGTCGGCGCAGGCGCCCCGGTCACCTCTCAGGAGGCATCCGGCGGCGGCGCCATCACGGCGGATCCCTCCATGCGCTACGCCACGGAACGGCGCGTCCCCGCCCGGGTCGCCGTCGCCCTCACCGTCCTCGCGGCGCTGATCCACGGCGCCGGCGTGATCACCCGTGGCATCGCCGCCGGCCGTGTGCCGTGGGGCAACATGTACGAGTTCCTCACCACGGGCGCCTGGCTCGTGGCCGTGGTCTTCCTGCTCGTGCTGCTGCGCCGCGATCTGCGCTTCGTGGGCACCTTCGTGACGGCCCTCGTCATCATCATGCTAGTGGCCGCCTCGGTCGCGTTCTGGACGCCTGTGGGCCACCTGGTCCCGGCCCTGCAAAGCTACTGGCTGATCATTCACGTCTCCATCGCGGTGCTGTCCTCGGCGCTCTTCACCCTGACGTTCTCCATGTCGGTGCTGCAGCTCATCCAGTCCCGCCGTGAAGGCCAGCTGGCCCTGGGCCGGGAGGACAAGCTCAGCTTCATGCGTCTGGTCCCCAACGCCCTGAGCCTGGAGAACTTCAGCTACCGCATCAACACGATCGCGTTCGTGGGCTGGACCTTCACCCTCATGTTCGGCGCCATCTGGGCCGAGAAGGCCTGGGGCCGCTTCTGGGGCTGGGACACCAAGGAAGTCTGGACCTTCGTGATCTGGGTGGTCTACGCGGGCTACCTGCACGCACGCGCCACCCGTGGCTGGACCGGCACCCGTGCCGCCTGGCTGTCGATCGTGGGCTACCTGTGCGTGGTCTTCAACTTCACGATCGTGAACCAGTACTTCAACGGTCTGCACTCCTACTCGGGACTCTGACCCCGGAGCCCCTGCGGCGCCTTCCGGACAGCGCTCAGGCCCGGTCCCAGGAATCCTGGGACCGGGCCTGAGGTGTTTCCCGCACCCTCGTCGGAGACCCGTGCCGGGCGCTGAGCCGGCCGTGGGACGGGGTGCGGAGGTGGGTCAGGCGTCCTGGCCGGGAGCGCCGTCGTCGCCCTTGTGAAGCCGGCGTTCCTGCTCTTCCAGCTTCTTGCGCATCTCCTCGAGCTTGCGGGCCTCCTCCTGGTTGCGGCGGCGCTCCTCGAGGTTGCGCAGGAACTGGGGGTCGTCGTCCGGGCCGAGCGGGCGGCCCCCCGTGACGCCGCCACCTGCGCTTCGGCCGTTCGACGCGGGGCCACCAGTGGCAGGCCGCGTCGCGGCGGTGCGGGGACGGCCGAGCACGAACCACAGGATGGCGCCCAGTAGCGGCAGCAGAAGCAGCGCGACGATCCACACGCCCTTCGGCACCCCGCGCACCTCACGGGAGTCCGTGCGGAGGCAGTCGATGAGGGCGTAGATGCAGACAGCGACGATGACGACTGAGATGATGACCCGGGGCATCCTGCCAGTGTACTGAGCCGCCCTGGAAACCAGCTGGGGCGCGTGCGACGGCGCCCTGCCGCTGTACGTTGCCGCTGAGACAGTGAGTTTCCGCTGAAACAGTGAGTTCAGCTCACTGTTTCAGCGGAAACCCACTGTCTCGGCCGGGCGTGGGGGTAGAGGGCTGGGGGTGGTGGGTCGACGGTGGTGCGGGTGCGGGCCGGGGATCGCCCAGGTACGGCCGGTAGAATGGCAGGGTGGCGAATCTGAAGTACCTTCTCATCCGGCTGGCCCTCTTCGCAGTGGCCCTGGTCATCTGCCTCTTCCTGGGCACCGGTCTCATCCTCGGGGCGATCTTCGCCGCCGTGATCGCGTTCGCGGTCAGCTACCTCTTCTTCAGCCGCCAGCGCGACGACGCCGCGGTGCAGCTGGCCAGCACCATCGGCTCCCGGTCGCGGGACGGCCGCGCGGAGAAGGACGCCGCCGCGGAGGACGCCGAGGTGGGCCGGGCCGAGCAGAGCACAGCGGAACCGGTGGAACCCCGCCGGAACGATGCCCCCACGGATTCCAGGAACGCTTAGAACCCCCTGCTCAGACGCACGGATGCCCCGGACCGCGATGGTCCGGGGCATCCGTCGTTTCGGCGCTGTGGTGAGGTCCCAGGGGCTGAGGCCGCCACCGCTGTTTCCCGTGCCGGCGGCCAGGGCAGGCCGGGCCCTACACCCCGTGCTGGAGGATGAGCGCCACCGCGAACAGGGCCGCGTAGCCGAGGTTGAGCATGCCCGTCTGCTGCAGCACCGGGATCAGGGCCTTGCCGGTCCTGCCGGAGAGCATGAGCCAGCAGGGGAGCAGGGCCGCCGGGATCAGCAGGAGCACCAGCAGGATCCAGAGATTCTCCGGCGCCAGGATGAGCGAGGACAGGATCGCGACCGCGAGCATCAGCACGTACGTGCGGCGGGCCAGCCGGTCGCCCAGGCGGACGGCCAGGGTGTACTTCTTGGACGCCTTGTCCGTGGGGATGTCCCGCACGTTGTTCGCCATGAGGACCGCGCAGGCGATGAGGCCCGTGCCGACGGCGCCCACGATCGCGCTGAGGCTGATGTGCCCGGCCTGGGTGTACGTGGTGCCGAGCGTCGCCACGAGCCCGAAGAACACGAACACGAACAGCTCGCCGAGGCCCTGGTAGCCATACGGGTTCTTGCCGCCCGTGTAGCCCCAGGCCGCGATGACGGCTCCCAGACCCACCAAAATCATCCACCACGTCTGCGTGAGCAGGACCAGGACGAGGCCGGTCACCATGGAGAGTCCGTAACAGCTCAGGGCCGCGATGAGCACGGCGCGCGGCTTGGCGGCCCCTGAGCCGACCAGACGGAACGGGCCGACGCGGTTCTCATCCGTGCCGCGGATGCCGTCCGAGTAGTCGTTGGAGTAGTTGACGCCGACCTGGAGCAGCAGCGCGATGAGCGCCGCCAGGATCGCGTTGACGAGGTTGAAGGCGTGCAGCTGGTACGCCGCCGCGCTGCCGATCACCACGGGGGCGATCGCCGCGGGAAGGGTGCGGGGACGGGCCCCTTGGATCCACTGGGCGGCTGTAGCCACGGTTACCTCTCGCTCGGCATCGGGTGCTGTTTCAGAATCTGCTGATTCAAAATCCGCTGGTTCAGAATCTGTGGCGCGGATGCGCCGTAGCTATTTTCCCCCATGTTCGGAGGCGAGCCGGCCAAGGATCGCCTGACGGTCCACTTTGCCGTTCTCCAGGAGGGGGAGGGCGTCCCACAGCGACACCAGACGAGGACGCAGGGCACCGAAGTCCGCGCGCAGCGCCTCGGCCAGTGCCGCCGGGTCGCCGGCGGCTCCGGGGCGCAGCACGACGGCGGCCGCCACGGCCTGCCCCCACTCGGCGGAGGGGACGCCGCCGACGAATGCCTGCGCGACGCCGTCGAGCGCTTCCAGCGCCCGCTGGACATCGAGCGCGGCGACCTTGCTGCCGCCGGAGTTGATCACATCGTCCACGCGGCCCGTCACGCGCAGGACGCCGTCGCTGTCCAGTTCGCCCAGATCGCTCGTGCGGAAGTAGCGTTCGCCGTCGAGGTCCACGAAGGCGTCCTCGGTGGCCTGAGGATCGTCCAGGTAGCCGTCGGCGAGGGTCGGGCCGCCCAGGTGCACGCGGCCGTCCACGAGGCGCACCTCGACGTCCTCCAGAGCCCGTCCGTTGTAGACGCAGCCGCCGGAGGTCTCGGCGGAGCCGTAGGTGGTGACGACGTTCAGGCCCAGGTCCCGGGCCCGGGCGAGCAGCGCGGGGGAGACCGCGGCGCCGCCCAGAAGGATCGCGGTGAAGCGGCGCAGGACGCGCAGGGTGTCCTCGGCCGGGTCTTCCAGCAGCCGCGCGAGCTGTGTGGGGACCAACGACGTGAAGCGCACTGGATCGGTCAGCTCGTCCGCGGCGGCCACGAAGGCCTCCGGGGTGAAACCGCCCGAGAGGTCCATGGCCCATGGCCGCGTTCCTGCGAAGAGGGACCTGACCAGGACCTGGACCCCCGCCACGTAGTGCAGCGGCAGGGCCAGAAGCCACTGTCCTTCGCCCCGCAGGGCCACGGCCGTGGCCATGGAACTGGCCGCCAGGGCCTCCGAGGAGAGCACCACGGCCTTGGGCCGGCCGGTGGAACCGGAGGTGCGGACGACGACGGCGGCGTCCGGGTGGCCGGGCGGCCGCACCGTGCCGATCCGCTCACCGAAGTCGACGGCCGGGCCTTCGCCGTGGAGGGCCGCGGCGAGATCGTGGAGGACGGGGTCGAGGTTCTGCATGGGGTCCTGGGTGTCGAAGGGGCGAGAAGGAGGAGATCCTCTAGAAGTAGTACGGGAAGTCGGACCAGTCGGGATCGCGCTTCTCGAGGAACGCCTGCTTGCCCTCCACGGCCTCGTCCGTCATGTAGGCCAGGCGGGTCGCTTCGCCGGCGAAGACCTGCTGACCGGCCAGGCCGTCGTCGGCGAGGTTGAAAGCGAACTTGAGCATGCGGATGGCCTGCGGGGACTGACGGGCGATGTCCCGGGCGTAGCCGAGGGCCACTGTCTCCAGCTCTGCGTGCGGCACGGCCTCGTTCACGGCGCCCATTCGGACCATGTCCTCGGCCGAGTATTCACGGGCCAGGAAGAAGATCTCGCGGGCGTTCTTCTGCCCCACCTGACGGGCCAGGAGCGCCGAGCCGTAGCCCGCGTCGAAGCTGCCCACCGTGGCGTCGGTCTGCTTGAACTTGCCGTGTTCGCGGGACGCGATGGTGAGGTCCGAGACGACGTGCAGCGAGTGCCCGCCGCCGGCCGCCCAGCCGTTCACGACGGCGATGACGACCTTGGGCATGGTCCGCATGAGTCGCTGGACCTCGAGGATGTGGAGACGGCCTGCGCGAGCGGGGTCGACGGTCTCACTCGTCTCGCCCTCGGCGTACTTGTAGCCGTCGCGGCCGCGGATGCGTTGATCGCCGCCCGAGCAGAAGGCGTGGCCGCCGTCCTTGGGGGAGGGGCCGTTGCCGGTGAGGAGGACGGTGGCGACGTCGGGTGTCATGCGGGCGTGGTCCATGGCCCGGTAGAGCTCGTCGACGGTGTGGGGACGGAAGGCGTTGCGCACCTCAGGCCGGTCGAAGGCGATCCGGACGCACGGGAGGTCGCGGATGATCGCGCCGTCCTCATCCCGCTCCACCTGCCGGTGATAGGTCAGGTCCGTGAAATCGAAGCCGTCCACCACGCGCCACTGGCGGGGGTCGAAGGTGTCGGAGACGGACTCTGGGAGGGCATTGGCGGTCATGGGTGCATACTATGCCCGGCGAACCCTCTCCAAATAAACGATAGAATACTCTCAGTGACGTTGACGTCTATGTCCACATGACCAAGAGTCGGCGCACTGGGGGCGGTGCGCGACATCGAGCCACCGAGGTTCTTCTCCTGATGAAATCCAGTCTGCGCCGCATCGGCGCGCCCACCTTCTCGCTGGCGGCCGGGGTCGCCGCCCTCCTTGCCGCAGGAGCTCTCGCGGTCCAAAGCGCACCGGCCGCCGTGGCCGCCGCGGTGAACTGCATCCAGACGCTGCCGGGCATCGACGCGAACCCCGCGCCCGAAGGTTATGACAACCGTCCGAACCTCTTCGTCAAGGGCGGCTTCACGGTCGTCCAGAACGCCGCGGAGATGGAAGGCAAGGCGGTCGTGCTCGGCGACGCGTCCGTGACCAAGGCGAGCGGCATCTACAACGTCGGCACTGCGGGCGTCGGCTCCGGCCTGTGGCCGCAGCCGGGCACGGATCACCTGGTGGTCGGCGGCTCGCTGAGCGCGAACTCCGGCGTGACGGTCGACGTCGGGGCCAACAACACCCCGGGTGGCGGCGCGGTCTCCGCCGGTGGCGACGTGACCGTGGCGAAGCTCAGCACCAACGGCGGCAAGGTAACTGCCAACGACTCCTCCGCCGCGGACGCCTTCCGGGGTCTTCCGGCCCAGATCCAGACGACGTCGGCGTCCTACGCGGCGCTGCCGGCTACCGGCACGGCGTCCGTGACCGGCTGGGGTATCGACCTGGTGGGCGACGGCACCTCCGCGACCCAGGTGTTCACCCTGGACGGCAAGGCTCTGGGCACCGCGGTGCGGTCTCTCGAGGTCAAGAACGTGCCGGCGACATCGCGCATGATCATCAACGTCACCGGCGGGCCGCAGGTCACTCTGGGGCTGAACGCGCTCCTGCTCAACGGCGTCCCCGTGCCGATCAGTGACTCCACGTTCGGCGAGCTCGCCGGGCACATGCTGTGGAACTACACCGAAGCGCAGAACGTCCACGTGACCGGATCGGCCCAGGTCCCCGGCTCGATGCTGGTCCCGAGCGAAGCCGGCACCACGACGATCGACGTGCCCGGCTACAACGGCCGCGTCTACGTCAACGGCGATTTCGTGCACGGCGGCAGCGGCTCCGAAGTGCACGCCTACCCGTTCCCGGATGAGCTGACCAGCTGCACCGTCGACCCGACCCCGCAGCCGACGACGTCGTCCCCGGTGCCGACCGAGACGGCTACCTCTCCGGTGCCGACCGAGACGGCTACTTCGCCGGTCCCGACGGAGACCGCTACGTCTCCCGTGCCGACGGAGACGGCCACGTCGCCGGTGCCGACCGAGACGGCTACCTCTCCGGTGCCGACCGAGACGGCTACTTCGCCGGTCCCGACGGAGACGAGCACCTCCGCCCCGGCCACCTCCGCCCCCGCGACCAGCACGGCTCCCGTGGCCACGCCGTCGTCGTCCACGAGCGCCCCCGTGAACGGTTCCGCGACGCCGATCGCCGGCGGCAGCGGTGACCTCGCCGTCACCGGCGCCTCCTCGGCGCTGCTGCCCACCGCGCTCGCCGCGTTCGGATTCCTGGTGATCGGCGCCGTGACCCTGCTGACCGTGCGAGGCCGCGGACGGCACTGATCCCTGGCCTCGTGACCGCGGGGCTCCAGTCTGAAATCCCTCGTCCGGCGACCAGCGCCGGGCGGGGGATTTCCGCGTTTCCAGGCCCGGAACCCGACATCTGACTGTGAAACATTCGTCAAATGTTGGAAACTGCAGGAATCGGCCTGCCCAGCTGTCGAAGTCCGGCGAATATCCTCCCACGTGCAGGGCATCGCATCATTGTGATGTGCGACTCAAGCGCGTGTTAGTCAAATCACGTTCGGGAAAGGGTCCGTACACTTGTCTACCGTGTCAGATACAACGCAGCAGGAGCGCACCGAGGGCCAGGCCAACAGGCAGGGCTCCAGCGCCGCAGACAGCACCACTCTCAGCGCCGAGGGTTACAGCAAGTCCCTGAGCCGCCGTCACGTGACCATGATCGCCATGGGCGGGGCCATCGGCGTCGGACTCTTCATGGGAGCCGGCGGGCGTCTCGCCTCCACCGGCCCGGCCTTGATCTTCTCCTACGCCATCGCCGGCGTGATCGCCTACTTCCTCATGCGGGCCCTGGGCGAGCTCATCATGTACCGCCAGACGTCCGGTTCCTTCGTGTCCTATGCGGGTGAGCTTTTCGGCTCCAAGGGCGCGTTCCTCTCCGGCTGGATGTACTTCCTGAACTGGGGCATGACCGGCATCGCCGAGCTGATCGCCATCGGCCTCTACTTCCAGTACTTCTTCCCGAACGTCCCGGTGGAGGTCTCCGCCATCGCGGCGCTCGTGCTCCTGGTGGCCGTGAACCTCCTCTCGGTCAAGGCCTTCGGCGAGTTCGAATTCTGGGCCTCCGTCCTGAAAGTCGGCGCCATCCTGATCTTCCTGGTGGTCGGCACCGTCCTGGTCGTCATGAACGCCCAGGTCGGCCCCTCGCACGCCAGCCCGGCCAACCTCTTCGCGGGCGACGGCGGCATGTTCCCGCACGGCGTCCTGGTCATGGTCCTCGTGCTCAACGCCGTCATCTTCGCCTACAACGCCATCGAACTGGTCGGCATCACCGCCGGCGAGATGGAGAATCCGGCCCGCGAGGTGCCCAAGGCGATCCGCGCCGTCGTGATCCGCATCGTGGTCTTCTATGTCGGTTCCGTGACCCTGCTGGCGATGCTCCTCCCCAGCGACCAGTACAAGGCCGGCACCAGCCCCTTCGTCACCGTGTTCGGCCAGATGGGCCTGCCGTGGATGGGCGATGTCATGAACTTCATCGTCATCACCGCGGCACTGTCCTCCTGCAACTCCGGCCTGTACTCGATCGGCCGCATCTTCCGCACCATGGCCAACAACGGGCACGCCCCGAAGTGGCTCACCAAGATGTCCTCGCGGCACATCCCGTTCGCGGCCATCCTGGCGATCGGCGCCTTCTACCTGGTCGGCATCATCCTGAACGTCTGGCTCGGCGGCTCCCACGCCTTCGACCTGGCGCTCAACACCGCCTCGATCGGTGTGATCTTCACCTGGGGCTCGATCTTCGCCTGCCAGATCATGCTCCGCAAGAAGAAGGGCGAGGTGTCCAGCCTCCCGATGCCGGGCTCACCCTGGACCAGCTGGGCCGGCCTCGTGGCGCTCCTGATCATCACCGTGCTGATCGGCTTCGACACCACCAAGGGCTCCGACGGCAGCGTGTTCTACCTCGGCGCCTGGACCCTCGCGACCGTGCCGCTCTTCGCGCTGCTTCTGTGGCTCGGCTGGCTCAAGGTGCGGAACAACAAGCCGAAGAGCGAACTCTTCAGCTGACCGTCCGCCGGCTGCCGGGGCCCGCGGTCCCGGCCCGGACGGACTGGGCGCACGACGGCGGCGTCTCCCCACCGTGGGGAGGCGCCGCCGTCGTCGTTTCCGGAGCTCTGCCACCGCAGATGAACGCTGGGTGAACCCCTTGGAATCCGGGCCATCCGGACCGCACAATGGTCCTCGTGCAAAAAATCGATCCCGTGACCCTGCACGGGAAATACGTCACCCTCGAACCCCTGAGCCGGGACCACGAAGCCGGGCTGGTCGAGGCCGTCCACGACGGCGAGCTGTGGAACCTCTGGTACACCTCCGTGCCGCGCCCGGAGGCCATGGCGGCCGAGATCGACCGCCGCCTGGCATTGCAGGAGACGGGCAGCATGCTGCCGTTCACGGCCGTCTCCAATGCCACCGGAGAGGTGCTCGGGATGACGAGTTTCATGAACATCGACCATGCCCTGCCCCGGCTGGAGATCGGTTCGACGTGGAACCGCCGCTCGGCGCATGGCACCGGCACGAATGCCGATTCCAAGTACCTGCTGCTGCGCCATGCCTTCGAGACGGTGGGCTGCGTGGCCGTGGAGTTCCGGACCAACTGGCTCAATCACCAGTCGCGCGGGGCGATCGCCCGGCTCGGCGC
>JABLTH010018396.1_pt1 | contig 10147 bp, 7 predicted proteins | sample 7875711 | NCBI WGS metagenome assembly JABLTH01 (sample SAMN14941262, study PRJNA633318) | bioreactor metagenome | isolation source: bioreactor | place: China | collected 2019-03-05 | reverse complement strand
GCGGGCGAGCTCCAGCGGACGCTCGCGCAGATGCGCGTGTCGGAGATCTCGGGCCGGTCGGCGCTCCTCGCGCGGCAGGTGCACGGCGCGGTCGTTCGCGGTCTTCGTTCGAGCTACGGCGCGACCGAGGACCTCGGCGTTCGCAAGGGGCCGTTCTACGTGCTGTTCCTCTCGAGCATGCCGGCGGTGCTCGTCGAGGTCGGCTTCGCGAGCAATCCCCGGGACGCCGAGCGGCTACGCGACGAGGCGTATCTCGAGCTGCTCGCCGACCGGCTGGCGAGCGGGCTCATGGCGTACGCGATCGCGAGCGGGCCGGTGGTCGCGTCGGAGTCGAAGTGAGCGCGCCGCCCGCGGTCGAGCGCTTCCTCGGTGACCTCGCGCCGGGGCAGGGAGCGCCGCCGGCGACCGACGCCGGGGTCGCCGCGGCCGTGCGAGCCTACCTCGCCGAGGCGCGCGCGCATCTCGAGGCGCTGCACCGCTCGGGCGCCGGGGGGCAGGCGGTCAACGAGGCGAACTCCGACCTGATCGACCGCCTCGTTCGGAGGCTGTTCCGGCTCGCCGAGACCGAGTACTACGCGACCGGAGCCGAGACCGGGCAGCGTCTCGCAGTGGTCGCGGTCGGCGGCTACGCGCGGCGTGAGCTGGCGATCCACTCCGACGTCGATCTGCTCTTCCTGTATCCGCGCCGAATGAATCCGTACGTCGAGCGGATGACGGGCAAGCTGCAGATGTGGCTCTGGGACGGCGGCCTCACGGTCGGCTGCGCGACGCGGACGATCGCCGAGACGCTCGATCTCGCTGCGGGCGACGCGACCGTTCGAACGGCGATCCTCGACGCGCGCTTCCTCGTGGGCGACACCGACTTGTTCCACGAGTTCACGGACAGCCTTCGCGAGGAGACGTCGTCCGACCGCGAGACCTTCCTCTCCGAGAGGGCGTCGGCGCTTCGCGAGAGGCACAGGAAGTACGGCGAGTCGCTGTACCTGCTCCAGCCGAACGTCAAAGAGGGCGCCGGCGGCCTGCGCGACTACCACAATGCGTACTGGTCGACCCGGGCGGCTCACCCGACGACGCGCGGCCTCGACGATCTGCTGCACTTCGGCCTGCTGACCGAGACCGAGATGGAGCAGTACCGGGCGGCGATCCAGTTCCTGTGGCGGCTCCGCAACGAGCTCCATCTGCTGTCGAAGCACAAGAACGATCAGATGAGCTTCGACCACCAGGAGCAGGTCGCGGCGGCTTGGGGCTATGCCGAGCCGGGAGACGACGACGACGAGCTCCCCGTCGAGCGGTTCATGCGCGATTACTACCGCCATGCGCGCGCGGTCCAGACCCTCTCCGAGCTGATCATCGAGCAGTGCGTCGCGCGGGTGGTGAAGCCGGCGGTCCGCGCACCGGTACACGAGGTCGCCGACGGCTTCCGCGTCGCCGACTCCCGGCTCGAGATTCCGCACGCGGCGCACCTTCGCGAGCGGCCGGTGCGTCTGCTCACGGCATGGGCCGTAGCGCAGGACGAGAAGGTGCAGCTCTCGCGGACGGCCCGGCGCCTCGTTCGCGAGAACCTCGACCTGATGGACGACCGGCTGCGGAGCGATCCCGAAGCGGCCGCCGCGTTCCTTCGCATCCTCGAAGGGCCTCACCGGGTGATGCGGACGCTCACCGAGATGAACGAGGACGGCGTCCTGAGCGCGTTCCTCCCCGAGTGGGCCCACATCTTCTGCCGCTGGCAGCACGTGATCTACCACATCTACACGGTCGACGTTCATACGCTGTTCCTCGTCGAAGAGCTGCGGCGGCTCGAGCGGGGCGACTACGAGGCGGCCCTCCCGGACCTCACGACGCTGATGCACGAGGTCGGCGACGTCCCGGTGCTCTTCCTCGGCTGCCTGCTCCACGACATCGGAAAAGGGTACGGGGGCGACCACTCGAACCGCGGCGCGGTGGGCGCGCGAACGTGCGCCGAGCGCCTCGGGCTTTCGCCCGAGCGGGTCGAGCGGGTGGTCTTTCTCGTCCAGCAGCACCTCCTGATGTCGCACGTCGCGCAGCGGCGCGACCTGTCGGACGCGCGCCTCATCGTCGAGTTCGCGCGCACGTGCGGCGACCGCGAGAACCTGCGGAACCTCTATCTGCTGACGTTCGCCGACATTCGCGCGTCGTCGCCGACGGGCTGGACCGAGTGGAAGGGACAGCTCCTGCGCGAGCTCTTCGAACGCACGTCGGAGTTCCTCGAGACGGGGAGCGACGATCCGCTCGTCGCGCTCGAGCAGATCGAGGCGCGCGTCGAGCGGCGGCAGGACGCGGCGCGGGGCGAGCTGCGCGGCCTCGGAGTCGGCGAAGCCCGGATCGCCGATTTCTTCGCGATCATGCCGCGGCGCTACTTCGTGTCGCACTCGCCGCGCCAGATCGCGCGGCACGCGCTGGTCGTTCTGGCGTGGACGCCGGAGAAGGTGATTTCGCACTCGGTGCGCGAGGTACGCGGCGGAATCACGGAGTTCATCCTGTGCACGGCCGACGTGCACGGGCTGTACGCGACCGTGTCCGGCGTGCTGGCGGCCAAGGGGATCAACATCCTCGGATCGCACGTCTACACCGCGCGGTCGGGGCTCGCCCTCGAGGTGTATCGCGTGGCGACGCCGGCCGGCGGGCCCGAGGAGCAGCGCGACACGTGGAAGGCCGTCGCGTCGATGGTTCACGGGGCGCTCTCGGGACTGCTCGACCTCGACGACCTGATTCGCCGCCGGCGCCGCTCGCTGCTCAAGGCGTCGCCGCTGCCGCCGGCGCCGCGGCCGGCCGAGGTCGAGATCTCGAACGCGGAGTCCGACTTCTACACGATCGTCGACGTCTCGGCGAACGACCGGCTCGGCCTGCTCTACGACCTCACGCGGACGATCGCGAGCCACGGTCTCGAGATCTACATCTCGAAGGCGGCGACGGTGATGGACCAGATCGCCGACACGTTCTATCTGAAGGATGCCGAGGGCAAGAAGATCCTCGACGCGGAGCGAATCGAGGGGCTGCGGCGCGACCTGCTCCGCGCGGCCGAAGGAGAGCCGGGTGCTCCGTGACGGGGCGGTCGCGGCGGCGGTCGACGCCTTCCTCGCGGCAGCCGCCGTCGAGCACGGCCTGTCGGCGCACACGCTCGAAGCGTACGGCCGCGACCTCGCACGCTTCGGCGAGCACCTCGCGGCGCAGGGCGTGCGCAGGCCCGCGGACGTCGCACGGGCGCACGTGAGCAGCTTCCTGGTGCGGCTCGAGGCGGACGGCCTCGGCGGACGCAGCCGCGCGCGCGCGCTCGTGGCGGTTCGCCGGCTGATCCGCCACTGGCAGCGCGAGGGATGGTTGCCGGCGGACCCGCTGCAAGGGGTCCCGACGCCGCGGGCGCAGCATCCACTCCCGCGCGTCCTGCGCCTCGAGGAGACGGCGGCGCTGATCGAGGCCGCCGACGTCGCGACGCCGATCGGCCTCCGGGACCGGGCCATGCTCGAGGTGCTCTACGGCTGCGGGCTGCGCGTGAGCGAGCTGGTCTCGCTTCCGCTCGCCGCGCTCGACCGGCGCGTGGGCATCCTGCGCGTCACGGGAAAGGGGCGCAAGGAGCGGATCGTCCCGGCGGGCGAGGCGGCGCTCGCGGCGCTCGATGCGTGGCTCGAACGCGGCCGGCCGGCGCTGGCGCGCGCAGCGCGGCGCGCGCCCGACGCCGTCTTCCTGTCGAACCGCGGCGCGCCGATGACGCGGCAGAACTTCTTCGACCGGCTCGGCGCGCTCGCGCTGCGCGCGGGAGTTCCGCGCGAGCGGGTTTCACCGCACGTCCTGCGGCACGCCTTCGCGACGGATCTGCTCGAGGGCGGCGCCGACCTGCGCGCAGTGCAGTCGATGCTGGGCCATGCGGACCTCGCGACGACGCAGATCTACACGCACGTCACGCGCTCGCGGCTTCGTGACCCAGTCGAGCGTCATCACCCGCGCGGCGCGGGGCGGCGGGGATCGCGGTCGTGAAGGCGTCCGCGCGGCTCGGCCTTCTCGAGGCGCTGCCCGCGGCGAGCCGGAGCGCCGTCGAGGCGCTCGTCGCCGCAGCGACGCAGCGCGGCCTCGCCGTCCACATGGTGGGCGGGCCGGTCCGCGACTTCCTGCTCGGGCGCCCGGTGCACGACGCGGACCTCGTCGTCGAAGACCGCATTCCCGGCGCAGCGCTCGACCTCGCGCGCGAGGCGCTTCCGGGGGCGCGCGTCGTCTCCCACGGTCGCTTCGGCACCGTCCGGATCGATCTGCCGGACGCGCGCGTCGATCTCGCAACCGTACGCAGCGAGCACTATCCGCACCCGGGATCGCTGCCGATCGTCGCCGCAGGGACGCTCGAGGACGACCTGCTGCGCCGCGACTTCTCGGTGAATGCGCTGGCAGTGCCGCTCACGCCGCGCGCGCGCGAGGGGCGCGCCGCGGTCGTCGACCTCGCGAAGGGACAGGACGACCTCGCCGCGCGGACACTCCGCATCCTTCACCCGCGGAGCCTCCACGACGATCCGACGCGCGCGCTGCGGGCGGCGCGCCTGGGCGCGCGGCTCGGCTTCTCGCTCTCGCGCGGGTCGCGCGCGGCGCTGCGCGATGCCCTGCGCGACGGCGTGTTCGGCCGCGTGAGCGGAGACCGGCTGCGGCGCGAGCTCGAAAAGCTCTTCGACGATGCGGCGTGCGGAACCGACCCCGCGCTCGCGCTCCGGACGCTCGACGAGTGGCACGTCCTCGCGGCGCTCGAGCCGGGCCTTCGGCTTCCGCGCGCGGCGGTCGCGCCGCTGCGACGGCTCGGCCGGCTCCTTGCGACCCCGCCGTGGCCGAGTCCGCGGCTGCGCCGGCTCGCGGCGGGCCTCGCCGTGTGGCTCGCGCCGCTCGACGCGGGGCTTCGCCAGAGAACGCTGCAGCGCGCGGCCGTCCGCGGCGAGGTTGCGGCGCGGATCGCCGCGTTTCCGCGGCTGCGCGAGGCGGCGCTGCGCGAGCTCGGAAAGGCGCGCGGCCGCGGAGCGATCGACGCCGCGCTCGGCGGCCTCGGCGACGAGGAGCTGCTCGCTCTGCTCGCGTTCGCGGCGCCGACGCCGCGCCGGCGGATCCTGCGCTATGCGACCGAGGACCGGCCGCGGCGGCTCCCGGTGACGGGAGACGATCTCGTCGCGCTCGGGCTCGCGGGCCCGGCCGTCGGCAGGGCGCTCGCGCGGATCCGGGCCGAGATGCTCGACGGACGCCTGCGCGGCCGAGACGACGCGCTCGCGCTCGCGCGCGAGATCGGGCGGCGAAAGGCCGGGTCCGCGGCCTCCCGACCCGCGCGGCGCGCGTAGGCTCGCCGGCCGGCGGCGTTGCCCATCGCGAGCGAGTCTCGCATACTTCGGCTGCGCGCCCCCCGCGCAGTTCCCGGATCCTCCCTGGAGCCATGCCCGTGAGCCTGGACGGCCCCGTTCCGAGCGGAGAGGCTGCGCCCGCATTCGAGCCGCTCAGCGAAGGCGCGGCGTGCGCCGTCAAGCTGCAGGCCTTCGAGGGCCCTCTCGATCTGCTGCTCCACCTGATCCGCCTCGACGAGGTGGACATCGCGGACATCCCGATCGCGCGCATCGCCGAGCAGTACCTCGAATACCTCGATCTGATGCGCGAGCTGCACCTCGACGTCGCGGCCGAATACCTCGTGATGGCGGCGACGCTCGCGTGGATCAAGTCGCGCATGCTGCTCCCGCCCGATGGCGTGAGTGAAGAGGAGGACGGGCCCGACCCGAGGGCCGAGCTCGTTGCGCGCCTGCTCGAGTACCAGCGCTTCAAGGAGGCGGCCGCGGAGCTCGGCCGCCGGCCGCTGCTCGGCCGCGACGTCTTCGAGGCGATTCCGCCCGAGCCCGAGCCGGTTCCGGTCGGCGAGGAGGAGATCGACGTCACGCTGGTGCAGCTCCTCGATGCGCTTCGCCGCGTGCTCCAGCGCGCAAAGGCGGCGGGCGTCATTCACGAGGTCGTGGTCGAGACGCTGACGGTCCGGCAGGGGATGATCGATCTCATGGACGCGCTCGCGAGCGCGGAGTCGATGGAGTTCTTCGACCTCGTGATGCGCGTCGCGGGCGGGACGCCGAGCCGAACGCGCATCGTCACCACGTTCCTCGCGATGCTGGAGCTCACGCGGCTCTCGGCGATCCGCATCTACCAGGGCGTGGGGACGGAGGGCGCTCCGCAAGGGCCGATTCGCCTGCGGCGCGCGGGCGACGAGACCGGCGGCGCGTGGAGCGCGCGCATCTCCGACCTCATGTGAGGCGAGCGCGTCCGGAAGCGGTGGGAAGCGAAGAGGTGGGACCCACAGAACGTCTGGAGGAGCGACGAGACATGGAACGCAGCGAGCAGCGACGGATCCTCGAAGCCCTCGTGCTCTCGGCGCCCGAGCCGGTGCCGGCCGGGAGGCTCGCGAGCGTCGTTCCGGACGCGACGCCGGCGCTCGTGCAGGAGCTGGTGGGCGAGCTCAACGCCGAGTACGACGTGCAGGAGCGCGGCTTCGAGATCCAGCACGTGGCGGGCGGCTACCAGCTCCGCACGCGTGCCGACCTCGCCGACCACGTTCGCGCCCTGCAGCCGCGGCGCGCCGCTCGGCTCTCTCGCGCTTCGCTCGAGACGCTCGCCGTGATCGCCTACAAGCAGCCCGTGACGCGCGCCGAGATCGAGCACGTCCGCGGCGTCGATGCCGGCGCGGTGGTGCGCACGCTGCTCGAGCGCAACCTCGTCCGCATCGCCGGACATCGCGAGATCCCCGGCCGTCCGATGCTCTACGCGACGGCGAAGCGCTTCCTCGAGCTCTTCGGTCTCGCGTCGCTCGAGGATCTGCCGACGCTCCGCGAGCTCGAAGAGGTGCTGCCGCCCGCGCCGCCAGAGGACTCCGGGGGCGCGGATCTCGAGACGGAGCAGGCGGACGGCGAATCCGCGGAGGCCGAAGCCGGCGACGACGCGGGGCCCGAACAGGACGACGCCGCCGGAGAAGAGCGGGGCCGCACGGTCTTCGGAAGCTTCGAGAGTGCCTACTCCGAGCCGCGCGACGGCGACGAGGACGACGATCCCTTCTTCGACGACGACCTCGACGACGAGGACGCGGAGCCTCGGGGCGGCCCGCACTGAGAGCGCGAGAAGAGACGCAGGGCGTCGCGCTCCGGCCGCGACGCCGCGCGGGTGCGTGACGGAACTTGCAGGAGAAGCGGCCCCGGCAGCGCCTCCAGCGCATTCTCGCAGCGGCCGGGCTGTGCTCGCGTCGCGAGGCGGAGCGCTGGCTCGCGGAGGGACGCGTCCGGGTGAACGGACGCCTCGCCGCGGTGGGCGAGAGCGCGGACCCGGCCGCGGACCGCATCGAGGTCGATGGCCGGCGCATTGCGGCCGAGCCGCTCGCGTACTGGATGGCCAACAAGCCGCGCGGCGTGCTGACGACGCGGCGCGATCCCGAAGGAAGGCAGACCGTGCTCCAACTGCTGCCCGCGGGCGTGCCGCGTCTGTTTCCGGTCGGGCGGCTCGACGCCGACACCGAGGGGCTGGTGCTGCTCACGAACGATGGAGCGCTCGCGCACCGCCTGCTCCACCCGTCGCTCGGGAGCGAGCGCGAGTATCGCGTCGCCGTCCGCGGACGCGTGGCGCCGGAGACCTTCCGGCGCATCGAGCGTGGCGTCGTTCTCGACGACGGTCCGACCGCTCCGTGCCGCGTCGCGCGTGCGGGCTACGACGAGAAGGCCGGCGCGACGCGCTTCGTCCTCGTCCTCACCGAAGGCAGGAAGCGCCAGATCCGCCGCACGCTCGCCGCGCTCGGCCATCCGGTGCTCGCGCTGGTGCGCACGCGAATCGGAACGCTCCGGCTCGGGCGTCTCGCGCGCGCGGCTGCGCGCCCGCTCTCGCCCGAGGAGCTGCGTTCGCTGCGCGCGCACGCCGCGTCGCTGCGGCCGACGCCCGCGCCCGCGCGGCGGCGGGTCTGATACTCTCGCGCGTCCCACCCCGGATTCGGGAGGCGACATGGCGCACCGGCAGGAGCAGGAGCCCGCCCGCGGCGGCGTCGTCGAGGTGGCGCCGTCCATCCTGCGGATGGAGCTCCCGATTCGAATGCCGGGCCTCGGGCACGTGAACATGTACGCGCTGCTCGACGCCGAGGGTGCGGCGGTGATCGACCCGGGCCTTCCCGGGCCCTTCGCCTGGCGCGCGATCCAGGACCGGCTCGCGAAGGCGGGGCTCCGCACGCGCGACGTACACACCGTCCTGATCACGCACTCGCATCCGGACCACTTCGGCGGAGCGGCACGCTTCCAGCGCGAGGCGAGGGCGCGCGTGATCGCGCACCACCGCTTCGCGTTCGAGCCGGTGCAGGCGGCGAAGCCGGAAGTCTCGGCCGACGATCTCGCGGCGCACGCCGCGCACGAAGAGGCCGGCGAGGCCGCGCAGCCGCCGGCGGTGCCGTGGGCCGGGCGCACGCCGTGGGGAGGCGAGCGCCCCCGGCCCGCACTGCGGCGCCGCATCCAGTTCCGCGTGATGCAGATGCTCGGCCGGCGCTGGCTCCCGCAGATCACGGATCCCGTCGAGCACGGCGACGAGCTGCGCCTCGCGGGCCGCGAGATGTTCGTTCTCCACACGCCCGGCCACACCGCGGACCACTTCTGCCTGCACGATCCGGACACCGGAACGCTGCTCGCCGGGGACCACGTCCTGCCGACGATCACGCCGCACATCTCGGGGCTATCGCCGTCCCGTGATCCGCTCGCGTCGTTCTTCTACTCGCTCGACCGCGTGGCCGAGATCGCCGGGGTGGCGACGGTTCTCCCCGCGCACGGCCATCCCTTCACCGGTCTTCGCGCGCGAACCGAAGCGATCAAGCGACACCATCACGAGCGCCTCGATCGCGTGAAGGAGATCTCGCGCGAGATCGGGCGCGCCGCGAGCGTCCGCGAGTTCTCGGAGCACCTGTTCCATCCGCGGAGCTGGGGCTCGATGGCCGAGAGCGAGACCTACGCCCATCTCGAGCATCTGCGCCTGCGCGGAGAGGCCGAGCGCCACGACGCGCGCGACGGGCCGGTCTACCTCGCGGGCTGAAGCGCAGCGCTGCGCCGCGCGGGGGACGGACTGCCGAGCCGGTGCCGGACGGCCGAAGCCGCGCGGGCGGAGGCCGGGTCGATCTCAATCCGAGTTCGCTGCGCCGCCGAATACGTCGAGGATCGCGTGCGTGTTCTCGATCACGCGCTCGGGGCGGACGCCGACGGACGGGGGATAGAAGAGCGGATCGGCGGTGAGCTCCCGCCACTGCGCGAGGCGGTCGCGCGCCTCGTCCGGAGTGCACGCGATCGCAATCTCGTCGACGAGGGCGTCGGGGACGGCGTCGGCGAGCGCCTTCAGATCGAAGGAGCGGAAGGCGGCGCGGCACGCCTGTCCGACGTGGCGGAGGCCGTGCAGGTCGAGGATCGAGTGGTAGAGCTCGGTCGTGTAGTAGAAGCCGATCTGGCCCTTCGCCTCGCGAAGCGCCTGCTCGCGCGTATCGGCGATCGCGCACAGCACGTACGGCGCGAGCGCGCACGCGCCGGCCTCGCGTCCGGACTCGGCCTCGGCAGCGCGCAGGCCGGGGAGCGTCACCTCGCGGTGCCAGCGGCGCGTTGCGATCGGGTGGCCGACGAGCGCGTCGGCGACGAGCCCGGCGGCGCGGATCATTCCGCGGTTCACGGCGGCGACCCAGATCGGGATCTGCTCGCGCGCCGCCCCCGGCCGCGCGTACAGCGGCACCTTCAGCTTCCAGAACTCGCCGTCGAAGCGCAGGCCGCCTCCCTTCTGCGCGGCGAACGCGGCGCGAAGCAGGCGAACGAGCTCGGTCATTCGCGCGGCCGGCGCGGAGAAGGAAACGCCGTACCACTCTTCGTTCATTCGGCGCGTGCCGCTGCCGAGGCCGAGCACCATGCGGCCACCGGAGAGCTCGTCGAGGTCCATCGCTGCGCTCGCGTGCAGCAGCGGCGTGCGCGTGAAGGCGTTGGCGATCCCGGTTCCGATCCGGACGCGGCGGGTCGCCTGCGCGATCGCAGCGAGCGGAACGAACCCGTGGCGGTTGAAGAACTCGATCGTGAAGACGGAGTCGAAGCCGGCCTGCTCGGCCCGCTGCGCGAGCGCGACGTCGCCGCGCACGCTGCCGCTC
>JABLTH010010646.1_pt1 | contig 10148 bp, 8 predicted proteins | sample 7875711 | NCBI WGS metagenome assembly JABLTH01 (sample SAMN14941262, study PRJNA633318) | bioreactor metagenome | isolation source: bioreactor | place: China | collected 2019-03-05 | reverse complement strand
CGGGTACTCCGCCAGCGTCGCATACGGGTACGACTCGTAGTGCAGGTAGTTGTTGAGCGTGTACAGCTCGGAGATCGCGGTCTCGGTGCGCAGCACCGTGAAGCCCGCCCGCGCGAGGAAGCGCTCGAGCGTCGCGACGCCCCAGAAGTTCAGGTGCTCGATGCCGTCGAAGGTGTTGCACTTCTCCTGCAGCATGCGCGTCGCGAGCCCGTCGGCGTTGGGCACGATGACGGCCAGCACGCCGCCCGGCTCGAGCAGCCCGTGCACGTCGCGCAGCGCGTCGAGCGGGCGCGGCAGGTGCTCGAGCACGCCGAGCAGCGAGACCGCGCCGAAGCGCCGCGCGCCGAACAGCGCGCGGTCCCACGGCTCCTCGAACACCTCGAGACCCGCCGCCCGCGCCCGCGCGACCGCGCGCGCGTTCAGCTCGTGGCCGAGCGTGGTCCAGCCGTGCGCGCGCGCCGCGAGCAGGAACTCGCCCGCGTTGCAGCCGATGTCGAGGAGCGCGCGGTTCGGCGTCCGCACCAGCTCGTCGAGCGTCTCGAGGTGGTAGCGGTAGTAGAGGTCCTGGAAGCGCGTGTACTCGGACGACGTCGTCACGTCGGTCCAGGCGTTGGCCTGCTGCCGGTAGTAGTCGGACAGCGGGGCCTCCGCGAGGATCGGGTCGACGTAGACGAAGCCGCACGCCTCGCACTGCACGTGCGCGAACCCGTTCTTGCGGAACAGCGGGCGCGGGCGGTCGGCGTCGCACACCGCGCAGGCGCGGTGCTCGGCGAGGTGCGCGAACACGCGCCCGGTCGCGGGATCGACGTAGGCCTGCGCCGACGCGGCGATCTCGTCCTGCACCGCCTGCACGCGGGCGCGGCGGAAGAACGCGCCGCGCGTCATCAGCGACCCGTCGAACGAGTTCCTGTCGATGCGGGGCACGCGCGGGCCGCGGGCGCGACTAGCCGGCGCGACGGCGCGCGGCGAGCACGGCCGCGACGAGGTCCTTGGGGACGTCGGCCGGCGCGGGCGCGTCCGGCTCGGCGAAGGCGCCCCGGCCGAGCTTGATCGTCTCCTTGTACGTCTCGATGTAGTCGACGCACGACGGGCACACCGCAAGGTGTTCCTCGAACGCCGCCACGCTCGCCGGGGGGAGTTCCCCGTCGATCCAGGCGGCGATGACGTCGGCGAGTTCGCGGCAGGTGATCATCGTTGGGCCTTCCCGGGCGTGAGTGTGTCACACGTCGACGGCGGCGAACAGGCCCGCGGCGACCCAGCGGCGGAAGCAGGCGAAGACGCGGTCCGCGCGCTCGCGGGCGCGGAAGCCGGCGATCGCCGCCTCGAGCGCCCGGCCGAGCGGCTCGCCGCGCAGGAGCCCGGCGAGGAGGTCGTGCTCGGCCCGCGACAGCTCCTGCCGGCGGACCGCGTAGTCCTTGCGATAGACCAGGACGAACGTGCGGCGGCGGCGCGGGCGCGGCGGGATGCGGTCGTGCTTCTGCGCGTCGAGGTGGGCGCTCACCGCGTACCGCAGGTCGAGGAGGCGCAGCGCCGCGATCGGCCGGAGCCGCGCGCGCTCCCAGGCGTCCTCGGGCACCGCCGCGAGCGCGGCCGTGTCCAGCGGGGCGCTCTCCGGCGCGTCGAACGCCTCGGTGATCGCGAGCTCGGTGCGCGCGAGGTCGTGGCGGAACTCGCGGCCCTCGGGCGCGCCCCACGCTTCGAGAAACTCCGGCAGGCGGTCGCCGAGGCGGTTCAGCGTGTAGCTCCGCGACGGCCAGCGGGCGACGTAGTCCTGCACGAGCGCGCCGAACGACTCCTCGCCGAGGTGGTGGCGCAGGGCGGGGTAGTCCGACTCGAGCGCCTCGACCATGCGCAGCGGGTACATGTCGCGGTAGATCGCGACGCGCTCCGCGGGCGCGAGCGACCACGACGGCTTCACGAGCGCGTCGGCCGCGCTGCCGATCTCCGCCTCGGCGACGACGACGGACTGCATCCAGTGCTGCACGCCCTCGAGCGTCGACACGTCACGCGACATCGCTCACCTCCCGCACGGCGAACTCTTCCGGCGCGGCCGCCGCGGCGTCGCGCCACGCGTGCGCCTTCTCCGCCTCGGCCTGCACGACCTCGAACTCGGGGATCTGCGCGTCCCACTCGAGCAGCGTGGCGCGGCCGCCGGTGCGGCGCACCGCCCGTCCGTACAGCTCCCACACGGGGTCGAGCACGTGGTCGCTGTGCGTGTCGAGGATGTGCGTGCCCATGTTGGTGTGCCCCGCGAGGTGGTACTGGCACACGCGCTCCGGCGGGATCGCGTCGATGTACGCCGCGGGGTCGAAGCCGTGGTTGTACGCGCTCACGTAGACGTTGTTGACGTCGAGCAGCAGGCCGCAGTCGGCCTCCGCGGCGAGCCGTGCGATGAACTCGGTCTCGGTCATCGACGAGGGCACGAACTCGAGGTAGGTCGACGGGTTCTCGAGCACCAGCGGGCGCTCGAGGAATTCGCTCGCCGCACGCACGCGCCGCACGCAGTGCGCGAGCGCCTCCTCGGTGTACGGCAGCGGCAGGAGGTCGTGCGTGTTGCGGCCCAGGACCCCGGTCCAGCAGACGTGGTCGGAGACCCAGTGCGCGCGCGTGCGGTCGGCGAGGTCCTTCACCTTGCGCAGGTAGTCGTAGTCGAGCGCGTCGGTGCTGCCGATCGACAGCGACACGCCGTGCATCACGATCGGGTACTGCTCGGCGATCTGGTCGAGCACGAACGACGGCCGGCCCCCGGTGTCGAGGAAGTTCTCGGTGAGGATCTCGAAGAACCCGACCTTCGGCCGCTGGCCGAGGATGTGCGCGAAGTGCCGCGTGCGCAGCCCCACGCCCACGCCGAGGTCGGGGAGGTTCCAGCGATTGGGGGTCATCGTCGTCGTCTCCGTGTGCCGGTGTTGCAGGGTCCGGTGCCGCAGGGCGGGGCAAGCCCCGCCCTGCGTTTCGAACGGTCCACCGCGCAGCCGCCGTACCAACACTCGTAGGGGCGGGGCTTGCCCCGCCCCCGTCGTGACGGTCGTCAGGCCGCCTTGCGCGGCACTTCGCAACCGCCCTTGCCCTTGCAGGAGTTCTTGCCCGCGCAGCCGTTGTCGCCGGTCTTGCAGCCGCCCATGCCCTTGCAGCCGTTCTGGCCCTTGCAGGCGTGCTTCGCCTCGGCCGACGCGCAGCCGCCCTTGCCCTTGCAGGAGTTCTTGCCCGCGCAGCCGTTGTCGCCCGCCTTGCAGTTCCCCTTGCCCTTGCAGCCGTTCATGCCCTTGCAGGCGTGCTTGTCGGCGTGCTTGTCCGCGTCCTTGGCCTTGCCGTCCTTGTCGCTGCCACCGCAGCCGTTCTTCCCGCTGCAGCCGTTCTTCTCGGCGCGCGGCGCCGCGTTCTGCGCGGCCGAGGGAGCGATCGAGGCGCCGGCGATGAGTCCGGCAACGGCCGTCTGGAGCAGCATCTTTCCGATCGTGGTCTTCATGGGGTGGTGTCCTTTCCGCCGGCCCAGGCCGGCTGCGTGGGACCGGCGGGGCGGCGCTTCACGAGCGTCCCGAGGAGCCGGTCGAGGCTGAGGGTCCCGGGCCCGTGGAACACGAGCCATCCGAGGAACAAGAGGAACGTGAATGCGGCGATGTCGGTCGGCGACGACTCGCTCGCCGCGCTCCACGACGCGAGGAAGTTCGCGCGGTCGGCGGTGAGGAGTGCGACGACCATCGTGCTCGAGAGCAGCGCGGCGACGGGGCGCGTGAGGAGCCCCACGATCAGGAGCGGGCCGCCGACCAGTTCGAGCGTGCTGACGAACGCGGCGTTCGCGGCCGGGGCCGGAATGCCGAGCGAGGTGAAGAACTCCACGGTGTGCGCGAAGTTGTGCCACTTCCCGCTGCCCGTGTGGAAGAACGCGAGACCGATGACGATGCGCGTGGCGAGCGGGGCGAGGAACGCCGCCTTGTCCAAGAGCTGCCGCGTGCGCTCGAGTCCCTGGTTGATGCCGGTCATGAACCCTCCTCGGCGGCAGCGGCGGATGCCGTGTTCCGCTTCGTCCCCTTCTGATGCCGGCACGAGGAGTACGTTTCGGACCGCATGATCGGATCGCAGAGCTGGCGCAGGGCGAGGCGCGCCCGGTGCAGGCGCAGCTTCACGGCGGTCGGCGTGATGCCGAGCAGCGCCGCGACCTCGTCCGTCGACAGCTCCTCGATCTCGCGAAGTAACAGAACCGTGCGGTAAGTGTCCGGTAGTTTCTCGATCGCCGCGCGGACGTGATCGAGGATCTCGCGCTGGGCCAGGGCCGCCTCGGCCGACAGCGCCCAGGGCCGCGGCATGTCGACGTGATGGCCGGTATCGTCGAACTGGGGCAGCAGCGGCTCGATCGGCGTTTCGGGGCGCCGCTTCGCCGAACGCAGCCGCATCAGGGCGGCGTTGACGACGATGCGGTGCAGCCAGGTCCCGATCCCCGCCGATTCCTCGAACCCCGCGAGCGAGCGGAAGGCGCAGAGGAAAGCCTCCTGCACGGCGTCGCGCGCGTCCTCTTCGCAGCGCAGCATGCGTCGCGCGACGCTCAGCATCCGGCCGCCGTACTGCCGGACCAGCAGCTCCGCGGCCAGTTCGTCGCCCGCCCGCAGGCGCGCGACCAGGTCCCGCTCCCCCTCGGCGTTCCACTCGATGTTCATGGATTCGCGCGCCCCAGCAGTTCGTCGACGAACCGCGAAGTTCCGACGCACTCGATGCCTCGTGCGCGGAGGCTGCGGATCAGCGCGGCCCCGTCCGAACTGACGAAGGCGACGCCCCCGAAGTCGAGCGTGACGTGCTGCCCGCGACGCAGGCGGTCTTCCACCGCGACGGCGAGCTCGGTCACCCACGGTCCGGAGATGTTGCCGGCAAGCTCGATCCGGCAAACATCCTGGTCAGTCACCGTGGACGAAATCCGAAGCACGATCACGCTCTCCCTTGCTGCCCTCGTTAAAGCGAGGCGCGTGCCACGTGGGCCGGCCGGGTCGTCGGACCGCGAACCCGCGTGTCGTCTGCGGTTTCGTCGCGTGCGGGGATTTGGTTACAAGGGGCGGGGACCGCGAGATGTCGTGGAACTACGAAATGTCGTGGCCCGCGAGACCGGGCCCGCCACTGCGCGCGGGCTTGTCGATGCCGAGCTTCTTCATCCGGCTGCGCAGCGTGTTCGGGTTGACGTCGAGGATGCGCGCCGCCCCGCGGGGGCCCTCGATGACGCCGCCCGTCGCGCGCAGCGTCTCGAGGATGTGCGCGCGTTCCAGTTGCTCCAGCGTGCGCGCGCGTTGGTCGAGCACCTGGGGCGCGACGCCGGAGAGGAGCCGCGCGTCCACGTCGGCCAGCGGACCGTCGGCGAGGATCACCGCGCGCTCGACGATGTTCTGAAGCTCCCGCACGTTGCCGGGCCACGGGTACTCGCGCATCCGCCGCGCGCTCTGGCGACTGAACCCCTCGACCGGCTTGCCGAGGCGCCGCGCGACCCGCGTGAGGAAGAACGCCGCCAGCAGCGCCACGTCGTCCGCGCGGTCGCGCAGCGGCGGGATCTCGATCGGGAACACGTTCAGGCGGTAGAGGAGGTCCGCCCGGAACGACCCGGCGCGCACCGCGTCCGAGAGGTCGCGGTTGGTGGCCGCGATGACGCGCACGTCGACGCGTACCGTCCGGCTGCTCCCGACCGGCTCGAACTCCTGTTCCTGCAGTACGCGCAGGAGCTTGACCTGCGTCTCGTGCGGGAGCTCGCCGACCTCGTCGAGGAACAGCGTGCCGCCGTGCGCGAGCTGGAAACGCCCGGTGCGGTTCTGGAGCGCGCCCGTGAACGCACCCTTCACGTGGCCGAACAGTTCGCTCTCGACGAGCCCCGCCGGGATCGAGCCGCAGTTCACCTTGACCAGCGGGCGCTCCTTGCGCGGGCTGCGGTCGTGGATCGCGCGGGCGAAGAGCTCCTTGCCCGTCCCCGTCTCGCCGAGGATCAGGACGGTCGCGTCCGTCGCCGCGACCTGCTCGATCTTGCGTAGCGCGGCGAGGAGCAGCGGGCTGCGACCTACGATCTCCTCGAAGTTGTGCTCGATGCGGATCTCCTCCTGCAGGTACACGTTCTCTTCCTGCAGGCGGTTCTTGAGCCGCTCGACCTCGCGCAGCGCCTCGCGCAACGCCTCGTACAGCGTCGCGTTCTCGAGCGCGAGGCCCGCCTCTCCGGCGAGGAAGCGCATCATCTCGACGCGCTCGGCGGTGAACGCGCCCGCCGCCAGGCGGTTCTCGACGTACAGCACGCCGCGCCGCCGTCCCTGGTGGAGGATCGGCACGCACAGCATCGAACGCGGCCGCGCCGCCGTCCCTGGTGGAGGATCGGCACGCACAGCATCGAACGCGGCCGCGCCGCGAGGACGTAGGCGTCGGCCCGCCACTGGGGATCGCGCTCCGCGTCGTGGACAAGGAGGGGCTCGGCGGTGCGCCAGACGAAGTGCATCGGACCCGCCGGCGCGCCGGCGGCCTCCGCGAGCGGCGCCGGCGGGCGGGGCAGGATCTCGCTTCCGGCCACCGTGCCCAGCGCGAGCAGGCGCAGGCAGCCGTCGATCTCCTGCGCGAGCGCGCCGCCGTCCGCTCCGGCGTTCTCGATCGCGAGGCGCATCAGCGTGACGAGCAGCGGGTCGAGCTCGATCTCGGCGGTGATCGCGTGCGCGGCGCGGCGCGCGGTTTCGAAGTCGAGCGTGACGAGGCCGGTCTCGTCGGCCGCAGCGGCGCCGGTCTCGCGCCCTGCGGCCTCGCGCGGGAGCAGCTCGGGATGGCGGCGCTCGAGATCGCGCACCTTCGCGGCCGCGCCCCAGCGCGCGTAGCCCGCGCGCGCGGCCGCGAGCAGCGGGCCGGCGAGGAGCGCGTTGCCGCGCCCCAGCCAGAAGCGCGCGAAGAGCTCCTGCGCGAGCGCCGCGTCGTGCACCCGGCCCGCCGATTCCGCCGCGGCAAGCGCCGCTTCGTACGCGGCGATCGCCTCGCCGGGGTGTCCCGCGAGGCGCGCGGCCTCGGCCTCGAGGAGGCGCTGCATGTGCAGGAAGTTGGCCGGCGCGTTCTCGGCGTAGCGCGCCAGCGCGGCGGCCTGCACGGCCACCTCCGCGGCGCGCGAGGCGCGGTCCGCCGCCGCATCGCCCGCACACTCGCGCGCCGCGAGCGCGAGCCCGGTGTAAAACGACAGCAGGACGGGCCAGATCGTCCCCGTGAGGCTCGCCACGACGGCCCCGGCCCGCGCCGCGCAATCGAGCGCGTCGTCGTAGGCGCCGAAGGCGTACCGGACCGCGACGCGCGGCACCCAGTAGAAGGTCATGAAGAAGGCGTTCTCACCGTAGACGCGTTCGAACGCGGTCTCGTCGAACTCCGCACTGGAGAGCGCGGTCGGTCCCGCCGTCGTGCCGGCGAGGCAGCGGCCCCAGTGCAGCAGCATCTGCTGCGCTTCGGCGAAGCTGTCGTTCCGGATGCGCCGCAGGAACGCGACGCTCGGGCCGTATTCGCGCACGTACCGGTCCAGCTCCATGCCCGACAGCAGCGCATACCAGCTCTCGTGGAAGATCGCGTACGTGGCGTACGTCAGGTCGCCGGTCTCCACGCCGGCGCGATGGGCTTCCTTGGCGTACGGCAGGCACGATTCGAGCGGTTCGCGCCACAGGTTCACGAAGCAGCTGAACATGTGCTGCACCTTGGCGCGCTGCTTCACGTCGTGGAAGCGCTCGTTCACCGCGATGGCGAGCCGGCCGTACGCGTGGCCGGACCGGAAGTCCCCCATGCCGGTCCCGACGTTGATGCCGTGCGTCACGTAGCCGTAGGCCGACTCCTCGCAGTTCCCGTGTTCGAGCGACAGGCGGACCATCGTCGCGGAGACCAGCGCCGTGAGCGACGCGTCCGGTGCGATGTAGGCCGGAGCCCACAGCGACATGAGGAGCCGCATCACCACCCGCATGGCGGGGTCGCTCATGGTGTCCAGGTCCGCGAGCGCGAGGATCGGCCGACCGGCGCGGAGCGCCTCGATGCGTTCGAGTTCACGGGCCAGTGCGGCCGCCTTGCCCGGCTCGTCGTCGGGCAGCGTCACGCCGAAGCCCGCCAGCGTCTCGCGGCCGACGCGCACCGCGTCGTGGAAGCGCGCCGTGTTCTCGTACTGGACGATGCGGACGCGGCAGGCCTCGGCGCGGTCGAGCGCCGAACGCGCGCACGTCAGCACCGCGTCGAGGCACTGTTCGGCCTCCTCGAAGCGGCCGCACAGGTAGGCGCACTCCCCGGCCTCGAGCTCGAGGTCGCGGGCCAGCTCGTAGTGCGCCGTCCAGGCGTTCGGGGGCAGCAGCCGCCGGCCGCGCTCGAAGTACTCGAGTGCCGCCGGGTAGGCCGCGGACTCCTTGGCCCGGCGGCCGGCCGCGAGGTCGAGTCGCGCGAGATCGAGGCGCTCCTCCTCGCCGTCGAGCAGCGTGGCGCCGAGGTTCAGGTGGTTCGCGATCTCGAACAGCTGCTCGGGAGGGACGGTCGCGCCGCACGCGGCGCGCAGCAGGCGCCCCACGCGCAGGTGCAGGGCCGCGCGCTCGGGTGCGGGGATCAGTTCGTAGGCCGCCTGCTGCACGCGATCGTGGAGGAACCGAAACGCCGGGCGCGCCTCGGCGAGCACGTCCTCGCCCGCGGCGGAAAGCAGCTCGTAGCGCGGCGTGAGCGGCAGCACCAGGCCGAGCGCGAGGGCCTCCCACAGCTCGTCGGCCGCCGCGCGCAGCCCCGACTCCGACGCCAGGGCCAGCGTGCGCAACGCGAACGTATTGCCGATCGCGGCCCCGAGCGTGACGCGGCGGCGGGCGGCGGCAGACAGCTGCTTGAGCCGCGCGGTCATCAGCACGATGACGTTGTCGGTCATCTCCGCCTGTTCGATGCGCTCGGCGTCGAACGTCCAGGCGCCCGCGACGCGGTCGAACGCGAGCAGCCCGCCGGCGTGCAGCGCCGTCAGGAACTGCGTCAGGAAGAACGGGTTCCCCGCCGTCTTGCGCAGCACGAGGGCCCCGAGCTGACGGGCCGGGCCCGCGTCGCAGTGCAGCGCGTCCTGCACCAGGGCCGTGACGTGCCCGGCATCGAGCGGCGCGAGCGACAGCTCGTCGATGACCGCGCCGGCCGCGCGGGCGTCGCGCAGCGTGCGCATCAGCGCGTGGTCGGGCGACACCTCGTTGTCGCGGTAGGCGCCGATCAGGAACACGTGCCGGATCTCGCGGTTCGCGAGCAGGAGCGGCACGAGCGTGAGCGTCCCGCTGTCCGCCCACTGCAGGTCGTCGAGGAACAGCGCGAGCGGGTGTTCGGGTCCCGCGAGCGCGCCGAGGAAGTCCTGGAACGCAAAGTTGAAGCGGTTGCGCGCCTCGGTCGGCCCGAGCGGCGGGGGCGGGGGGTGGTCACCGATCAGGAGCGCGAGGTTGGGGACCACCGCGGTCATCACGCCCGCGTTGTGGCCCAGCGCTTCGAGCACCCGTTCGCGGCAGCGCGCGATCTCGTCGTCACTCTCGGCCAGGAGCTGCTGCACGAGCGCGCGCAGCGCGGTCACCAGCGCGCCGTAGGGTACGTTGCGGTCGAGCTGGTCGAACTTGCCCGCCGCGAAACGGCCTCGGGCGCCCGCGATCGGCTTGTGCACCTCGTTCACGAGGGACGTCTTGCCGATCCCGGAGTAACCGGACACCAGCATCAGCGTCGCGCGCCCGTGCCGTGCGCGCTCGAACGCCGCGAGGAGCAGCGCGGTCTCGGACTCGCGGCCGTAGAGCTTCTGCGGGATCGTGAACACGTCGCCCGCGTCGTGCAATCCGAGCGGGAACGGGTCGCCGTCCTCGAGCGCACGCTCGAGGTCCGCGGCGAGGCCCGTGGCCGCCTGGTAGCGGTCCTCGGCGTTCTTCGCAAGGAGCTTAAGCACGATGTCGGAGGCGCTTCGCGGCACCGCGGGAACGAGGCTCGCCGGTGCGGCGGGCGTGCGGGCGAGGTGCCAGTGCACGAGCTCGAGCGGGTCGTCGGAGGCGAAGGGCGGGCGACCCACGAGCAGTTCGTACAGCGTGACGCCGAGCGAGTAGAGGTCGGAGCGGTCGTCGACGAGCCTGTTCATGCGCCCGGTCTGTTCCGGCGCGACATAGACCAGCGGCACGCCGAGGAGGCGCGGAGGCCGCGGCAGCTCG
>JABLTH010078373.1_pt1 | contig 10151 bp, 7 predicted proteins | sample 7875711 | NCBI WGS metagenome assembly JABLTH01 (sample SAMN14941262, study PRJNA633318) | bioreactor metagenome | isolation source: bioreactor | place: China | collected 2019-03-05 | reverse complement strand
GAGAACACGTCGAACACCGCCATCGGCAGCAGCACGGCCACGGCGAACCAGGGCGCGTCGACGGCGCCGCCCGGCTGCCCCGGCGCGGCGAGGGCGAGCGCGGCGATCGAGGCCGCACCGGCGGCGAGCGAGACCACCGCGGACGACAGCGCCTGCGCGACCGCCGCCCGGGTGACGGTGCGCCGGAGGGAGGCGTCGGCGGAGCGGATCCGCTCACGCGCGACGCGCTCGGCGCCATAGGCCTGCAGCACGTCGAGCGCCGTGAGCTCGTCGACGAGGGCACCGGCGAGCTCCGCACGGTCGCGGCTGACCGCGCGTTCGGCGCGCCCGCCCGCGGAGCCGCCGAGCACGACCGCGCCGACCACCGCGATCGCCAGGCAGACGGCCAGGGCGACCGCCGCCGCGGGCGCGATGAGCGCCAGCACGCCCACCGACACGACCGCGACCACGCCGCCGGTGAGCAGCGGCTGCACGACGCGGAGGGGCAGGTTCTGCAGGTTCTCCACGTCGTCGACCAGCGCCGCGAGCACGGATCCGCGGTCGGTGGCACCGAGGCCCGCGGGAGCGAACGGGGTGAGCCGGCGCACCACCGCCGCGCGCAGGTCCGCGAGCCGCCCGAGCGCGGCGTCGTGTCCGGCGAGACGCTCGAGGTAGCGCGTCACCGCTCGGGTCACCGCGAAGAAGCGCACGCCGACGATGGCCACCGACAGCGGCACCAGGCTGTCGACGATCGAGGCGCTGACGATGAGCCAGCCGCTGACGAGCAGCAGGCCCACAGCGGCCGCCGCGGAGACGATGCCGGCCAGCACCGCGGGCGCGAAGCGGCGGGCGCGGGGCATCGCGAGACGCAGGATCCCGCCGACCGAGGCAGGAAGATCGGGGATCGGATCCGGCTCCGGACCCGGCTCCGGATCCGCGATCGGCTCCGGTCGCGAAGGCTGCCGTTCCGACGGCCCCGAAGCGGTGCTCCCTGCCCCGGGAGCGGACCTGAGGGTCGTGTCGGCGGCCGACTCGGCCTCCCCGATGCGCACCACCCGGTCGGCGATCGCGCGGGCCGAGTGCCGGTGCGAGACGAGGAGCACGGTGGCGCCGCCGTCGGCCGCACGCCGGATCGCACGCCACAGCCGTTCCTCGGTCGCCGTGTCGAGGGCGCTGGAGGGCTCGTCGAGCACCAGAACGCGGGCACCCGACCACAGCCGGTAGAGCGCGCGGGCCACGCCGACCCGCTGCGCCTGCCCGCCGGAGAGTCCGGCCCCCTGCACGCCGAGCTCCTGAGCGGGATCGAGGTCGGCGGCCGCAGCGTCGTCGAGCGCCGCGCGCACCCGGGCGGCGTCGGGCGCGGGGTCGCCGAGGGCGACGTTCGCCGCGATCGTGCCGCGGATCAGGCCCGGGCGCTGCCCCGCCCACGCGAGCCACGAGGACGGATCCGCCGTCGCCGCGCCGTCCACGCGGATCGACCCGTCGTACGCGACCGCGCCGCGCAGCGCCGCGAGCAGACTCGACTTGCCGGATCCGCTGCGCCCCTCCAGGAGCGTGACCGTGCCGGGCTCAGCCGTGAACGACACCTCGGGCAGCCGTCGCTCCCCGTGGCGCACCGCGACCCCGTCGACGACCAGCCTGATCCCGGATCCCGTGTCGAGGAGCGATGTCGGCTGTCCGGAGGGCGGTGTCGCGACCGACATCGCTCCGTGAGCGCCGGCGGGAGGCGCGGCAGACGCGTCCAGGATCTCGAACACGTCCTCGGTCGCGGCGACGCCCTCGGCCGCGGCATGGAACTGCACGCCCACCTGCCGCAGCGGCAGGAACGCCTCGGGCGCCAGGAGCAGGACGAACAGCCCGACGCCGAGGGTCAGCTCGCCGTCGAGGAGCCGCAGCCCGACCGACACCGCGATGATCGCGACCGCCAGCGACGACAGCAGCTCCAGCGCGAACCCGGAGAGGAAGGAGTACCGCAGCACGCGCAGGGTCTCGCGCCGGTACTGCTCCGCCGTCTCCCGCATGCGGGCGGCGGCACGGCGCTCCCGCCCGAACAGCCGCAGCGTCGCGAGGCCCTGCACGGTGTCGGCGAACCGCGCGGCGAGCGTCTGGAGCACGGTCAGCTGCCGCCGCTGCACACCGCGCGTGGCGATGCCGATCAGGATCAGGAACAGCGGGATGAGCGGCAGCGTCACCACGGCCGCGAGCCCGCTCGGCCAGTCCTGCCACCACATCACGACGACGATCACCGGCGTCGCGATCGCGGTGAGCACGAGCTGCGGGATGTAGCGGGCGAAGTACGGATCCAGCGCGTCGAGGCCGTGACCCGCGATCACCGCCAACGCTGAGCGGTTGCGCTCGCCCAGCCACGCGGGCCCTCGCCGTGCGATCGCGTCGAGCAGGGCGTCGCGCAGCTCTCGCCCGGTCTGCGCCGCGGCCCTGGCGCCCCAGGCCTCCGAGACCCACAGCAGCACGGCGCGCACGACCACGACCAACGCGAGCCACGGCAGCGCGCCGGCCGGCGAGCGCCCCTCCGCGACGGCGGTGATGCCGGTCGCGAGCAGGCCAGCGAACGCGATGACGACCGCCGTCTGCACGAGGGCGATGCCCGCCGAAACGGCGAGGTACGTCCGCGCAGCGGGCGCCCAGCGCAGCAGCCGCGGATCGATCGGCTTCATCGGCTCACCGTCGCCGCGCCCGGCGCGACGGCTGCCGGATCCGGCGACGCGTGCCGGATCGATCCGGGGAGAACGCCCGGCATCCGTCGCCGGATCCTGCAGCCGTCCTCGCGGTGTGCGCGGTGTGCGTCGTGAGCGTCGGCGTCATGCGTGCGCGGGCGCCGCCTCGATCGTCGACCGGCGCACGCGCTTGCGGAACACCCAGTACGTCCACGTCTGGTAGGCCAGGACGAGCGGCATCGCGATGAGAGCCGTCCAGCTCATGATCTGCAGGGTGAGCGGCGTGCTGGACGCGTTCTGGATCGTCAGCGAGTTCGCGGGATCGATCGTCGACGGCAGCACGTTCGGGAACAGGGCTGAGAAGAGCATGAGCACCGCGGTGAGGATCGTCACGACCCCGGCCGCGAAGGCCCAGCCGTCCCGTCCGCGCAGGGAGAGGACGACCGACGCGATGAGGGACACCGCGGCGACGCCGCCGAGCGCGATCACGGCCTCCAGCAGCGACGGGCGCCCCGCGGCGATCACGATCGTCCACACCACGGTGCCCGCGGCGGCGAGCACGGTCGGCAGTGCCGCCAGCCGGGCCACGTGCCGGGCGCGCTCGTGCACGACGCCGTCGGTCTTCAGCGCCACGAAGTACAGCCCGTGCAGGAAGAAGAGCAGCAGGGTGGTCACGCCCACGAGGAGGCCGTACGGGTTCAGCAGGTCGAACACGGTCCCGCGGAAGATGTGCCGCTCGTCGAGCGCGACGCCCTGCACGATGTTCCCGAACGCGACGCCCCACAGCAGTGCGGGCACGGCGGATCCGATGATGATCATCGTGTCGAAACGGCGGCGCCAGCGCGGGTCGTCCTTCTGGTGCCGGTACTCGAACGAGACGCCGCGCAGGATGAGCGCGAGCAGGATCAGCAGCAGCGGCAGGTAGAAGCCGCTGAACAGCGACGCGTACCACTCCGGGAACGAGGCGAACAGGCACGCGCCCGCCACGATCACCCAGGTCTCGTTGAGATCCCACACGGGGCCGATGGTGTTGATCACCTGGCGGCGGGACACGTCGTCCCTGCCGAGGAACGGCAGCGACATCCCGACGCCGAAGTCGAAGCCGTCGAGCACGAAGTAGCCCACGAAGAACAGGGCGACGATCCAGAACCAGAGCGTTGCGAGATCCATGTCCGTCTCTCCTTCCTCAGTACACGACCGACGGGACGGGCGCGTCCTCGTCATGCTTCTCGGTGGTGTCCGGCCCCTTCTTGGCGGCCCGGACGATGAGCCCGACCTCGACGACAGCGAGAGAGGCGTAGATCAGCGTGAAGGCGATGAGCGAGATGAGCACCTCGACGCCGCTCACCCCCGGCGAGACGCCGTTCTTCGTCGTCATGAGACTGAACACGATCCAGGGCTGACGCCCCATCTCGGTGAAGACCCAGCCGACGATGTTGGCGCCGAGGGCGAGCGGGAACGACCAGATCGCGATCTTCCACATCCAGGGTGCCGGCGGCTTCTTGGCGCCCTTGCGCGTGATCCACAGACCCACGAGGGCGATGAAGGCGTGCAGCATGCCGAGGCCGATCATCCAGCGGAACGCCCAGTAGGTGATCCACAGCACAGGGGTGAACTCGGTGAGCCCGGTGGAGGCGAACTGCTGCGCGTACTGCGCGTTCAGGTCGTTGATGCCCTCCACGCAGCCGTTCAGGTCGTGCGTCGACAGGAAGGCGAGCAGATACGGCACCCGCAGCGACCAGATCTCGCCGGTGCCGTCGGGCGTGCCGATCGAGAACAGCGAGAACGAGGCGTCCGCCCCGCAGCTCGAGTTGAACATCGCCTCCGCCGCGGCCATCTTCATCGGCTGGGTGCTGACCATCGCGAGTCCCAGCTGATCGCCGGACAGGACGACGCCCGCCGTCGCGACGAGCATGCCCCACAGGCCGAACTTCAGCGCCGGCCGCAGCGTGTCGACGTGCTGCCCGCGGGAGATGTGCCAGGCCGAGACCGAGATCACGACGCCGGTCGCGAACATCAGCGCGCCGAAGATCGTGTGCGGGAACGCGGCGAGCGCGACCTTGTTGGTCAGCAGCGCCCAGAAGTCGGTGAGCTCGGCGCGGTTCGTCGCCGCGTTGTACGTGTAGCCGACCGGGTTCTGCATGAACGCGTTGGCGGCGATGATGAAGTAGGCCGACAGGATCGTGCCGATCGCGGTGCCCCAGATCGTCGCGAGGTGCACCTTCTTCGGCAGCTTGTCCCAGCCGAAGATCCACAGGCCGATGAACGTCGCCTCGAGGAAGAAGGCGAGGAGCCCCTCGAACGCGAGCGGCGCGCCGAACACGTCGCCGACGAAGCGCGAGTAGTCCGACCAGTTCATGCCGAACTGGAACTCCTGCACGATGCCGGTCACGACGCCCATGGCGAAGTTGATGAGGAAGATCTTCGCGAAGAAGCGGGTGAGGTGCAGATATTCGATCTTCCCGGTGCGCACCCACACCGTCTGGAAGATCGCGGTGACCGTGGCCATGCCGATCGTGAGCGGCACGAACAGGTAGTGGTAGACGGTCGTCAGCCCGAACTGCCACCGGGACAGGACGAGGGGATCAAGCCAGTCCATGCGCGACGCCTCCTGTGTTCGCGGATCCTGCTCTGTCGTCGAATTCTGCCGTGCTTATCGCACGGTTCGGCATCGCCGGATCCGGTGCGGACCAGCTCCACCGTGCATTCCTCGGGGCGGGCGGCCGAACGCACGCAGCGCGCGGCGAGAGGGCCGCCGGCCTGCGCCAGCACGCCCTGCATGAGGCCCAGGTGCACCTGGCACAGCACCGGCCGGTGCTCGGGACGCGCGGCGGCGTGCGGGCACGGGGTCAGCTCGACCGTGAGCCGGTCCTCGTCGATGACGGGATCGAAGCCGCTCTCCTCGAGATGCTCGACGAGGGCGTCGAGCTGATAGGTGGCGCGGCGCCCGAGCTCAGACGGATTCGTCTGCAGCATGCGGCGCAGCAGGTCACCCCGGCGGGCGGCGGCACCCGCCTTCTGCTGCGCGACCGGGCTCGTGGCCCCGGGAGCCCCGGTGGCCGCGCTGTACAGCACGCGCGGCCGGCCCCGGGTGGTGCGGTGCTCGGTGGCCTGCACGACGTAGCCGCCCTCGATCAGCCGCTGCAGATGCTCGCGCACGGTGTTCGGGTGCAGCGAGGTCGCCTCGCACAGCTCGCCGATCGTGCGGCGGGGTCGCGACTGCACGAGGTGCAGGATCCGCACACGCGAATAACTGGAGATCGGCCCGCAGACGGGCCCGGCGCTGGCCATGGCTCCATACTCGCATCGCCCCCGCCTTCGGAAGGGTCGTGCGGCCGTGAATAATGCTCCGCGCGATAGGAGCTTCGGATCGCGACCATGCGGTTCACGGATCCAGGCCCCGGCGGAGGCGCCATTCCGCGCGGAACGGGATCCTCTTCCGCGCGGATCAGGTCCCCGGATCGGACCGGTGGGCGAGCGCCAGTTCGGAGATCGCGGCGACCACGGCGCGCACGTCGCCGGGGCTGCCGCCCGCACGTCCGGCGACGAGGCCGGCGACGAACGCGCTGAACGGAGCCGCCGGGCGGGCCACGCCGTTCGCCACGTCGCGGGCGAGGTCGAGGATCAGCGCGATCGGCAGATCGTCCTCCGCGAGGGCGAACCGCTCGCGCAGCACGGCCGCCCAGTCGTCGAGCGCCTCCGGGGGAAGCGTGCGGTCGTTCTCGGTCATGCGGGCTCCTCTGATCGGTCGGCGTCGGCGCGGGCGCGTGCGAGGTCGTCGGGGGTGTCGATGTCGGCGCTGGTCCCATCCTCGTCCGGGATCCATCGGATCGGAAGGCCGCCGAGGAGCGCGCGGCAGGAGGCGCCCTCGACCTCCCCGAGGGCGGCGAGCGCCGCCCGCACCGCGGCGACGCGATAGCGTCCGGCGAGCCACTGCGGCCGCCCCTCGGCCCGGAACACGACGCCGGCGGCGGATCCGTCGGGAAGGGCGCCCTCCCCCTCGGACGCCACCCCCTCAGGCAGGATCCCAGCTGCTCGCGGGCCGCGGATTGCGGTTTCGCGGGGTTCATGCCCGCAATCGGCGACCAGTGACGGAGCGGAGGGGGTCGGATCCCGGCACATGAGGCGGGTCACGACGGCCTCGGGATCGGCGAGGTCTCCCGCAAGGAGCAGGATCTCCTCGGCGCGCGCGAGCGCGGGAAGCGCAAGAGCGGCGGCGAGCGCCGCGACCGGACCGCCGAACGGAGGCTCCTCCCGCACCCAGGTCACCGCACCCGCGCCCTTCGCGCCGTCCTCGGGCGCGGTCTCGTCCGGGGCTGGTCCGACGGCGACGACCGGCGCGATCCCGTGGTCGGCCAGTGCGGAGAGGGCCCGACGCCAGGGCGTGGAGCCTCCGAGCGGGAGCAGGTGCTTCGCGGCCCCGCCCATCCGTCGCGCCCGGCCGCCCACGAGCACGACGGCGGCCACGGGTGCGGAGCCCCCCGACGGGGCGGATGCGGACATGACGCTCAGTCCAGATCCATCACGTCGACGAGATCGCCCACCTGCACCTCGTCGATCTCGGCCGGCACCACGGCGTACGCGGTCGCCCCGCCGAGCCCGACGCTCAGGTGCGATCCGGATCCTCCCCGCGACGCCGGCACGACCGCACCGTCGACGACCACGGCGGGCACGTACTGGCGGCGGCCCGGGGGCGTGCGCCACGCAGCCCCCGCCGGCACGCGACGCACCGGGCGGAAGACGGCGCTGCGGCCCTGCAGGCTCAGCAGCGCCGGGCGCACGAACGTCTCGAACGAGACGGCCGCGCTGACCGGATTGCCCGGCAGCCCGAACAGGAGCACGCCCTCGGGGGTCACGCCGAACGCCTGCGGCTTGCCGGGCTGCATCGCCACGGGTCCGAACTCCATGACGCCGGCGAGGCTCTGCCGCACGGGCTCATAGGCTCCGGCGCTCACCCCGCCCGAGAAGATCACCACATCGGCACCCCGCCGAGTGGCGTGTGCGACCGCCTCCGCAGGGCCGTCGCCCTCGTCGCCGACCACGGTGCGCAGCACGACCTCGGCCCCGGCCTCGGCGGCGAGACCCGACAGCAGGAGCGAGTTCGACTCCGGGATCTGTCCGCGGCGCAGGGGCGCGCCGGGCGGGACCAGCTCGGATCCCGTCGACACGACCGCCACCCGCGGGCGGGGCGCGACCTGGACCTCGGCGACGCCGACGGAGGCGAGCGCGGACACCTGCCGCGGGCCCAGCAGCGTGCCGGCCGGGAGCACCAGCGCGCCCGCGGCCGCATCGGCTCCGGCGCGACGCACGTGCGCTCCCGCTTCCCGCGGCGCTCGCCGCACCACGGCCGTCTCCAGGGAGTCGGCGAGCCCGCCGGCCGTGTCCTCGAAGGGCACGATCGTGTCGGCCTGGGTCGGCAGGGCGGATCCGGTCATGATGCGCACGGCGCAACCCGGGGCGAGAGGCGGATCCTCCGCGCTTCCGGCCGGAAGGTCCGCCGTGACCCGCAGGGTCACGGGCGATCCGTCGGCCGCGCTCGCGACGTCGGTGAAGCGCACCGCGAACCCGTCCATGCCGGAGTTGTCGAAGGCCGGCACCGGGTTCGCCGCATGGGCGTCGGCCGCGAGCACCCGCCCGCCCGCCTCAGCGATCGGCACGGTCTCCGGCTCTCGGGCGCGCACGGCGGCGAGCACCCGCTCCTGCTGCTCCTCGACCGTGCGGTACGTGCTGCCCTGCCCCATGCGCGCTCCTTCGTCAGTGCCTCCGAGCGTACGGGTTCGGCGGGGGCGACGTCCCTGTCCGACGCCATCCCTGTCCCCGGACCCGACCCGCACTGTCGCCCGTCCGCACTGTCATCGCCCGCGCCGTCGCGCGTCCACCACGTCGCCGCCCGCCAGAGCACAACGCAGGAGATCCCGGGCATGACGGCTGGATCCGCACCCATCCACCTGCCTTCTCCTGCGTCGTGTCGGGCCGCGGCCGCTGCCCCGCGCTGTCGGCGGTCCCGGATAGCCTGAACCCATGGCCTCCCGGAAACCCTCCGCCCCCGCGTACGTCTGCACCGAGTGCGGCTGGACGACGGCGAAGTGGGTGGGCCGCTGCGGCGAGTGCCAGCAGTGGGGCACCGTGGCGGAGCAGGCCGCACAGACCGGGATCGTGCGGCGCGTCGAGGCGACCGCCCCGGCCGCCGGGCGTCAGGCGCGGCCCATCACCTCGCTCACATCGGCCGAGTCGCCGCGGCGGTCGAGCGGAGTGGCCGAGTTCGACCGCGTCCTGGGCGGCGGCATCGTGCCCGGAGCGGCGATCCTGCTCAGCGGCGAGCCCGGCGTCGGCAAGTCGACGCTGCTGCTCGAGGTCGCGGCCGCCGGTGCCCGAGCGGGCCGCCGGGTGCTGTACGCGAGCGGCGAGGAGTCCACCGCGCAGGTACGGCTGCGCGCTGAGCGCACCGGGGCCCTCCACGACGAGCTGTATCTCGCCGCCGAGACGGATCTCGGCACGATCCTGGGCCACATCGAGGAGGTCTCCCCCGAGCTCGTGATCGTCGACTCGGTGCAGACGGTCGCCTCAGCGCTGTCGGACGGCGCCGCGGGTCAGCCCGCACAGGTGCGCGAGGTCGCCGCCGCCCTGATCCGGGTGGCCAAGGAGCGGGATCTGCCGATCGTCATCGTGGGCCATGTCACGAAGGACGGCCAGGTCGCGGGTCCGCGGATCCTGGAGCACCTGGTCGACGTGGTCTGCCACTTCGAGGGCGACCGGCAGACGTCGCTGCGCTTCATCCGCGCGCTGAAGAACCGCTTCGGGCCCACAGACGAGGTGGGCTGCTTCGAGATGACCGGATCCGGCATCGCGGAGGTTCCGGATCCGTCGAGCCTGTTCCTGTCCCGCGGACGCCCCGAGCCCGGCACCTGCGTGGCGATCGCGCTCGAGGGCCGGCGGGCGATGCCGGTCGAGGTGCAGGCGCTGACCATTCCGACCCAGGCGCCCAACCCGCGCCGCGTGGTGAACGGACTCGACTCGTCGCGTGTCGCGATGGTGCTCGCGGTGCTCGAGCGACGGGCGGGCTTCAAGACCAGCGACAAGGACGTGTACGTCTCGACCGTCGGCGGCGTGCGGTTCACGGAGCCGGCCGCCGACCTCGCGATCGCGATCGCGGTGGCCGGATCCCTGACCAACGACGCGGTGCCCCGCACGCTCGCGGCCGTGGGCGAGCTGAGCCTCGCGGGCGAGGTGCGCGCCGTCACGCAGGCGGCGCAGCGCCGCTCGGAGGCGGCCCGTCTCGGCTACGCGCACGTGGTCGATGACCGTTCGGCCACGCTGCGCGGCGCCCTCGGCGACGTCAAGGCGCACCGCGCGCCGCGGCGGCTCGACGACGAGGTCCCCGCGTTCTGAGCCGCCGCGCCCGCGCCCGAGCGCCCCGTCCCGCTCCGTCTATTTGCGTCAAACTGCGGCTTCAGAGGGCCCAGCACCACAGGTTGACGCAAATAGACGGAAGGTAGG
>JABLTH010063619.1_pt1 | contig 10151 bp, 11 predicted proteins | sample 7875711 | NCBI WGS metagenome assembly JABLTH01 (sample SAMN14941262, study PRJNA633318) | bioreactor metagenome | isolation source: bioreactor | place: China | collected 2019-03-05 | reverse complement strand
TGCGGATGCGCTCCACGCCCAGCATCCAGAACGCGTCCAGGTAGTTGGCGGTGTTGATGGTGCCGCTGCTCGGGCTGGGCGAGGGGCTCGGTGAAGGCGAGGGCGAAGGCGAAGGCGAGGTCGCGCCCGGATCGCTGGTGTCGTCGCCACCCCCGCCGCCGCAGCCGGCGGCGAGGACGAGCAGGGCCGCCAGGGCCGGCAGGGCCAGTCGGCGGGCGCGTGTTTCGGTGCTGGACATGGTGAGGATCCCTCCTGCATGAGTGGTGCGGTCACTCTAGGCAGCCGTGTGCCTCGGCGGCATCACCGGGGGCGGGCAATTCCGGGTGAACCGCCGCTATGCTCGGCGGCCATGCACCCCGAACAGATGCTGCGCCACCTGCGCGCCGCCAACGCACTGGCGAGGCGCGCGGTCGACGCCGGCCACCACCCCTTCGGCGCGCTGCTGGTGGCGCCCGACTTCGAGACCGTGCTGCTGGAGCAGGGCAACGTCGACGCCGTCAACCACGCCGAGGCGGTACTGGCGCGCAACGCCGCGCAGCGCTTCGAGCCTTCGCTGCTGTGGCAGTGCACGCTGGTCACCACGGTCGAGCCCTGCGCCATGTGCGCCGGCACCCAGTACTGGGCCCACATCGGCCGCCTGGTCTACGGCCTGTCCGAACGCCAGCTGCTGCAGATCACCGGCGCCCACCCCGAGAACCCGACGCTGGACCTGCCCTGCCGCGAGGTCTTCGCGCGCGGCCAGAAGGCGCTGCAGGTGCACGGCCCCTTCGCGGAGGTGGAAATGGAGATCGCCGACCTGCACCGCCGCTTCTGGAAGGCGCGGTGAGCTGGCGCGCGCAGCTGACGCTGCACTACCGGCGCGAAGGCGAGCAGACCACGGGCTTCGACCGCCACGAAGGCCCGCTGCGCGTGCTGAAGCGCCTCTACCCCGAAGGGCCGGGCATCTGTCACCACGTGGTGGTGCACCCGCCCGGCGGCGTCGTCGGCGGCGACGAGATCGAGATCGACGCGCGGCTGGACGAAGGCGCGCACGCCGTCGTCACCACGCCCGGCGCGACGCGCTTCTACCGCAGCGCCGGGCCCTGGGCGCGCCAGCGGGCGTCGCTGGTGCTGGGCGAAGCGGCGCGGCTCGAATGGCTGCCGCTGGAGACCATCGTGCACCGCGGTGCGCTGGCAGCGAACGCGGTGCACCTGCAGCTGGCGCCCACGGCGCAGGCGCTGGGCTGGGACCTGCTGGCGCTGGGCCTGCCGGCGGCCGCCGAGGCGTTCGACGCCGGCTGCTTCGAGCAGCTCTTCGAGCTGGCCGATTCCTGGCTCGAACGCGGCCGCATCGAAGCGACCGACCACGTGCTGCTCGACGGCGGCCCCGGTTTCGGCGGCCGGCGCGTGCTGGGCACCGCCTGGTTCGCGGCGGGCAGCGCGCTGCCGACCATGCTGCGAGAGGGCCTGCTCGAAGGCGCGCGCGAAGCGATGGCCGGCGACATGCTCGAACCCTTCGCCGGCGCCACCGCGCCGCAGCCCGACGTGGTGCTGGCGCGCGTGCTGGCCGAACGCGTGGAACCGGCGATGGCGCTGCTGCAGCGCGTGCGCGCCGCATGGCGCCAGGCGGCGTGGGGGCTGGCGGCGAACCCGCCGCGGGTCTGGCGCACCTGAAGCGTCATTCCACCGGCTTGCAGCGACCCGGCGCTGTGGCCACGCGCAGCCAGGCGATGAGGTCGGCACGCTCGCCCTCGTCCTTCACGCCCGCGTAGCCCATCGCGGTGCCGGGCACGGCTTCGAAGGGCGCGCGCAGGAAGCGGTCGAGCGAGCGCTCGTTCCAGACGATGCCCGACCGCTTGAGCGCCGGCGAATAGCCTTCGAAGCCGGGTGCGCTGCCGGCCGTGCGGCCGAACAGGCCGCAGTGCAGCGGGCCGGTGCGGTTCGCCTCGATCGCATGGCAGGCCGCGCAGCGCGTGTACACCAGCTCGCCGCGCGCCAGCGTCGCCGCGCCGGGCGCCGCCTGCAAGGCCAGCAGCAGCGCCAGCACGCTCACGACATGAAGGCCGCCGGCACCGGCGGCTCGCCCAGCGCGTGGCGCAGCACCGCCCAGTGCATGGCCTCGTCGCCCAGGATGCTGGCGGCCACCTGCGCCAGCGCGCGGTCGGCGAACAGCGGCACCGCGCCCAGGTAGGCCGAAACGGCGCCCTTCTCCAGCCCGGCGGCGAAGCGCAGCACGTCGGCCTGGTTCTTCAGCCGGTCCACCGGGAAGGCGTACTTCGCCTTCGGCTCCACGGCCTGGCCGCCCAGCTTGCGCACGGTGGCGGCCAGCGCGTCGGCATGTTCCTTGTGGTGGCCCTGGAAGGCCAGCGCGACCGGCAGCACGTCCTTGGTGAGCAGGCCGCTTTCGGCACCCACCCGGTAGGCGGCGATAGCCTCCAGCTCGGCGCCGAGCGCGCTGTTGAGGACGCGCAGGTCGGCTTCGGCGGCGGCGCTGCCGGCGGCGAGCGCGTCGCGCCCCCCCAGCAGCGCCACCCCCGCGGCCGACAGCACGAGGCCGCCGCCTCCCAGCGCGCGCCGGCGCACGGCGTCGAAAGGCAACACGAGTCCCTGACCGTTCATGGCCATCTCCTTTGGGGGTTGTGAAGAAGGGGAAGGGTGGGCGTTCAGCCCGCGGGGTCGCGCCGCAGGCGGCCCTGCCGCTGCAGCACGTCGATCACCTGTGCCACCACGCGGTCGCAGCGAACGCCGGCGAAGGCGAAGGCCTGCGGCGCGCCGGCTTCGACGCGTGCGGCGAGCGCGTCGCGCAGCATCGCGCGGGCACGCAGGTAGCGCGTCTTGACGACGTCGCCGCTCAGCTGCAGCGCGAAGGCGGCTTCCTCGACGCTCATCTCCTGCACCGCGCGCAGCATGAAGACGCTGCGGTAGGGTGGCGGCAGGGCTTCGATGGCGCGTTCCAGCAGGCCGCGCAGCTCGCCGCGCTCGGCGGCGCCGTCGGGGGTTTCGGCAGGCAGGGCCATCGCGGGCTCCAGGGCTTCGTCGTTCTCGGCGGTGGCATGCCAGTCGATCACGCGGCCGCGCCGGCGCTGGGCGTCGAGCGCCGCGTTGACGGCGATACGCGCCAGCCAGCTGCCCAGCGCCGCTTCGCCGCGGTAGGCGCCCAGGCGCTCGAAGGCACGCAGCCAGGCGTCCTGCACCGCGTCTTCGGCTTCGGCGTCGTCACCGGCAATGCCGCGCGCGGCGCGGAACAGCAGGCGGTTGTGGCGCCGCATCAGCAGCGCGAAGGCGGCGCCGTCGCCGCCGGCGGCGCGCGCGGCCAGCGCGAGGTCGGCTTCGTGGAGGGCGGGGCTGGCAAGCATGGTCGTGTAGGCTGGCAGTCCGTCATTAGACGGCTCCTGCTTCGAAAAGGTGACAGACCGCGCGCCCGACCCCACCGCCCGCCAGACGCTGGCCACCGCCTTCGTGCTGGCGCTCGGCGGCGCGGTCTCGCTGGGGCTGGCGCGCTTCGCCTACGCGCTGCTGCTGCCACCCATGAAGGCGGCGCTGGGCTGGAGCTACTTCACCGCCGGTGCCATGAACACGGTGAACGCCGCCGGCTACCTGGCCGGCGCGCTCGCCATGCCCACGCTGATGGCGCGCTTCGGCGCCCGTGCCGCGTTCGTCGGCGGTGCGCTCGCCACCGCGGCGCTGCTGGCGCTGCACGGCGCGGTGGCCAGCGACGCGGCGCTCTACCTGCTGCGCGGCGCCAGCGGCGCGGCCAGCGCGGCGGTGTTCGTGAGCGGCGGGCTGATGGCGGCGCGCCTGGGTTCGCGCCTGCACGCCGGCAGCGGGCTCACCGCCGGGCTGGTGCTGGGCGTGTACTACGGCGGCACCGGGCTGGGCATCGTGGCCAGCGCGCTGGTGGTGCCGCCGCTGGTGCAGGGCGCGGGCTGGCCGGCGGCCTGGTTCGCGCTCGGCGCCATCGCGCTCGGCGCCACCGCGGCGATGGCCTGGCGCGCGAAGGTCGAGACGCCCGCGGCCGCGGCGAGCGCGGCGCGCGGGCGCTTCGCCGCCGCGCCCTTCGCCTTCGGGCTGGCCGGCTACTTCATGTTCGGGCTCGGCTACATCGGCTACATGACCTTCATCGTCACGCTGCTGCGCGAACAGGCGCTGGCCACCGGCACCGTGGTCGCGTTCTACGCCGTGCTGGGCTTCGGCGTGATGGCCTCGCCCTGGCTGTGGGCCGGGCTGCTGCAGAAGCACCGCAACGGCCGCCCGCTGGCGCAGCTGAACGCGCTGCTGGCGGTGGCCACCGCGCTGCCGGTGCTGGCGCCGCACCCGGTGGCGGCCTTCGCCTCGGGCGCGCTGTTCGGCGCCGTCTTCCTCTCGGTGGTGGCCTCGACCACCGCGCTGGTGCGCCACAACCTGCCGCCTTCGGCCTGGCCGGCGGGCATCAGCGCCTTCACCATCGTCTTCGCGGCCGGGCAGATCGTCGGCCCCAGCCTGGTGGGGGCGCTGGCCGACGGTGCCGGCGGCCTGCGCGCCGGGCTGGCGGTGTCGGCCGGCGTGCTGCTGCTGGGGGCGCTGCTGGCGTCGCGCCAGAAGGCGCTACAGCAGTGACTTGGCCAGCATCGCGTGCACGCCGCGGTGCTGGTTCACCGTCTGCGTGACGCGGAAGTCCACCGCCAGGCTGCACAAGGTGTAGGCGTCTTCGCGCGAGAGGCCGGCCTTGGCGCCGAGCAGCGAAATCATCTGCCGCAGCGCCTGGTCCAGCGCCGCGTCCAGGCCGGGCGCGATGCCCAGCGTGATCCAGTGCGTCGGCGTCTCGGCCAGCGGCCATGACAGGCCGGTGCGCTTGTGGACCACGAACTCCAGGTCGCCCTGCAGTGCGGTCTCGATGGCGGTGACGCAGACCTCGCCGTCGCCTTGCGCGCCGTGGCCGTCGCCGCAGGAGAACAGCGCGCCCGGCACGTGCACCGGCAGGTGCAGCGAAGCGCCGGGCCGCAGTTCCTTCAGGTCCAGGTTGCCGCCATGCGCGCGCGGCACGATGGTGGTGATGCGCCCCCAGTGTGCCGGCGGCGCCACGCCCATGACGCCGAAGAAGGGCGCCAGCGGCAGTTTCAGGCCCCAGGGCAGCTGCGCCGTCATCGAGGCGGCGTCGAGCGGGATGTTGAGCAGCCGCGTGCGGTCGAACTCCTCGGGCAGCGTGCCGGCGAGCGGGCGGATCACGTTGTAGCCCCAGTCCGTGCGCAGCCGCACGTCCTTCACGCGCACTTCCAGCGTGTCGCCCGGCTCGGCGCCTTCGACGTGGATGGGCCCGGTGAGGATGTGCCCCGGCAGGAAGCCGCGCGAACGCTCGTGGATGGCGGGCAGTTCCGGTGGCACGTGGAACCCCGCCGGCGGCAGCACGGGCGGGCCGCCGCTCACGCTGTCGACGGTGACGGTGTCGCCGCTGGCGATGCGCAGCACCGGCGCCAGCGTGGCGTCGAAGCCTTCCCAGTGGCAGGTGTCGGGCGAGGCTTTCAGCGTGTGGTGCATGGGGTGGAACGATAGCGCGAGGTCTACGATCGCGCGCGATGCGACTTCTGCCCGCCACCGCCGTTCTCGCGTTCGCCGGCTGCGCCGGCCTGCCGGCGCCCGACACGCTGCAGATCGCTGGCGAGTCCTACCCCGTGCAGTGGACGCCGCCGCCCGGCGAGGCCCGCGTGCTGCTGCTGATGGAACATGGCTGGGCGCGTCGCTGCAACCAGCTGCGCAGCACCGCGCGGCGGCTGGCCGATGCAGGTGCGCTGGTGCTGTGCATCGATGCACCCATGGCCGGCGGCAACCCTGCGCTGGCCGACGCCTTCGCCGGCTGGCTGACCGGCGGTCTGCGCGACCCGCAGGGCCGCGCGGTGCCCGCGCGCGTGGTGGTGGGCGGCCACTCGGCCGGCGGCGCCTTCGCGGCGCGCGTGGGCGCGAAGCTCGACGCGCTGGCCCCCGAGCGCCTCGCCGGCGCGCTGCTGCTGGACCCGGTGGCGACGCCCGCCTTCGCGGCCGACCTGCGGCGCGCCGCCCGCGGCCGACCGGTGCTGGCGCTGATGGCCGAAGCGCAGGACTGCAACGCGCAGCTCAACGCGCTGCCGGCGCTGCGCGAAGCCGGCGCGGAGGTCGTGGTGGCCGGCCCGGGCTCGACCCATCTGGACGCCGAAGGCGAGGACGGCGACGCGATCGGCCGCGCCGCGTGCGGCACGCCGCAGCCTGCGCAGGTGGAAGCGCTGCGCGCGCGCGCCGCCGGCTGGCTGCGCGAGGTGGTCGCTCAGGCGCGTTCCAGGTAACGCGCCGCCAGTTCGCGCAGCGCGGCGTCGCTCAGCCCCAGCCGTTGCCGCAGGTAGCCTGCCACGCCGCCGGGCTCGGCATCGACCAGCGCCAGCGCGTGCTCCAGGAAGCCGGCCTGCACGTTCCACATCACGTCCAGCACCTCGGCCGGCAGCTCGCTGGCGGCGGCCTCCCGCGGGCGCCGGTAGTGCTCGTTGCTGAGCAGGTAGTCCTGCAGCACCAGGGCGCGCGGCACGCCCAGCGCCAGCAGGATGAGCGCGGCGGCCATGCCGGTGCGGTCCTTGCCCGCGGTGCAGTGGAAGACCAGCGGCGCGTGCGTGTCCAGCAGGTGGCCGAAGAGCTCGGCGTAGCGGTCGGTGTGCTCGTGCACCAGGCGCGTGTAGAGCTCGCGCATCATCTCCGTGGTGAGCGCCGCGTCGAGCGCGCGGCCGCGGGCCACTTCCTCGTGCAGGCGGTTCACCACCGAAGGCTCGATCGCCAGCGCGTGGCGGGTGACGCCTTCGATGGCATACGAAGCGGCCGCGCTCTCGTCTTCGCCGCGCAGGTCCAGCGCCTTCGCCAGCCCCAGGTCGGCGAGCCGGCGCCGGTCGGCTTCGCTCAGCGCGCCCAGGTGGTCGGAACGGAAGATGCGGCGCCAGCGCAGCGTGCGGCCTTCGTGGCCGGGGTAGCCGCCGAGATCGCGGAAGTTGGTGGCGCCTTCGAGCTTCCAGTGGCGGTGCGGGTGGCGGGGCATGGGGTTCAGTCTCCGATGAGTGTGCGGATGCGCGCCAGCGCCGCCGCGTTCAGTTGCGCGCCGCGCGCGGCGAAGGCGTCCAGCAGCGCGGCCGCCGCGGCCGGCGTGTGCGCGTAGCCCGGGGCCAGGCGCGGCAGCTCGGCCGCCAGTGCGGCGCGGCGGGATTCGAGCCGGCGCGTGCTGTCGAAGGGGTCGCCGCCGGCGGCGGGGCGGCGCAGCGCGTCCAGCTCGATCAGGCGGTCCAGCGCATGGCCCTGGACGAGGCGCATCGCCGAGAGTTTCTCGCCGCGGTGCCAGCGGCCCAGGCCGACCAGCAGGCTGGCCAGCGCCTCGCCGACGATCCAGGTCTCGTCGGTGGTGGGCCGCGGCAAGGGCCGGCGCGGCGTGGCGAGCGCCGGGTCGGCGTCGGCGCGTCGCCAGACGACGCGGCCGGGTGCGAAGGGAATGGTCTCCAGCTCGGCCGGTTCGAAGATCGCGAACTCGCAGAACAGGCCGTCTTCCATCAGCGCCTTGTGGCCGTCGCCGGTGTTGCGGAAGTGCCAGGCCAGCGGGTGGGCCGCGGCCAGCCAGTCCAGGCGGTCCAGGAAGCGCGCCTTGTGGCCGGGCTCGGCGATGACGAAGAAGTCCAGGTCCGACCATTCGTCGATGCGCGCGCGCTCCAGCCCCACCGAGCCCAGGGCCACGAGCGCCAGCGCACGGCCGTCGGCGGCGAGGCTGCGGGCCACGGCGTCCAGGCGCTGCAGCAGGCGGTCGGCGGGTGTCATGCGCGCATTGTGCGCAGTCGGCGCCGGGCGCCCACAATCGCACCTGAAGGAACCTTTGACGGAGCGAATCCCTTGTCCGACGGCCTCGAAGACGACACCCGCGACCGCAGCCCGCTCGAATACCCGTTCGAAGGCCTGCCCGCCACCGGCACCACCACCGCGGTGGCCGAAGGCGTGCACTGGATCCGCATGCCGCTGCCCTATGCGCTGGACCACATCAACCTCTACGCCCTGGACGACGGTGCCGGCTGGGCCGTGGTCGACACCGGCACCCGCACCGACGCGGTGGCCGACGCCTGGCGCCAGCTGTTCGCTCTGTCGACCGACGGCCGCAGCATCACGCGCGTCTTCGTCACCCACATGCACCCCGACCACGTGGGCATGGCCGGCTGGCTGGCGCGCAAGTTCAACGCCCGCCTGTGGATGACGCGCGAGGAGTACCTGCACTGCCGCGTGATGGTGGGCGACACCGGCCGCGAGGCACCCGACGACGCCACCCGCTTCTACCGCCGCGCCGGCTGGGGCGAAGCCGCCATCGAGACCTACCGCACGCGCTTCGGCAACTTCGGCAAGCACATCCACCCGCTGCCCGACAGCTACCGCCGCCTGCAGGACGGCGACCTGCTGCAGATCGGCGGCCACGAATGGCGCGTCGTCACCGGCAAGGGCCATTCGCCCGAACACGCCTGCCTGTACGGCGCTTCGCAGCGGCTGCTGGTCTCGGGCGACCAGGTGCTGCCGCGCATCAGCTCCAACGTCTCGGTCTACCCGCTCGAGCCCGACGCCAACCCGCTGGCCGACTGGCTGGACTCGCTGGACAAGCTGCAGCGCGAGGTGCCCGACGACGTGCTGGTGCTGCCTTCGCACGGCGAACCCTTCCGCGGCCTGCACCGCCGGCTGGACGCGCTGCGCCGCGGACAGCACCTGGCGCTGCAGCGCCTGCGGCGCACGCTGGGCGAAGCGCCGAAGCGCGCGATCGACGTCTTCGGCGCGCTCTTCGCGCGCCAGATCCCGGAGACCAACGTGCCGCTGCTGGGCATGGCCACCGGCGAGAGCCTGGCCTGCCTGAACTGGCTGCTCGCGCGTGGCGAGGCGGTGTGCGAGGAAGGAGCGGACGGCGTCGCGCGCTACCGCATGGCGGCGTGAAGGGGGTCATCGCGTTCCTGGCCGCGCTGGCCGGCGTCGGGCCGGCGGCGGCGATGGCGCCCGTCACCGACGTCCGCCAGATCGCATTCGGCGACTCCTTCGGCTGCGCCGTCACCGCTGCCGGCGCCCTGCGCTGCTTCGGCAGCAACGGCCAGGGCCAGCTCGGGCAGGGCGAGGACGCCGGCTTCGTCGACTTCGCCCGCGAGACCCTGGCGCGCGGCGTGACGGCGGTCGCCGCCGGCCGCGCCCATGCCTGCGCCGTGGTCGAAGGCGCGCTCTGGTGCTGGGGTGCCAACGAGCACGGTCAGGTGGGTGCCGGCAAGGTGGGCGGCCGCGTCGGCGTCGACGTGCGCCTGCCGCTGAAGGTCATCGACACCGGTGTCACCGCGGTGTCCGCCGGCGGCGACAACACCTGCGCGGTGGCGGGCGGCGGCCTCTACTGCTGGGGCGCCAACCGTTTCGCCCAGGTGGGCAACGGCGTGCCGGCCGACGCGGTGGGCAGCCCGCTGGCCGTCATCGCCAAGGGCGTGACGGCGGTCGCCAGCGGCAGCCAGCACACCTGCGCCGTCGTGGCAGGCGACCTGCGTTGCTGGGGCTTCGTGCCGGAACTGGAAAACGGGCCGAGTTCGCTGCAGCTGCTGCCGTGGACCCTGATCACCGGCGGCGTGACGGCGGTGGCGGCAGGCCTGCACACCTGCGCCGTGGTGCGCGGTGCGCTGCAGTGCTGGGGCCGCAACTTCCAAGGCCAGGTGGGCGTGGCCGGCGGGCCGGCGGTGGCGCCGAAGACGCCGCAGACCGTCATCGAGCGCGGCGTCACGCAGGTGGTGGCCAACGAGCGCAACACCTGCGCCGTGGCCGACGGGGCGCTCCATTGCTGGGGCGACACCGGCCGCGGCCAGCTCGGCCTGATGGCGCCGCCGGTGGTGCAGCCGCGCCGCCTGCTGGGTGGGGGCGTCAGCGCGGTGGCCATGGGCACGCACACCGTGTGCGCGGTCGTCGCGGGGGTCCTTCAGTGCACCAACCGCAGGCCGCTGGAGAACGCGCCGGCGCAGGACTGGCTCGCCTTCGGCGCCGTGCCCACGCCCTTCAGCACGCCCGACCCCGTGCTGCCGAAGCTGCCGGTGTACGGCATCTGGCGCGGCACCCTGGGCCGGCTGGACGTGATGGTGAACCTGCAGCCCGAAGACTGCGGCTCGAGCTACTACTACCTGCGCCACCTGTGGGGCATCAACCTC
>JABLTH010020522.1_pt1 | contig 10156 bp, 16 predicted proteins | sample 7875711 | NCBI WGS metagenome assembly JABLTH01 (sample SAMN14941262, study PRJNA633318) | bioreactor metagenome | isolation source: bioreactor | place: China | collected 2019-03-05 | reverse complement strand
CGCTGTGCCCGGGCCTAGGCCAAGCGCTCGCTGAGGCGTATCGCGCGATGCTCGCAACGCAGACCGGTAAGCGACACACTCCCGGTCCGACCCGCCAGGACTTGGAAAGCGAGCTACACGCGTGGCGGGTGCGATTCCCCCGGCATCAGTTCGACGGCCTCTTCAGCATTGTTGACACCGATCCAGAAGACTGACCTCATCCAATGACCCATACGATCACTCGCGCGGCTGCACTGATCGAACTCGACGGCGAGATCCATATTCTCAAGCTATCGCGACAAGGCTGGGAGAGAGTCCTTGCCATTGCAGCCCGCGAGGCAGGTGCCCAACTTCGAGTTGCCTGTGTACCGAATCAGGCCTCACCGGATGCCCTCCTTCAGTCCGCAGTTGAGCAGGTGACCTATGCCAAGAAATAGCGCGTCAGAGCCCCGAGATCTGAAGGCAACGCCGCTCGATGAGTACATTGCTGCTGTCCGGCACCTGCTGACCACCGAACACGGAACTCCTGTCCTCGTTGCGGACGAGCTCCTCACGATTGATAGCAGCTACGTGGAGCAGGCTCACCGCGGCGGCGCTATGGTCACCGAGGTTGCCGACGAACTCGCGATCAAGCCCCGCCAGGGAGCATCATGGGTACGTCTCGATCCCGGGCAGATCGTCCTTTCCATCAACGACCAGGTTCGGGCATACCTCCAAGGATTGCTTGCGCTGGGCCTGTTCGGTGAGACGATAGAGGACGCTGCGGCAGCTCTGCTCTGTCGAGGAATAGAAGGCGCCCTCCCCCTGCATGGCGTCATGCCCAGCGCGGGGAAGCGGTGACTTCCCGCCGACTCGTGTTGAATCGGTGGGTGCGCCACTTCTTGCTAGTGCTCTCCACCCTCTTTGCCACTGAAGGGGCGGGTGGAACGACGGTCGCGATCGACGTAGGCCACTCGCTAGTTCGCTCCGGTGCCACGAGCTTCAGCGGCCGACCCGAGTTCGAATACAACCGAGCGTTGGCACAAGAAGTAATCGGACAGTTGACTGCCGCAGGCATTAGAACTCGAGCCATTGGCTTGGACGGCAAGATGGATGTACTGACGGAGCGCACTGCCGCCGCGGCCGGAGCTGATCTGCTCGTTTCGATTCACCATGACTCGGTGCAGCCGCAGTACCTGCCGATTGCCGATCGGTTCTCGGGCTACGGGGTGTTCGTCTCACGAAGAAACGCCAACGCACCAGATTCCCTCGCTTGCGCAAGGGCCGTCTCGGATCAGCTACTGGCCATTGGCCGCATCCCGTCATTGCATCACGCGGAGCCCATTAAGGGGGAAAACAGGCCACTCGCCGACGCTCGTCGGGGTGTCTATTGGTTCGACGACCTGGTGGTCCTCAAGACTGCCAGCCAACCGGCGATCCTGGTCGAAGCCGCCGTCATCGTCAATCCTGACGAGGATAGCTTGGTTTCCGACGGCCAGAATCGGACTGTGATCGCCCGGGCCATCGCAGCAGGCATCGGTACCTGCCTTCGCGATCGACGGCTGCAGTCGAGGTAGCGCTTTGCCGCTGGCCCCCACGCCGCGCTCACACGCTCGATCGCCTCACCGGCCTTCGCGTGAATTTATACGCTGCCATTTGACTACAGTATCGAGCAACGCCTCGCGGGAGGATTGGGGTCTTCTTTGAAGGGCCCCTACGCGAAGCACCCTCCTCACTGCCCTGTGTGTTTCCATGAGTCCAGATCTGTACCAGACCTTGCGAGCAGACGTGATTGCGCGCGGCTTTCAATGCGATATTGACTGGTCGGAGTCATTGCGCCCAGTGACGGATGCTGACGTCTTCGGGCGGGAGTATGCCTTCGTGATCTGCAACTCTGGAATGAAAGCGCAGGTCGCCCGCGCCATCTACAGCCGCATCATGGAGGCCCTGGTCGTCGGAGCGTCCGCGAAAAGTGTCTTTGGGCACCCCGGCAAGGCCGGTGCGATCGACCGGGGTTGGCATGAACGCAAAGCATGGCTCGATGCATATCTTGCGGCAGAGGACAAACTCACCTTTCTCGGCGCCCTCCCCTGGATCGGCGAGACCACCAAGTTTCATCTTGCCAAGAATCTCGGGGTAGACGTAGCGAAGCCAGACCGGCACTTGCAGAGAGTGGCTGACGTCTATGGTCTCTCGGTCGACCAGCTCTGCGCGGAATTGTCGAGTGCGAGCGGTGACCGCGTTGCGACCGTCGACTACGTAATCTGGCGCGCCTGCAACCTCGGCATCTTGCCCTCTCACGAAGCGAAACGGTACCGGAAATCCGCATGGAAGCTCATATGAAACGGTGGGGATTGAAGCTGTTCTGTTGGCTCGCCGTAGCCGCATCGGCCTACGCCTATCACACGGGACGGCTCGCGATTGCAATTGCCTGCGGAGCGTTGGCATTGCTCGCACTACTGGTCGAACTGCGTCGGGCGAACCGACAATCGTCGCTCGACCCCGCTGTCACCATGACCCGCGAGGACCGCCTTATGACTATCGTGCTGATGCTAGTGCTGATTACGGTCGTTCGGCTTGTACAAGTCTTGATGCAATAGGAACAGATGCGCATGCACGCAGTATCGGCAACTTGGCGTACTGGTGCCACCCGCTAAGCGCGTGGTTGCACAGGTTGAAGCACAGGCGGGCCGGTCTTCGCCTTTGATTGCGCCCCGCACCGGCCGGCAGCCGAGGCATTGAAGCGGAACGAAACGTGGACTTTCAATTGACATTCACAGAAGGCCTGCCACCGACAATGGGCTCGCTATACCTGTTCTGGATGTGGGATGGCATGGTGGTCGAAGGAACGTATTGGAAGCAGAACGGAGTCCTCGTTGTCACGCACTACAATATGGTTGATCCGCTGCGCCCCGACGCTATCACGCAGGGCGTGAGCAAGGTGCGGGCGTGGGCGTATAGTCAGCAGGCGCGTCCGGACTGAAAACGCTCCTTACAGGAGAACCTGGCGTACGCGCGCCCCGCACCGGCCGGCAGCCGAAAATGGGAAAACTAAAGATGAGTCAAGGCCCAGGCCCCGATCAAATCGCGAAGTTGAAGCGGGAGGGCTACCGCGTCCATATGGTGAACGATCAAGAGGGGCTGTACGCTTGGTACCACAGCACATCGGGGGCAAGCCAAGGCTATTACAAGGATGTTCAGCCGCCCCGGACTACCGAGCTTCAAGCATGGGCCGACTGCCTCGCTTACGTTTCCCTGGACATGCCGACGCGCCTCGTTCCCGATTGGGGCAAGTAGATCTAAATCGGAGCAGCCGCCTGCCGGCGGCTTTTCGTCGGCCGTGTCCTTGTCGATGATTGGGATGTGGAGGGGTGACGCCCCATTTCGCTGCACTGGAGGAGGCGTGATGACCACCGCGTTGCGTTTTGCCGCCGAGGAATTGAATCTGAGTTACCACGACGTGTCGATGTTGGAGCAATTGTTGGCCAGCAATCCGATCGCGCAGGAAGGTCACGAGGCGCTCATCCTCAAGAGAGACATCCTTTCGTGGCTGTCCCTCGCAGCGACCGCATCGTCCCGAAGGGAGCATCTTCGGCAACAGCATGCGATCAAAGGGGCGGTCAGCCACCTCGCGACGCTTCGCGGAACGCTTCGCCCACCGGGCGACGATACGATCGAGATCCAAGTGGTGCCCCTGGAGTCCATAACCTTCGGCACCGATTCCGAGTTCATCCGATATCGCTTCAACACAAGCTTCCTTGAACTCTTACGCCTCATCGCGCAGCGTCATCACCTCAAGGCGCTCTTCTGAGCCATCAGGGCACGGCGCGCCGCTCCTTATGCGGCGAGGCGGTGCCCAAAGTACATGGGAGCGCGATCGTCCAAGATCGCGCCAATCGCATTGAAGTCAGTCGGATCGGGGCGCAACCAGGCGTCGAGGTGTTGCCGTTTGATCGGCACGATGCAGCGGTCGTGTCCCGCAGCCGATACCTCTGGAGGAGGCTCGTCTGTAATCGCGGCAAAGGAGAAGAATCCCCCCTCTCCTTCTTCGTCCTCCGTGTACGACCATAGGCACGCAACCAGCATGTCCTGCGCGGGCTCCGGCTTGAACTCCAAGACGACATTTTCCTCCGGCTCGCCGGGGGTCAGTTCGCGGTGTTCGGCCCTGTGCCGCGCCACGTTCTCGTAGAAGCCAGTCGCCACCATCACCCCGTGCTGGTAACCATAAAGCTTGCGCCAGGCGTTGCGAAGGTTGTCACGGCGGGCATTGTACGTTCCGGGCTTCTTCCTTTCGTCCGCCTCGGTCCAGCCAGGGAGGCGACACTGATAGCGCATCGGGACAAGGTGTCGCTGGCCATCCCGTTCGATGATCACCGGTGCGAAGTGGCCAGGGAATATCCGAGCGTCCCTGGGCAGTAGTTCGGTACGCTGCAGGTCGGTGAGATTGCGTTGCGCCCTGGCGATCTTGTCCGTTGAGATCCGACGATCGCTTTCCGCCTTCTTTGTCGGTTTCTCCGCCAATGCACGTTCGGCAGTGGTCAAGCGGGTCTTCTGTTGGAACAGTTCAGCCTCAAAGGTACGAGCCTGGTCGGCATTGGCCTTGACGATCAACTGAGCGATCAACTGCTCCTCCTCTGACGCCGGTGAAGCGAACTCCTCCCGCATTGCTTTCGGAATGCGCAACCAGTTGGAGTGTTCTGCTGCCCGCCAGAACATCTCATAGTACTGGCGCAGGCTCACCTGGACGCCGAATTCTCTCTCGAACTTCCGGTGCTCGGTTCGCACCAATGCGGAATAGCACATGGCGTGTCGCTCATTGATCTTTGGTGTGCAGAGAAACAGGCAAGGTCTGAAGCGCTGCGTATCCGCGCCACGCCGGCGAGATAGACCGTGCGGGGCGAGACGGGATCTGCAGCCACCAGACCAGGATCTAGGGTAGCGGAAGCTCAGTGGCCTCGTCCGACATGCGCTACTTTATCGCCTCAGGCTTGAACTTGATGCGCCTGGCGGATACCCACCGCCGAGGGGCCGCCAGCCGACGCGCGGCCTCGGCCCGCTCGCGCTCCGCCCGCCGCCGTGCCTCGTCAAGTTCACCGTGCAGCGCCTGCCGAGCGGCTTCCGCCTCGGCACAGGCTTGTTTCCAGGCGCCGGCCTCCTTGGCCGATGCGTCGCGTTCGGCCTGCAGCGCGGCGCGGACTTCGGCGGCTTCCAGCGCCGCCTGCTGCGCCCTGCCCTGCTGCGCCGCCAGTTCGCCACGCAGGTCGGCCGCCGCCTTCTCGGCGGCCTGGCAGACACCGCGTTCCTGGTCGATCTCGCGCAGCGCGCGCCGTTCGCTCGCGCTCGCGCGCTCCTGGGCGAGCCGGACCTGCTCACGCATCTGCTCCAGCTCTTGTGAGAACTGCGTACGCAATTCCAGCAGCTGGCGCTCGAGTACAGCGATCTGCTGCTGCGCGGACTCGTAGCGGGCGCGGCTGGCGGCGTGGGCCTGCTTTTCCGCCTCCAACTCGCCCTGGCGCGCGGATTCGGCCAGCCTTGCCTGCTCCAGCGCCGCGCGCACGGCAGCGGTTCCCTCCTCCGCGGCGGCCCGCGCCGCCTTTGCCTGGTCGCGCTCGGCCTCAGCGTCCGCGGCCTGCAGGCGGGTCTCGGCGCGCAAGGCGGCCAACTCCGCGGCCGCGGCCTCGTTGGCCGACTGCCAGATGCTCTGCACCGCCTCGGCCGCGATCTGCTTGAGCGCATCCGGCAGGGCCGGGTGATCGATCTTCACGCGCGTCTTCTCGCGCAATTCCTGCCAGAACTGCGCCAGCACCTCGGTCGGCGTGCCCATGCTGCCCTTGCGCACCAGCCCATAGAGCTTGTTGGCGGTCGGCGTGATGCCGTAACGGAAGAACAGCAGGCCGCAGACTTCCTTGTACAGCGCACGTGTTTCGGCGAATCGCACCCGCAAGGCAGCCACGTCGGCCTGCAGGGCCGCGCCCAGGTGGGGTATTTCGGCGGTAGCAGTCATGGTTTCGCGGTGTGGGACGCGTCTAAGTAGTCGAATACTACTACGTATTACGTCAAATATCTAATTATATGACGTATTCTTTAGACATAAACAGTATTCTGTCTATAATTAAGCTTTGGCCGTCGCGACGGTCCCGTCTTGCGTCCAACCGCGAAGCGCCCATGGATCCGACCTCCCTGCCCGCACCCACCTCGACGCAGCTTGCGACGCGGCCGGCCACGCCGCTCGAGCGGCTATGCCTACCACCCGAGCTTTCCGGCGCGGCCGGCACCAACCGCGCCGAGGCCGCCGACGCGCAGATCGCCGCGCAGGACGACGTGGCGGCGATCACTGCCTGGCTGGCGCGCTACGCCGACAGCCAGGCCACCTTGCAGACCTATCGGCGCGACGTCGAGCGTCTGCTGCTGTGGGCCGTGCAGCAGCGCGGCAAGCCACTTTCCTCGCTGACGCACGAGGACTTGTTGTTGTATCAGCGCTTTCTCGCCGACCCGCAGCCGGCAGCGCGCTGGGTGATGCCGCCGGGCAAGAAGCTGGCGCGCAGCCGTAGACCGCATTAAATCTGTCACCGTTGCGACAGTAAATGTGTCAACACCCCGGGCGAGACGGGTTCAGTTCCCGCCAGCCCTTGCCAGACAAGCGTTCGCGAGCTGCGAAGTAAATTTGTCACCAGCAAGTGCTGCAGGTGGACAAGGTTCCTGCCGGCCCACGACGGAAGGTTGAGATCGGCCAGAAGCAGCCTTTAATGTCGTTGCCTGAATCGGTCACGCGCGCTGGCCGCTTACGTCAAGCACTCGGGTGGAGACGTAGGTTCGGGCACCGTCTGGCCATTCCACGCGCACCTCGGTCGGGCTCATGACACGGGTAGCCGAACGGACCGAGTCAGTGGAGGTACATCGATGACGCCACCGTCAACTGCCACTGGAAGCGTGGCGATTGATGCTCCGATGACTTCCGATGACTTCCTAGCTTCCGGGGATGGCCATCCGGAGCCAGGCTGGCGCCGGCAACTAAGGGGCGGTAAGAGACGCTCACGGCACTGCGACGAGCATCCGGCAGAGGCCCGTAAGAAGTCGACGTTCGATCGATACGGTATACGGACATAACGGACATGATCTCTGCACCGTCATTTCGGTACCAAACTCGTTGTCGCGGGAATACGCTGATCTGGAGGGGTGGCCGGGATTTGCTAAGAATCCGCCACATCGCTGCTAACTCATTGAGTTCACAGGAAGATCTATCCTCGAGTCAAGTGGCAGTGCAGTGCCGCTGCTGGTCCAGTAAGACGTACTCGCCCCGATTTATGCGCCACAACCTGCTACGCGATTGCGTCTAGAGCGAGCTGGAAATGACTGGCTGCCGCGCCCGTGCAACCCGCTGTATGGCACAGAAAGGCACCATGCCGCGCCCCGGAAGCGCGGTTGCGTTCCGTACAGGCCCTGCCTCCGCAACGTCTCCGCTGCGATTTCACAAAGCGATGACACTGTGGATGCGCACTTCGCCTTTAATCGTCGTGCGGCCGACGCTTTTCCCTGCACGGCCGGAGAATAAGGGAGCCTGCCATGGAAGTGACGGCCATCCGGCAAACATCCGGCATCCTGTTGATTCGGCTAGACGAGGCTCACCTCGACGCTGGCAACGTCAAGGCCTTCAAGGAGGCCATCAGCCCGCTGCTTGAGGACAGCCCACGTGTCGTTTTCGACATGTCCGCACTACGCTTCGTCGACAGCTCTGGCCTGGGCGCATTGATCGCCTGCCTGCGCCGAGTCAACAAGATTCAAGGCGATTTCAAGCTGTGCGGCATGCTGCGACCGGTGCAAGCGCTCTTTGAACTGATGCGCATGCACCGCGTGTTCAACATCCACGATACCGCCGAGGATGCTATTCGCGCCTTCGCCGACCCGCTGCAACTGGCTTGTGCCTAGTTACCTCGCTGCCACGCCTCTACGGCGATGCCGTTTGCTTGGCTGTGAGCGACCCGCTGATCAATGGACGGTGCCAGGCAATCGAATTGCACTCTACCAATATCGCGTATTGCATGCTGTCTATGCGAATCTGCCGATATCCGGCGTCGCGGTGGTGGAGGGGGGACTCACTGAAAAACGGTGACGCGCTCCCGGCTCACCGTGGGCGAAGCTGGTGCAGATGTGGAAACCGAAGAGGCAGTTGCTCGACGAGCATCGCCATTGAACTTACACACCGATGTGCTTGCTCCACTGCGCAGGTAGAACACAGTGGATGTCATTGAAGTGGTCAATTCGCACATTGCCACCCCGGTCGCGCTCCCAGCGTCTTCTGGCGACGAACTACACAGTTCCCCGTCGGCTCCATCCCCGGTGCGACACGCCGCTCCGGCGCTCGCCCCAGTACATCAGCCACCGGCGCCAGCCCACCTCCCTGCTCGGGCACCATGCTGCACAAAGATGCTCACTTCTCATTTCCTGTGCTACGTCAAGTCATGAAAAACCACTACAATGTCTGCAACGGAGGACATAGGTATGGCAATCAAAGGCAAGTCGCACCGAGGATCAGTTGAGACTGAAACTACGCTGGAGGGGCTCACCGCGCTGATCTATCACGTCACGCATGCGGCAGCCCAAAAGCAGCTAGACCCGGAATTTGCGCGGGTGCTGGGTAAGCACATCGAGGTCGAGTACAACCGCTTGACATCCCACGTGTCCGCAGCCGATGGCAATCTTCATTCGGTCGAGGAAGCGATGGCACGTTTCCAGTCGACCGTGCTTACCGAAGAGGGGCAACTCCTCTCCAAAGCTCTGACACGCCTTCGCAGTTCCGAGCCACGTTCCGTCCGGCCTACCGCCTAGCCCACGCCTCGACAGGCTTGCGGTGCCGCGCTGCACAGTCCACCGGGGGCCCTGGCCGTGAATCGATCGTTAGGTCGAACAGCGGCGCACGCCACTGCAGCTCTATCAGGCAGCCCCCGATTCGATTGACGTGCTCGCGCACTTCGGCATCGACTTGATGCCGAGGGCCCTGCAGATTCTTTCTGCTTGCGCGCCATCCACTGGATGCTGTAGAGGATGATCATGTTCTCGACCAACTGGTTGTACTTGGTCACTTTGTGTTGCTCGTGGCAGGCTCTCAGCGACGGCGTGCCGTTGCCGCCAAAGAACATCCACTGCGCGAGGTCGCAGAGCTGCTCGCTTCTGTTCGTTACGGCATGACTTGTGCGCCATAGCTCCCGGTCACCGAAGTCTCGAGTTGCGAATTCAGATACGGCAACACCTTGACCTGGGTCGGCTGCGGCCACGAGGAGACGCTGCTGCTCGGTGCCGACGGCAGCCACCGCTTCCTGCGCAACCAGCATCCGCCGCTGGGCGTGCTCGAGAGCGTCGACATCGAACAATCCGAGGTGACGCTCGGCGCCGGGGAGACCGTGGTGCTGTATTCCGACGGCGTGACCGACGCCGTCGGCACCGATGGCGAGCGCTTCGGCCTGCCGCGCATGACCGAGACGCTGCACGGCCTGCTGGCCACGCACCAGCGCCCCGGCACCATCGCGCGCGGCATGCGGCAGATCATGCAGAGCTACATGGCGGATGGTAGGATTACTGACGACATGACAATGCTGGTGTTGCAGACCTCGCCCGACGCGGCCGGCGCACGCGAATGGCGCTGCGAAATGCCACGCGCCATGACGCAGCTCAAGGCCCTACATGCCTTCGTCGAGGCCCATGGGCGGAACGGCGGCCTCGACGATGCGCAGGCTGGCGCCCTGGCCCTGGCCACGGTCGAACTGGCCACCAACGCGGTTCGACACGGCGGCACAGCCGAAGGCGATGGCCCGCTGGAATTTGTCTTCCGTGCCACGCCCAACGCCTGCCAGCTCGAACTGTTCTACACCGGTACACCGTTCTCCCCTCCGCAAACGCTGGCACCGGACTTCAGCGGTGGCTCAGAGGGCGGCTTCGGGCTCCACATCATCCGTGAAAGCTGCGATGCCGTGCGCTACGAGCACGCCGGCGGCGTCAACCACGTCACCCTGGTCAAACGCCTCCGCACTGGATCCCTGCAAGGATCTGCGGGCTGTCCGAGCAGCGTGTCTGTGGGCTGAATGCATCAACTTTGGAGACGATTTGCAGGCCCGGAATCCAAACTATTGCCGCGACATGCTATAAGCCATGTCGCAGTCTATCTGCACATTCCCGAAAAGCGTACTTGCGCGGCCGGACGGAT
>JABLTH010080606.1_pt1 | contig 10157 bp, 7 predicted proteins | sample 7875711 | NCBI WGS metagenome assembly JABLTH01 (sample SAMN14941262, study PRJNA633318) | bioreactor metagenome | isolation source: bioreactor | place: China | collected 2019-03-05 | reverse complement strand
GCCCTTTTCAAAGCTCGTTGAGCGATAAGCGCTGGTGCGGTCAGGACACCGTCATCACGGGCGTGTCGTCGTCGACGTCCTCCGGAACGGCGATCACCGGTCGCTGCACCAGTTCCAGGATCCCGATGACCACCGCGGCGATCACCAGGGTCCAGACGATGAGCGACGGCGTCAGCGGACGCACGAACAGCACGATCGCTGCCGCGATCACCGCCACGGCGCTGCGCAACAGCACTCGCTGCGCGTAGAACCACTCGCCGGTCCGACCGGTGGAGATGCCGTGGCGTTCCGCGGATTCCCGCACCCAGGTGACGCCGGATCCGAAGAAGCCGCGCAGACGGCGTGGGACGCCGAACGGACCGGAGTACCACGCGACCAGCGCGACGACGATCGCGAGCACGAGGACCGCGACGCCGGTGTCCTTCATCGCCGTGGAGACGGTGGTGTAGAGCGTCTTCGCGACCCCGGCCTGCACCAGCGCCGGGGACGCCGAAGCGACGAACACGATCTGACCGATGCTGATGCCCGCGACCACCACGATCATCGCGAGGCCCAGAGCGCACGCAGCGCCGATGAGGGCGAGCGCGCGACGCCGGGCGACGACCACCCCCAGGGCGAGCAGGCCGATCGCGACCCAGGGCAGCCAGGCCCCTGCAGCGATAGCCAGGTTGTAGAACATCTGGAGGGTTGGGATGGACGAGTTCTGCGCCACCGTGATCGTCCTGTCGATCGTCGGGATCTGCGAGGCGAACGAGAGGCCCTGGTCTTCGAGCAGCTGCTTGACCCGGTCGATGATCGGACCGAGCTGCACGCCGACCGACCCGTCGGCCCCCACGGTGATCGCGGCCTTCGGATTGCCCTGCATCGTCGCGACCAGCTGGGTGTGACTCGCGCGCAAGGCGTCCTGCCAGACCTGCGCGAAGGCGTCGGACGACACGAACCGACCGACCGTGGTCTGGATCAACGACACGATGCCCTGCGCGAGCGGCGCCTTGAGCGCGTCCAGGGCCTTCGTGGCCACGGGTCCGGTGCCGAGACCCGTGATGCCGTCGATCACCTGGGAGGTGAGCTTCGGGATGTCGACGTGCTCCTGGATCACCTTGACCGTCTCGTCGGTCACATAGGCCTGCACGCCGGGATCGTCCGCGAGCGGTGCATAGGTGGCGACGAAGGTATCGGTGTCCGTCAGCTGTACCTTCGCCCAGGAGGCGACGACGGCGACCGGTGCGAGGATCGCCCCGATCACGATGAGGACCACGGCCAGGAGCGTCCACCCCCAGCCCCGCTTGTGCTTCGCCGCGGGGAGCAGGCTGCCCTCGGGGAGCGGCTCCGTCGCGTTCTCGTCGAGCCGGCTCCGGAGAGCGGTGTTCTCGGCTTCGAGCGCTGCGACACGCCGAGCGAGCTCGGCGTTCGTCATTTTCGGCATCGGCGGCATCCCCTTCCGGGCGGTGATGCCTCACTGTAGCGCCGCGCCGGGTGGCACGGGCAGGCCCGGAAACGCGTGGTGGACAAACGGCACAGGGCCGGACTCTGTGGAGGAGTCCGGCCCTGTGCCGATGTTCGGTCGAGGCGGGTCAGAGCGCCGCGTAGACCTCGCGAAGCAGCGCCGCCGTCTCGGACGGGGTCTTGCCGACCTTCACGCCCGCGGCCTCCAGCGCCTCCTTCTTGGCCTGCGCCGTGCCGGCGGAACCGGACACGATCGCGCCGGCGTGACCCATGGTCTTGCCCTCCGGCGCGGTGAATCCGGCCACGTAGCCCACAACCGGCTTGGTGACGTTGGCCTTGATGAAGTCGGCCGCGCGCTCTTCGGCGTCGCCGCCGATCTCGCCGATCATCACGATCGCCTTGGTCTCAGGGTCGGCCTCGAACGCGGCGAGCGCATCGATGTGGGTGGTGCCGATGATCGGGTCGCCGCCGATGCCGATGGCGGTGGAGAAGCCAAGGTCGCGCAGCTCGTACATCATCTGGTAGGTCAGCGTGCCGGACTTGGAGACCAGGCCGATCGGTCCCTTGCCGGTGATGGTGGCCGGGGTGATGCCGACGAGCGACTCGCCCGGCGTGATGATGCCGGGGCAGTTCGGGCCGATGATGCGGGTCTTGTTGCCCTTCGCCTTGGCGTATGCCCACGCCTCGGCGGAGTCCTGCACCGGGATGCCCTCCGTGATGACGACGAGCAGCGGGATCTCCGCGTCGATGGCCTCGACCATGGCGTCCTTGGCGAACGCCGGCGGAACGAAGATGATCGACACGTCGGCGCCGGTCTTCTCGATCGCCTCGACGACGGTTCCGAAGACGGGGAGCTCGACGTCGCCGTGGGTCACGGTGGTGCCCGCCTTGCGCGCGTTGACGCCGCCGACGACCTGCGTGCCGGCCTTCAGCATCAGCGCGGTGTGCTTGGTGCCCTCGCCGCCGGTGATTCCCTGGACGATGACCTTGGAGTCCTTGTTGAGGAAGATAGACATTCTCTGATTCGTCCTTGCTTACTTCGCGGCCAGCTCGGCGGCCTTGTCGGCGCCTTCGTCCATGGTGAGTGCGAGGGTCACCAGCGGGTGGTTCGCCTCGGTGAGGATGCGTCGGCCCTCGTCGACCTTGTTGCCGTCGAGACGGACGACGAGCGGCTTGTTCGCCTCGTCCCCGAGGATCTCGAGCGCCTTGACGATGCCGTTCGCGACCGCGTCGCAGGCCGTGATACCGCCGAAGACGTTGACGAAGACGCTCTTCACCTGCGGGTCGTTCAGGATGACGTCGAGACCCGCAGCCATGACCTCGGCGGACGCGCCGCCGCCGATGTCGAGGAAGTTCGCCGGCTTGACGCCCTTGTGCTTCTCTCCCGCGTAGGCGACGACGTCGAGGGTGGACATGACGAGGCCTGCGCCGTTGCCGATGATGCCGACCTGACCGTCGAGCTTGACGTAGTTGAGGCCGGCCTTCTTGGCCTTGGCCTCCAGCGGGTCTGCGGCCTCCGCGTCCTCGAGGGACTCGTGCTCGGGGTGACGGAAGTCGGCGTTCTCGTCGAGCGTGACCTTACCGTCGAGGGCGATGATGTCGCCCTCCTCGGTGAGGACGAGCGGGTTGACCTCCACCAGCGTCGCGTCCTCGCCGGTGTAGACCGCGTACAGCTTCACGAAGACGTCGGCGACCTTGTCGACCAGCTCGTCGGGGAACCCGGCGGCCTTGGCGATCTCGACGGCCTTCGCGGAGTCGAGGCCGGCGCGCGGGTCGACCTCGATGCGAGCGAGCGCCTCCGGCTTCTCGACGGCCAGCTGCTCGATCTCCATGCCGCCCTCGACGCTCGTCAGCGACAGGTAGGAGCGGTTCGCCCGGTCGAGGAGCACCGAGAAGTAGAACTCGCGGGCGATGCGGGCGCCTCCCGCGACCATCACCCGGCGGACCACGTGGCCCTTGATGTCCAGGCCCAGGATGGCCTTGGCGGCCTCTTCGGCGTCGTCGGGGGTCTTGGCGACCTTCACGCCGCCCGCCTTGCCACGGCCTCCGACCTTGACCTGCGCCTTGACGACGGTGACGCCGCCCAGCTTCTCCGCGGCCGCGCGCACCTCCTCCGGAGTGTCTGCGACGATGCCCGGAAGGACCGGGACGCCGTACTTCTCAAACAGGTCTCTGGCCTGGTACTCGAATAGATCCACGGTTATCCAATCCGCTGATGCCCGGCGCGCTCGTGACGCTCCGGCTGATATCTCCTGGGCGGTCCGGCGGGAGAATAGCTCGACGCCGAGATAAATTCGCCAGTGAGAACTTTAGCGCGTTCGACTGAACAGCCCGAATCCGTTTCTCCTCCACAGCCGGCGGCGTGAGCGAGTACTCCACTGATCCGGTCGCGGCCGGCTCCGACCGGGCCCGAGACGGCGACCGTGGAGTGCATGACACATCGCATATCGACCTTCGTGACCGCTTTCGCCCTCGCCGGCCTCGCCGTCTTCCTCGGCATCCTCCAGGCCCTCGTGATCACGCCCGATGCCCGCGCCCTGACGGGCGCAGGACACGGACCCGGCTATCTGTCCCGCGACGGCTGGTGGCTCGGCACCTATCGGATGGACGACGGCCGACAGGGGTTCTGTCTCAACGCCGGCAAGCCGAGCCCGACCGGCCACGGCCTCGACTACGCGGAGGCCGCTGCGCTCGGGTGGTACACGCCGCAGCAAGCGGCCTCGCTCGCATACATCTCGCGCAGCTGGGCGGGAACCGGCGACCAGCTGACGGCGGCAGCCGGTCAGATCGCGACCTGGCTCGTCGCCGGGCTCAACGGGCACACCCCGGAGGAAGTCGCAGCGCGCGCCGGAGCTGACGCCCCGCGCGTTCTCGCCCGTGCCCACGAGATGGTGGACGAGGCCGCCGGGCAGGGATCGAACACCGTCAGGGCCGATACCGTCGTCGAGCTGGCGGAGGCCGGTCCGGGACGCGTGCGCGTGGAGCTCACCGTCGTGCGACCGGCCGGCTCCGAGCTCGTCGCCCCCGGCAGTCACCTCGCCGGAGTGACACTCGTCGGCGCCACCTTCGATGACGGGAGCACGACGGCCGAGCTGCCGAACGGCACAGACGTCGAGATCACCCCGACGGGAACCGATACCAGCGTCACCGTGACCGCTCACGCGGAGTTCTCCGCCCTCCCCTATGGCGATCGCATGCTGGTGGCCGTGCCGCACGACGACGCGCAGGCCGTCCTCATCGCCGTGCCCGCCACGGCGGAAGCGAGTGCGGAGGCTGTCGCGACGGGCCCGTCGCCACTGCCGTTCCAGCCGCTGGTCGCGACGGTGACGAGCACCGCGGTCGCCGCGCCCGGCGCCGCCGTGCACGATCGCCTGACCGTGACCGTCGACACCGGTGACGGTCTGCTCCCCTCGTGGGGCGTCCGGGCGACGGGCGACGGGTTCGAGCCCGTCGACGCGACGGTCGAGAGCACCCTCCACGGGCCGTTCAGCGATCCGATCGTCGAATCCGATGCCGTTCCGGAGGGCTCACCCGTGGTGTGCGTCGTCGAGACGGCGGTGAACGGCACAGGCGAGTACGAGACGCCGGAGTGCACGCTCCCCACGGCCGGGCACTACGTCTGGACGGAACGCATCGATCCGGCAGCTGTGGAACCGGACGCGGGCGGCGAGCGAATCCGGCCGTGGCAGTCCGCCTTCGGCATCGCCTCGGAGATCACGCTGGTCTCCGAGCCGGCGGAGAGTCGACGGGTCGACGGGTCGACGACTCGGCTCGCGGCGACAGGAACCGCACCCGGAGCGCGGACACTTGTGCTCACGGCGGTCCTTCTCATCAGCGGCTGCATCGTTGTCGCGATCGTTCAGCCCTTCCTCCTTCGAGTGCTGCGACCGAACCATCGACGAGCGTGAGACCGCGGTAGCCAGAGCGCGCGAAACCGCGGCCTACGGCGCCTTCCGCCCTCGAACGTCGTGGCTCAGGATGGTGACATGACTGCTCCGACCCGGAAACGAGCCGTCGATTTCCGCGACATCGCCGGCGAGGCCTTGTGCCTCGCCGGCGGTGGCAGAGCTTTGCTGCTGCAGATTGCGTACCCGGCAGTCGGGCGTGGAGTCGTGGAGCACAGCGACTTCGCGAACCGGCTGATGGACCGATTCCACGCCACGATGACCTTCGTCTACGCGGCCGCGTTCGCATCGCCGGACGACTTCGCTTCGGTCATCAGAACAGTGAACCGCGCACACGCCCCGGTACGCGGCGCCGCCCACAGCGGCCTCCCGCCGTACAACGCGTTCGACATCGATCTGCAGCGGTGGGTGGCCGCGACACTCTTCGCGACGATGACCGACCTCCACGAACGCGTCTTCGGACCACTGCCCGGCCCAACGCAGGAACAGGTGTACCAGGAGTTCATCCACCTGGGGCGCAACCTCCAGGTCGCGGCCGAAGACTGGCCTCCCGACGTGGCGGGATTCCAGTCCTACTGGGATGACATGGTCGCCGGCTTGGCCGTGAACGACGACACCCGAGTGATCGCCGGACAGATCTTGTATCCGAGAGGGGTCCCGTTCTGGCTGCGAGCAGTGCTCCCCGACGCGCGGCTCGTCACCGCCGGGCTCCTGCCTCCCGGGGTGCGGGATCAGTTCGGGCTGCCCTGGGATCCGACGATCGAGCGTCGGTTCGAGCGTCGGATGCGTTCCTTCGCCGCGATCTATCCTCTCCTCCCGCTGGCACTGAGGCATCGACCACGTGATGCGTATCTGCGTCGATTGCGTCGAGCCGTCCGAGAGTGACGATTGAGAGAAATTTCACATGTTTTACCTTTCGTTCTGCGTGTAGAGTTCTTCTGCCACTATCCGTGTGGCTCCACCAAACCGAAAGGACGATGATGGTTCCTTTGTCAGCTCCGACTCGGGCGCGTCGCTTCAACCGAGTACTCGCCCCTCTCGCGTTCGCCGCATTCACCGCCTCGTTGTTGATCCCCGGCACCCCCGCGACGGCCGCGACGACGCCGGCCAGCGCGCTCAGCGCTACCGTCGCCGGCAACGCTTCGGCAGACGGCGCTCTCGCCCAGGTGCTCGTGCCGACGCTCGAGGCAGAGCAGGCCGGCCGATTCACTGTTCGCGTGTACGGTTCCGCAGACGTCTACACGCTCGGCTACGTCATCACCGCTCCGACCGGAACGCGGTTCGCCTCCACCGACCGCAACTGGGAAACCAGCGATGGAACATCGAGTACGGTCCCGAACGGGGTGGTCCTGTCTGCCGACGGCAAGACCCTCACCTATGGCGGCATGACCTACTTCCCCCGCTACACCGCAAGCTGGACCGAGGAAAGCTACGAGCTCCTCTCCGACGGCACCGCGGGCGACCGGGCCGTCAACGACGGCTCGTTCCGCATCACCGATGGACCGGACTCGCTGATCGGCGCATCGATCGCCATCGGGTACGAAGCGAAATAGCCGCTCGCGTCGAGGTCGCCATCGCGAGCGTTCTTCGGCGAACGGACCGCTTCTCCTGAGCCGAAGCACCCGGCCACGCATCCCGTGTGGCCGGGTGCTTCTCGTCGTGCGTCACGTCCGCGGGGGGCGGCACCGCTCCAGTGCTCGCGCGAGCAGCACGAGCGCGATGCCCACGCCGGCGCCGAGCACGGTCTCGATGACGCGGTCGAAGAGCAGCGGGCCGAGCGGGGCCGGTGCGGCGAGGTGCGAGACCGCCAGAGCCATGGGCGTGATGAACAGCAGGGCGTAGCCGTAGTGGCGTCCGACGAGCATCTCCGCGAAGAACTGGCAGACGACGATCACGAGGATCACCACCGCGGCAGGAGGAGACCAGAACAGCACGGCAGCGGCGACGCCGACTCCGCCTATCGTGCCGAGGATCCGATGCAGCGACCGCGAGATCGAATGCGCCGCGCGCGCGGGAGGGATGACGGCGACGAGACTCACGACAGCCCAATACGCGTGCCCCAACCCCAGCGTCAGCGCGAGGCCTCCCGCGATCAGCACGCCGACCGCGTTCTGCGCGGCCGTAAGCCAGACCCGCCCGTCGCGGAACACCGTCGTATCGACACCGGGACGGCGATGCAGCTTCTTGAGCAGCACCGCGCCCGTGCGCGCGGCCCGATCGCCCGCCCAGCGGCGGACGACCCACCCCGAAAGCGTGAGCACCCACGAGAACGTCGCCACGGCCGCGGCCAGTCCGATCCGCGGGAGCGCGTCCTGCGCGGGCGTCGGCACCGCCGCGCAGACGAGCAGCGCGAACACGAAGAACAACGGCTGCGTCGGCAGAAGCTGGAAGGCAGTCGCGAGCAGCGTCCCGGCGACGACGATCAGCACGAGCAGCACGGTCACGAGCCAGAGCGGTTCGCCCGCGACGGCGACGATCACGCCGAGCGAGATGGTCACCAGCATCGCGACGGCCGCGATCGTCACGCTGCGCAGCCGCAGCCGGTACGGCTCGTTGCGGCCGTAGAGGGCGGTGAAGGCGCCGAACGTCGCGTACGCGGCGAGGTCCAGACGGCCGACGGCCAACAGGATGAGCAGCGGAACCGCGACAGCGGCCGCCGCCCGGAAGCCGACCTCAACGCTCATCGTCGCAAGGCGCTGCCTCACGGCCGTGCCCCGGCGGCTCGGCGCCTCACAGCTTGTCGATCGGCGCGATCTTGATGAGGAGCTTCTTCGCCCCCACCTTCTCGAACTGCACGTGGGCGACGCGCTTGGCTCCCTCGCCGGTCACATTCGTTACCCTGCCCTCCCCGAAGTCCGCGTGCCGGATGCGGTCGCCGGAAGCCAGCTCGAGGTCGCCGTTGTCGCGGACCTTGCCCGTCACCCGGTTCGGCCACTCGGCCTTCGGGCGCTCCGCGGGGGCGCTGCCGCCGACAGGGTAGCTCTCGTTCCAGCGACCCGCCGTGCCGCCGCCGAGGCCCGGCCGGCGCGCGGTGAGCGCGCGCGACTGCGAGCCGCCTCGGCCGTTCGCGGCCCCGGGCGACTGCTTCCAATCGATCAGGTCGGCAGGGATCTCCTGGAGGTAGCGGCTGGGCATCGCGACAGCGGTCTCGCCGAACTGCGCGCGGGTCATCGCCAGCGACAGGAACAAGCGCTTCTTCGCCCGCGTGATGCCGACGTAGAACAGCCGACGCTCCTCGGCGGGGCCTCCCGGCTCGTTCGCCGACATCCGGTGCGGGAGCAGGTCCTCCTCGATGCCCGTGAGGAACGCCGCGTCGTACTCCAGGCCCTTGGCCGTGTGCAGGGTCATCAGCGAGACCGAGCCGCTCGAATCGTCGATCTCGTCGGCCGCGGCGACCAGGGACACCTCGGTGAGGAAGTCCACGAGCGTGCCGTCCGGGTTGTTCCGCGCGAACTCGCGGGTCACCGCCACCAGCTCGTCCACGTTCTCTGCGCGCGCCTCGTCCTGAGGATCTCGGCTGTAGCGCAGAACCTCGAGATAGCCGCTGCCGTCGAGCAGGAAGGTCAGCACGTCGGCGACGGACGCGACGCCCGCAGGGTTCGCCGGGTCGATCTTCGCCGCCGCCTCGTCGAGCAGGGCGGAGAGCTGCAGGATGGCACCGGTGACCTTGGGGCCGAGGCCGAGCGAGGCGGCGTCGCGCATCGCGTCCCGGAACGTGAACCCGTTGTCCTCCGCGTAGCTTGCGAGCTGCGTCTCCGTCGCCGGCCCGATGCCGCGCTTCGGGGTGTTCAGGATGCGGCGCAGGGCCAGGGTGTCATCGGGGTTGGCGACCGTGATCAGGTACGCCATCGAGTCCTTGATCTCGGCACGCTCGTAGAACTTGGTGCCGCCCATCACCTTGTACGGCAGTGCGGAGCGGATGAAGATCTCCTCCAGTGCACGGGTCTGAGCGTTGGTGCGGTAGAAGACCGCGATGTCTTTGTAGTCCATGCCCGCGGCGTGGAGCTTCTCGATCTCGTCGGCGACGAACTGCGCTTCGTCGTGGCCCGAGTATCCGGTGTAGCCGACGATCTTGTCGCCGTCGCCGACCGCCGTCCACAGCTTCTTGTCTTTGCGGTCGAAGTTGTTGGCGATGACCGCGTTCGCGGCGCTCAGGATGTTCTGCGTCGACCGGTAGTTCTGCTCCAGCAGCACCACCTTGGCACCGGGGAAGTCGCGCTCGAACTCCACGATGTTGCGGATGTCGGCGCCGCGGAACGCATAGATCGACTGATCGGAGTCGCCGACGACCGTGAGTGAGGCACTGGGGATGGCGCCGACCACGTCGCGCAGCTTCGCGACGTTGCGCCCGTGCTGCTCCATCTCTTCGGCGATGTCGGGCGAGACCGGCATCGTCAGCTCGCGGATGAGCGAGTACTGGGCGTGGTTGGTGTCTTGGTACTCGTCGACCAGGATGTGCCGGAACCGTGTCTGGTAGAGCGCAGCCACCTTCGGGAAGGCCCGGAACAGGAACACCGTCTCGGCGATGAGGTCGTCGAAGTCGAACGCGTTCGCCCGACGGAGGGCACGCGTGTACTGCCGGAAGATCTCGAGGAACATCACCTCCTGCGGGTCGCTCAGATTGGCCGAGCGCGCGAAGGTCTCGATGTCGGTCAGCTCGTTCTTGAGCTTGGAGATGCGGTTCGCGGCGCCGCCCACCGTGAAGCCGAGGGTGTCCGCGTCGAGTTCCTTGATGATGCGCTTGAGGAGGGCGCGGGTGTCGCCCGAGTCGTAGATCGTGAAGCTGGGGGTCTTGCCGATGGTCTC
>JABLTH010049839.1_pt1 | contig 10163 bp, 8 predicted proteins | sample 7875711 | NCBI WGS metagenome assembly JABLTH01 (sample SAMN14941262, study PRJNA633318) | bioreactor metagenome | isolation source: bioreactor | place: China | collected 2019-03-05 | reverse complement strand
CCGAACTGCAGCTCCCGCACGAGCGCCCAGGCGCCGATCAGCGGCATCACCAGGAGGGCGACGCCCATCGTGATGCCGAGCGCCTGCCCCGAGCCGAGCAGCACCACCGCGCGCCAGCCGACCAGTGCGATGTACAGCACGAGGAGCACGGCCATGACGGCGACGCCGATGCGGGATCCCATCCCTCCATCCTAGGGCGGGAGGATCCCCCCGCCCCGCGCCGGCACCGCCCGCGGCACGCGGTGCCGGGCGACAGCGCCCGACAGCGCGTGACAGCGCCACGACAGCGGCGCGAAAGTGCGGCGGCGGATGCTCGGAGCATGACGAATCCCACCACCGACTGGGCCCTCGAGGCCGACGGACTCGTGAAGGTGTTCGGAACGAACCGTGCGGTCGACGGCGTCGACCTGCAGGTGCGCACCGGCGCCGTCTACGGCGTCCTCGGCCCCAACGGCGCCGGCAAGACCACGACCATCAACATGCTCGCGACGCTGCTGCGTCCGGACGGCGGCACCGGCCGCGTGTTCGGCCACGACGTCGTCCGCGAGCCGCACATCGTGCGCCAGCTCATCGGAGTGACCGGACAGTTCGCCTCCGTCGACGAGACGCTGTCCGCCACCGAGAACCTCATGATCTTCGCCCGCCTGCTCGGGCTCAGCCGCAGCGAGGCCCGCGCGAAGGCCGTCGATCTGCTCGAGCGGTTCGGCCTCTCCGAGGCTGCACGGCGCCCGCTGCAGAACTTCTCCGGAGGGATGCGGCGCCGCCTCGACCTCGCCGCCTCCCTGCTCGCGCAGCCGCCGCTGATCTTCCTCGACGAGCCCACCACGGGCCTCGATCCCCGCACGCGCGGGCAGATGTGGGACACGATCCGCGAGCTCGTGAACACCGGATCCACCGTGCTGCTCACCACGCAGTACCTGGACGAGGCCGATCAGCTCGCCGACCGGATCGCCGTGATCGACCGCGGGAAGGTGGTCGCGGAGGGCACTCCCGACGATCTCAAGGCCTCGGTCGGCACCTCGTCCCTGCAGCTGCGCGTGCGCGATGCCGGCGATACCGCCGATGCACTGCGGGCGATCGAGCAGACGCTCGGCGTGCGCGGCGTGCTCTCCCCCGAGGCGTCCCGGATCACCGCCCCGATGACGGATCCCGACAGGATCGCGGACCTGCTGATCATGTTCCGCGAAGCCGGCATCCCGCTGGCCGAGGTGAGCGTGCAGAAGCCCACCCTCGACGAGGTGTTCCTCACGATCACCGGTCATCCGGCCGACGAGGACGCCGCTGGTCCCTCCGCCCCCGCCCAGACCCAGGAGGTCCGCGCATGACCGCTCTCACCCCGCTCGCCGGGCGCATCGTCCCGGCCGCCGAGCGTCGACTCAGCCCCCGTCCGAGCCTGTCGCTGACGCTCCGCAACACCGTCACCATGGCGGCGCGCGGTCTCATCAAGATCCGGCGGACGCCGGAGCAGCTCGTCGACGTGACGCTGCAGCCGATCCTGTTCACCCTGATGTTCACGTACATCTTCGGCGGCGCGATCTCCGGCAACGTCACGAACTACCTGCCGGTCATCATCCCCGGCATCCTCGTCCAGACCGTGATCACGACCTCGGTCGTCACCGGCGTGCAGCTGCGCGAGGACATGGACAAGGGCGTGTTCGACCGGTTCCGCTCGCTGCCGATCGCGCGCATCGCCCCGCTGTCCGGGGCGCTGCTCGCCGACACGATCCGCTACGGCATCGCCACCGTGCTCACCTTCGCCATGGGCTTCCTCATGGGCTTCCGTCCCGCCGGCGGACTCGGTGCGGTGATCGGCGCGGGCCTGCTGGTGATCGTCTGCTCCTGGGCCATCAGCTGGATCTTCGCCTTCGCGGGCGTCATCGCCCGCACCGCGTCGAGCGTTCAGGGCATCTCGATGATGATCCTGTTCCCGCTCACCTTCCTGTCCAACGCCTTCGTGCCCGTGAACACGATGCCCGGCTGGCTGCAGTGGTTCGTGAACATCAACCCGGTCTCGCACCTGGTGACCGCGGTGCGGGACCTCGTCAACACCGGCACGTTCGGGACCGACGCCTGGGTGTCGCTGCTCGGCGCGGCCGTGATCGTCGCGGTCTTCGCCCCCCTCACCGTGAAGGCGTACATGCGCAAGGCGTGATCCGCTCGTCGCGACCGTCGTCGGCCCCTGAACCCGTCCGGGTCAGGGGCCGACGCGTGCGCCCATCACCTCGAGCCCGCGCGCGACCCGCTGCGCCGGCTCGAGGGCCGCGGCGGCGGAGCGGGCCCGGGCCACAGCATCGGCTCCGGCGATCCGCTCGGCGTCGGCCAGGTGCGCGGCCAGATCGAGGCTCGGCATGTTCTGCCTCCCGCCGAGGACCTCCGCCAGCGCGATCGCGTCGACGCCACGCGCCACGAGCTCGGGCCGGCGGACGGCCCAGGCCGACCAGGCCAGCAGGGCCGTGCCGAGCACCGGCCGATCCGCCCCCTCTCGGCGCAGCCGGCACGCGGCGATGGTGCGCGCGCGGAGTCGGCGCTCCCAGACCGCGACGTCCGCGTCGGGAACGCCGAGCGATCGCACCGCGACGGAGACATACCCCGCCAGCGCCATCAGGTACCAGGGCGAGCGGCGCTGCACCGGATCGACGAACGCCGCCATCGCACGCGCGAACGCCTCGATCGCGCTCTCCACGCGCCCGTCGATGAGCTCCGCCTCGGCGAGGCCGTACAGCCCGATCGAGGCCAGCTCCACACCGTCCTGACTGAGGCCGCCTTCCTCGATCAGACGTGTGAACAGCGCCCGCGCCTCGGCGCTGCGCCCCAGCCAGAGCAGCGTGCCTCCGCGCACCCATTCCTGGTGGTTGATCTGATCCTGGGCGTCGAACTCCTCGAACACCACCGTCGCACGGTCGATCCAGGTCATGGCCTCGGCCGGCCGCGCTGACTGGGCGGCGAGCTGCGCCGCCAGGTCGGCGGCCATCCCCTCGGCCCAGCGCTCGTCGAGGCTGCGTGCCCGATGCCAGGCGCTGCGGGCCGCTTCCATCGCGACATCCGCTTCGCCGTCGTTCTCCGCGCGGTGCGAGCGGAGCACATCCGTGGCCAGCAGGCCCCACGGATCCGATCCTTCCGGAAGCTCCGGCACCGAACCGATCGGGCCGCCTCGCCCCACGGCGAGCAGCGCCTCGGCGACCAGCCCCCACGCCGGAGCCAGCCCCGCACCGGCCGCTGTCATCGCCCGCGCAGTGAAGACGACGCCGCGGGCCGCCAGCGGATCCCCGCCGATCATGAGGCCGAGCGTCGCCATGACGAGAGCCATGACCCGCAGATCGGGATCGATGCCGGCGTCCGGCATCGCGTCCATCACCTGGAGCATCGGGGCGGCGTAGCCGATGAACTCGGTGAACGAGCCGCGGATGAACCACGACTGCCCGAGCACCGTGAACAGCCGCACCGCGTCGGCCCCGCGCCCCGCCGCCACCAGATGGCGCAGCACGTGCACGAGGTTGTCGTGCTCCCGGGTGATGGCCCGATGCGACCGCGCGGTGAGGCCAGAGGGGAACACGCGGGCCCTCGCGCCGTGCTCCTCCGCGAACGCGACGGCCCAGGCGACGACGGCCTCCCATGCGTGGTCCTCCGCCCCGGCCTCGACGAGCCGATCGCGGCCGAACTCGCGCACGGTCTCGAGCATGCGGAAACGCACCGCGTCGACCCCGCCGTCGTCGATCACGTTCAGGAGAGAGTGCGCAGCGAGCTGCTCGAGCACGTCGTCCGCCGGTGTCGCCAGCACCGCCTCGGCCGTCTCCGCGGAGAAGCCGCCGGGCAGCACCGAGAGTGCGGCGAGTGCGCGCTGAGCCTCCTCGTCGAGCAGATCCCAGCTCCACTCGATCACGGCTTCGAGCGTGCGATGCCGCTCCGGGCCGGAGCGGTCTCCCGTGGTGAGGAGGGCGAACCGGTTCTCCAGGCGGCGCTCGATCTGCTCCGGCGTCATCGTGCGCACCCGCGCCGCGGCGAGTTCGATCGCAAGCGGGAGCCCGTCGAGCCGGGCGCACAGGCGTGCGACCACCTCCAGCTCGAGCGTCGCCGCCGGGCGCGCGGCGCGGGCCCGTTCGAGGAAGAGGCGCACCGCGGGCGCCGCGTCGGAGGGCGCGATCTCCAGGGGCTCCAGAGCGAGCACGCGCTCCGCCGCGATCGCCAGGGGCGTACGGCTCGTCGTCAGGATACGCAGCATCGGCACGGCCGCGAGAAGGTCGGCCGCCCACCGCGCCACCGCGTCGATCACCTGCTCGCAATTGTCCAGTACGAGCATCGTCTCGCGGTCGCCGAGAGCGGCCACGATGCGGGCCGACAGGTCGGGGCGCGGTCGCTGCTCTCCGAGCCTCCCACCGGGGGCGTTCTCGCTGATGCCGAGCGCCGCGGCGATCGCCACCGGCACGCCCGCGTCGTCCCGCACGCCGGCCAGCGGGACGACGATCACGGCGGCCATCGAGGATTCCGCCGCCAGAGCCTGCGCGAGACGGGTCTTGCCGAGCCCGCCGGCGCCGAGGATCGTGACCAGTCGCGCGCCGTCCAGCAGGCCACGCGCTCGCACGAGCGCCTCGACGCGGCCGATCAGCTCGTTCGGCGCCGCCTGCACTCCGATCCGCACCCGCGGGCCGTCGTCGGCGCTGCGCAGCAGGCGCGCGTTCAGCTCGGTGATCTCCGGACCGGGTGAGGCGCCGAGGGCATCCCGCAGGGCCGTGCGCAGCTCCGCGAAGACCGCGAGCGCTTCCCCTGCGCGTCCGCCGACGGCGAGCGCCGACATCAGCGCGGCATGCGCGGTCTCGTCGAGGGGACGCGCTGCAGCCAGGTCGCGGAGGAGCGCGATGCCTTCGTCCGGTCGTCCAGCCGCCACGAGCTCCCCGGCGAGGTCGCTCTGCAGGGCACGGTGCAGCATCGCGGCCACGGCGGCGAGATCGTCCCCGAGGGGTGAACCGCCGAGATCGGCGCCCGGCTCCCCCCGCCACAGCGCGACCGCTTCTTGCAGCAGCCGGATCCGCTCCGGATCTCCCTTCGAGAGGGCATCGGCGCGCGCATGCAGCCGGCGGGCGACATGGAGGTCGGTGTCGTCGGTGCCGAGCGCGTACCCTCCGGGGGCGCTGACGATCGCGTCCGCCCCGGCCGCAGCCCTGGCCCGCGAGACCAGGGTCTGCAGAGCCGCCCGCGGATTCTGCGGCTGCTCCTCGCCCCACACGTCGTCCGCGAGAGCCGACACGGAACGGGTGTTGCCCGTGCCGGCCAGCACCAGCGCGGCCAGCATCGCGCGCATCGGAGTGCCACCGGCGTCGCGATCCGCGATCCGCACCGGTCCGAGCACGCCGATGCGCGCCGTCATGCGCGCGGCCGGATCCCCAGGTCGATGACGTTCTCGAGGCCGACGACGACACCGCGCAGGTCGCGGGCGTAGGGCAGCGCGAGGCGGATCCCCGGGGCGTAGGCCGCCGCCGGCTGCACCGTGTCATGCACGATCGAGAGCGACTCCCCGGGACCGGAGAGGATGACCTCCTGCTTGGCCAGCACGCCGGGCCGGCGCAGCGAGTGTACGGGCACGCTCGCGACCTGCTGACCACGAGCGCGCTGGTCGACGTGCGGAGCGTCGACCGGTCCCTGCTCGGCGCGGGCGGCGGCGATCAGCTCCGCCGTGCGCACGGCCGTGCCGCTGGGCGAGTCGATCTTCGTATGCTGATGCGCCTCGACGATCTCCACGGATCCGAAGAACGGCGCCGCGAGGGCAGCGAGGGCCGTGCCGAGCACCGAGCCCAGCGAGAAGTTGGGGACGAACAGGGCGCCGGTGCCGGCGGCATCGATCACCGGGCGCATCTGGGCGATGCGGTCGGCCGACCACCCGGAGGTGCCGACGAGCACGTTGATGCCGCGATCCGCGGCCGCACGGACGATCTCGACGCTCGAGGCCGGCGTGGTCGCATCGACGACCAGATCGGCGCCGTCGAGCTCGTCCATCGTGCTGTTCGAGCCGAGCACCGCGCCGATCTCGAACCCGTCGAGGTGCGCGATCACGTCGCCGATGATGGTGCCGAGCTTGCCGGAGGCGCCCACCAGGGCCACGCGCGTCGTCATGCCCTCAGTCTATTCAGCACGACGGACGCGGCTTCCCGCGCGGCTGGCACCGGGTCGGGCCTCCGGGGCAATAGCGTCGGAGCATGCCCACGTTCCGGATCTCCTCTCCGGAGGACGCCGACGCCCACGCCGTACTCGTCGACTACTTCACGCTCCGCGCCGCGGAGTTCCCCGGCGGGAACTACACCCCCACGTATCCGTCCGCCGCGGCGTTCCGCGCTCCGGACGGGGTCTTCCTCCTTCTCGAGGAAGAGGAAGCGGTCGTCGGCTGCGGCGGGATCCGCCGGGTGGCGATGCCGGACGGCGAGGGCGACGTGTTCGAGATCAAGCACGTGTTCCTGCGCCCCGAGACGCGAGGACGCGGTTGGGGCCGCCTGCTGCTGAACGAGCTGGAGGCACGCGCTCGCGCGCTGGGCGCCCAGGCGCTCGTGCTCGACACCCACCACACCCTGGAGGCCGCGGGACACCTGTACCGCAAGAGCGGCTTCGTGGAGATCCCCCGCTACAACGACAACCCCAACGCGACCCGGTGGTACCGGAAGGATCTGGAGGCGACACGCGCATGAGGCTCTGGTCCGTGCACCCCCGTTTCTACGACCGCCAAGCGCTCACGGCGTGCTGGCGCGAGGGCCTGCTCGCACAGGCGGTCATCGCCGACCCCTCCCGGCGCGGCTACGCGAACCACCCGCAGCTGCAGCGGTTCCGCGCGGCGCAGGATCCACTCGCCACGATCGGGGACTACCTGTCCTCGGTCGTGGACGAAGCCGACGCGCGCGGCTACCGGTTCGCACGGGAGAAGATCCTGCGCACCGGACCCGTCGAGCGGATCCCCGTCGCCCGCGGTCAGCTCGAATACGAGTGGGGGCACCTGCTGCGCAAGCTCCAAGTGCGGACACCGGCGGCGTGGGAGCGCTGGCACAGCCTGCCGCTGCCGGACCCGCATCCCCTGTTCGTCGTGGAGGACGGTCCGATCGCCGACTGGGAGCGCGTCGGCTAGGCCATCAGACCGCGAGCGGATCAGGGAGGCCCGTGCGCAGCTCCATGGGCAGATGGCTCAGGTCGTTGTGGGCGAGCAGGCTCCACGGACGCCCCTGCTTCTGCGCGATCACGGAGAGACCGCAGTTGGCCTGGTTCAACGTCATCCAGCGCCAGTCCGGCGCCTCCAGCACCTCGCGCACGAACCAGCCGATGACGAAGTTGTGGGTGATGAGCACCTCGTGCACGTCGCCCGCCTTGCGCACCAGGAACTCATTCACGGCGTCGCCCATCTGCGCCCGCCCCGCTTCGATCTCCGCCTCGGTGACGGATCCGAAGAACGGCTCGAACGCAGCGGGAGTCTCCTCGGTCATGCCGGTGGGCACGCAGTCGAAGAGCAGCGCGGACGGCTCCGCCTCGACGGAGGGGATCCGCTCGGAGATGGCGCGCGCCGTCTCTGCGGCACGCAGCAGCGGCGAGTGCCAGATCGCGTCGAGCGGAAGCCCGGAGAGGCGGTCGGCGATCAGCTCGGCCTGGCGCCGCCCGCGGGGCGAAAGAGGTCCGTCGGTGAGACCGTGCTCGGCGTCCTGATGTTCGCCGTGCCGGACAAGATAGATGTAATGGGTCACTACCGCTCGCCTCGTCTCCGACTCGGTGGCCGGGGTGCTCTCAGCCTATGTCACGGATCGGACACGGACAGGGTCAGCTCGCCGCCCGGGTGAGTTCCGCGAGCTGTGCGCGGCCGAGGGCGACGCCGGCTCCCTGCATGAGCTCGTCGACCTGCTCGGTCGCGAACGCGTTGACGATCGGCGCCGTGACGGTGCGCTGAGCGAGCAGCCAGCCGATCGCGACCGCGGCCACAGGGACCTGCAGTTCTTCGGCGGCGATGTCGAGCGCGCGGAGCACCTTGATGCCCCGGCGGTTGATGTTGCCGCGCAGCTGCATGCCTCGGACGCCCTGGAGCGACTGCTTCGAGCGGTGCCGGCCGGAGAGGAAGCCGTGTTCGAGCGCGTGCGACGGCGTGACCGCCAGGCCCTGCGCCGCCGCTACCAGTCGAAGGTCGCCTTCGAAGCCGACCCGGCGCAGCAGGTTGTAGGGCTCATCGAGCACCTCGATGCGCGGGTAGCCGGCCGAGGCCAGGATACGGGCCTCGACGAGCCGTTCCGGGGAGAATCCGAAGGCTCCGAGCACGCGCACCTTGCCGGCCTCGACGAGCCATTCCGCCGTCGCCAGCGTGTCCTCCAGGGTGCTGCCGTCGTCGACCGTGCCGTCGAGATACAGCACGTCGATGCACTCCACGCCGAGACGGTTGAGCGATGCCTCGACGGCGCGCACGAGGTTCACGGGACCGATGCCCGGGTTGTCGGGATGGCCGCCCACACGCACGCTCAGGACGATGTCGTCGCGGGTGCGGCGGGCGCCCAGCCAGCGCCCGATGATGTGCTCACTGCGCCCCGCGGCGAAGCTGTCGGCGGTGTGCACCGCATTGCCGCCGAACTCGGCGTAGCGGTCGAGGATGCGCAGGGCGGTGTCGGCGTCGGTGTTCCAGCCGAACTCGGCGCCGCCCAGGATCAGCGGGAACGAGCGGATACCGGTCTCGCCGATGGGCACCCGCAGGCTGGATCCGATGCCGGGCCCGACCACCGGGATCGGCGCAGACGGGTGCGGCGGGACGACCGCCGGTGCCGTCGTGACGGCATGCGAGACGCCATCGGTCGCGGACCCGGGTCCGACGCTGAAGAGACGCATGCGATCACCCCCGTGTCTGCTGCGTTGCGTTTCTGAGACGCACCCCCCGGTGCGGCTCCCTACGAGAGTAAGGGAGGCCTCGGACGGTTCCGTTCATTGAGACGGCCAGGAGAGGAACAATGAGTAACGGTTTCGTCACGAATACACGAAAAGGCCCGTCGTGTCCTCCTTTCGGCGGACACGACGGGCCTTTTCTGCAGGGATCAGACCTCGGCGGTCTCGGCGACCGGCTCGGCGGCGTCCGCCGGAGCCTCGTCGATGACGGGCTCGAGCGAGAGCTTGCCGCGGTCGTCGATCTTCGTGATCTTCACGAGGATCTTCTGGCCCACGGAGAGGACGTCGTCGACGTTCTCGACGCGCTTGCCCCCGGCGAGCTTGCGCACCTCGGTGACGTGCAGCAGGCCGTCCTTGCCCGGGAGCAGCGAGACGAACGCACCGAAGGTCGCGATCTTGACGACCGTTCCGAGGAACTGCTCGCCGACCTCGGGGTTGGTCGGGTTGGCGATCGCGTTGACCTGGGCGCGGGCGGCCTCGGCCGACGGGCCGTCGGTCGCGCCGATGTAGACCGTGCCGTCCTCCTCGATGGAGATCTGCGCGCCGGTCTCGTCCTGGATCGCGTTGATCGTCTTGCCCTTCGGGCCGATCAGCTCGCCGATCTTGTCCACCGGGATCTGCACGCTGATCACGCGCGGCGCCGTCGGGGCCATCTCGTCGGGGCTGTCGATCGCGGCGTTGAGCACGTTGAGGATCGTCAGACGCGCGTCCTTGGCCTGGGTCAGGGCGCCCGCGAGGACCTCGGACGGGATGCCGTCGAGCTTCGTGTCCAGCTGGATCGCGGTGACGAACTCGCTGGTGCCGGCGACCTTGAAGTCCATGTCGCCGAGAGCGTCCTCGGCGCCGAGGATGTCGGTGAGCGCCGCGTAGCGGGTCTCACCGTCGACCTGGTCGGACACGAGGCCCATCGCGATGCCGGCGACCGGGGCGCGCAGGGGCACACCGGCGTTCAGCAGCGACAGGGTCGAGGCGCAAACGGAGCCCATCGAGGTGGAGCCGTTGGATCCGAGCGCCTCGGAGACCTGGCGGATCGCGTAGGGGAACTCCTCGCGGGTCGGGAGCACCGGCACGAGGGCGCGCTCGGCGAGGAAGCCGTGCCCGATCTCGCGACGCTTCGGCGAACCCACGCGGCCGGTCTCGCCGGTCGAGTAGGGCGGGAAGTTGTAGTGGTGCATGTAGCGCTTGCTCGTGGTGGGCGACAGCGAGTCGATCTGCTGCTCCATCTTGAGCATGTTCAGCGTGGTGACGCCCAGGATCTGGGTCTCGCCGCGCTGGAAGAT
>JABLTH010026371.1_pt1 | contig 10171 bp, 9 predicted proteins | sample 7875711 | NCBI WGS metagenome assembly JABLTH01 (sample SAMN14941262, study PRJNA633318) | bioreactor metagenome | isolation source: bioreactor | place: China | collected 2019-03-05 | reverse complement strand
CTTCGTGGCGGCGGTGAAGCGCTTGTCGATGCCGGGCTGAACTCCACTCAGCTTGCGGGGTACTGCTAGCATCGCGCGCATGACGTGCAGTCTTCGCGCGGGTCTCTGGGCCTGTCTGCTGGGGGTGGGGGTGGTGCTGGGCGGCTGCGGCAAGTCGCTGAGCGAGCTGCTGGACGAATCGCAGATCTACTCGGTGCGTGTGGACCCGCAGCCGGTGCCGGCGCCCGTCGGCGGGTCGGCGGTGCCGTTCGGGGTGATCGTCGAGTTCGACTCCAACCGCGACGGCGACGACCTGCGGCTGTGGGTGCCCGACCCGCACGACGGCGGCCGCCTGCTGGAGATCGGCTTCGTGGGCGCCTGCACCAACGGCAGCGGTGAAGCCTGCGGCAGTTCCAGCAATCGCGTGGAGTGCTTCTCCACGCAGTCCACCCGCTACGGCGGCGAACGCGAGCTGCGCTGCGGCAGCGGCATCGTCTCGGTGCCGCCGGGCACGCACAGGCTGCGCGTCGAGATCCAGCGCTGCGGCTTCGTCACCGGCTGCGACAGCGTGCACGACTCCTACGAGCTGAACTTCGTGCTGCAGTAGGGCGGCGCGCCCGGCCGCTCAGGGCGGCGTGTCAAGCGCCTGCGTCCACGACTTCAGGGCACGCAGCAGCGGCCGCTTCTTCGACTGGTGCGACTGCATGCGGCGCAGGATGTCGTCGAGCGTGCGCATCGCATCGACGACGTGCGGGCCCTTGTTCAGCATCACGCACTCGGCGCGCTCGCCCATCGCGGCGTCGGTGATCTCGGCGCGCGAAGGCAGGCCGGTCCTGGCCAGCGTCTCCAGCACCTGCGTGGCCCAGATCACCGGCACGTGGGCGGCCTCGCAGGCCCACAGGATCTCTTCCTGCACCTCGGCCATGCGCTCGTAGCCGCATTCCACGGCCAGGTCGCCGCGCGCGATCATCACGCCCGCGGCCGACGAGCGCATCGCCGCCAGCAGCATCTCGGGCAGGTGCGCGAAGCCGCGCTGGGTCTCGATCTTCAGCACCACGCCCAGGTGGCCGGCGTCCAGCGCCGCCAGCTTCCGGTGCAGCGCGTTCACGTCGGCGGCCGACTGGCTGAACGAGAGGCCGACCATGTCGGCGTGGCGCGCGACCCACTCGAGGTCTTCCAGGTCCTTGTCGGTCAGCGCCGGCAGGTCGAGCGCGGTGTCCGGCAGGTTGATCCCCTTGTCGGCCGCCAGCCGTTCGCCGCCGTCGCGCGCCTGCGTGATCTCGACCTCGACCTTGCCGCGCAGCTTGCGCCGCACGACGCCGCCGATGCGGCCGTCGTCGAACCAGATGCGCTCGCCCTTCTTCACCGCGGCCAGCGCCTGCGGCAGCGTGCAGGCGATGCGGGCAGGCCGCGCCGCGCGTCCTGCCGCCGCCGGCTGCGCGTCCTGCCCGATGCCCGCGACCAGCACCTGCAGCAGGTCGCCGCGCGCCAGGTGCACGAAGCCCTGCGCCACAGGCAGGTCGTGCACCTGCGTCGCCGCGTGGCGGCCGCTCCCCGGGTGGCGCCGCAGCACGGTCTCGTTCGTCAGGTAGGCGGAACGGTCGCACTCGAGCACGACCCCGCTGTCGTGGCGTTCGGCCACCCTGAAGCGGCGCCGCGCGTCGCGCGCGTCGGTGCAGTCGATGCGGTCGCCGACCGCCAGGGCCGCCAGCCAGCGGGCGTCGGCGCCGAGCACGGCGTCGGCCTCTCCGGGGGCCGCGTGCGTGCCCGCCACCCGCAGCGCCAGGCGCGCCGGCGCCTGCACGCGGCCGAGCGGGTCGCGCCGCGGGCGCAGGTGCAGCACGCCCTGGCCGCTGGCGATCGGTCCGGTGCGCAGCTTGGGGCCGCCCAGGTCCATCAGGATCTTCACCGCGCGGCCGGCGCGCCGTGCCGCCTTGCGCACCCGCAGCGCCATCGAAGCCCACTGCTCGGGCGTGTCGTGGGCGCAGTTGATGCGCGCGATGTCCATGCCCGAGCGCACCAGCGCTTCGATCAGGGCGTCGCTGCCGGCGGCTTCGCTCGGCAGCGTGACCATGATGCGCACGCCGCGGCCGGCGGGGGGCTTGCCGAGCAGCGCGTCGGCGTGCCTTTCCAGCAGCGCCGGCCCGCGCCGGGCGCCGACGGGCTCTTCGTCGGCCAGTTCGTTCCAGGGCTTCCCGACCAGGCGGTGCAGGATGCCCAGGACCTTGTCCACGCTGGCCAGGACATGCGTTTCCGCGCGGCCGAGCGACGACACGCCCAGCCAGGCCAGGCGCTCCTGCAGCGGCCGCAGGTCGGACTGGCGCAGGGCGAGATAGTGCGCAAAGTTGATGGCGCTGGGCACACGGTCCGGGTCGAGCCCGGCCAGCCAGGGTTCGAGCCGGTCGGCCTGCTCGACCATCGCATGCCGCAGGCTCCACAGCTCCTCGATCAACGCCTGGCAGACGCCGGGATCCCAGGACAGCCTGTCCGGACCTGCAGGTTTCCTGGTGGCGAACATGCCTTCCTCCCCGTGTGCGGATTCTGCGTTCCGCAGCGACGGCCTCAAGTGCCCCGCACGAAAGGATTGGTGCGCCGCTCGCGGCCGAAGCTGCTTTCCGGGCCGTGACCGGGGATGAACACGGTGTCGTCGCCCATCGGCCACAGCCGCTGGGTGATGCTGTCGACCAGCGTGTCATGGTCACCGCCGGGCAGGTCGCTGCGGCCCACGCTGCCCGCGAAAAGCACATCGCCCACGAAGGCGCGCTGCGCCTCGGCGCTGTGGAACACCACGTGGCCCGGCGTGTGGCCGGGGCAATGGCGCACCCGCAGCGTGCAGCGGCCCACGTTGACGGTGTCGCCGTCTTCGAGCCAGCGCGTGGGCACGAAGGGCTCGGCCTCGGCGAAGCCGAACATCTGCGCCTGCTGCTTCAGGCCGTCGATCCAGAACTGGTCGTCCCGGTGCGGGCCGACGATGGGCAACCCGAGCCGCCGCGCCAGCGCCGCGGTGCCGCCGGCGTGGTCGATGTGGGCGTGCGTGAGCAGGATCTGCCCGAGCGTGACCCCCAGCTTCTGCGCCGCCGCTTCGACACGCGCAAGGTCGCCGCCGGGGTCGACGACGGCGGCCTCCATCGTCTCGCTGCACCAGAGGATGCTGCAGTTCTGCTGGAAGTTGGTGACGGGGATGGTCTGGTAGCGCAGCATGGGGCGGGATCCGGTGCGTTCAGGCGGTTGGACGAAGAAGTCGCGGAGGAGCTGAGGAATCGATTCTCCCAGGCCCCCCGGCGGAGGCGCTCCGTACCGACCTCCGCATCTCCCGACCCGGCGGGCTGGCTGCAAGGCCCGTCGACTCGAATCGTCGTCGTCGAGCAGCATCGCCAGCAGTGCCTCGGTCGCCTTGAACGGCGTGAGCGGCCAGAGCGCCGCGCCGTCGGTCTGGCCGATCACATGGGTTCCATGCCCGGCGTCGATCGCCCCCGCGTTGCGCGGCGCCGCGCCAGCGCGGCGGCAGCCAGGCCTGTCAGCGCCAGCCCGGCACCGCCGGGCTCTGGCACGCCGGTGATGGGCTCTCCGAGGTCGACGTTCCAGTGGAAGGTGTGCGAAAGGGCGGAGGCCGGCGTGTTGGCCGATGCGATGCCGCCGAAGTCGATGAAGATGCGGCCCGGAACGGACAGGTCGATGGCGCTCGGATCGCCGGAACTGAAGCTGCTGCTGGTCAGGGCATCGAAGACCACGCGGCTGACCTTGTAGTCCAGGCCTTCGATGAGGATGGAGTCGAGGATGCCGGTGAAGTTGCCCGCCGTGAAGTCCTTCGAGACTGTCAGTTCGATGCCCGACCTCGTGAGGTCGAAGGCGAAGTGGCGAGCGATCGCGTCGTCGCCCGACAGTTCGACGCCGGGACCGACTTCGGCGTTGCCGTCGATCGAGGTCCCCAGCCCGGTGACGACCACATGCACCTGGTCGCCAAGCACCAGGTCGGCGCGAGCGGTGAAGGGCAGCACGGCCAGGGCCGCTGCGGCGAGGAAGCGATCGAGAGTTGGCGGACGATTCATGTGGATCTGCGAAGGGGTTGCGCAATTGCCGACGGGTCGGTCTGCCGGATCGATGAATGGCTGCATGGAATCTCCCTGAGGCACCGTGGCTATGGAACGCCCGTCAGCAGCCTGCGGACGGTGTCGCCACCGCGACCTGGTGCGCGAGCCACGGTGTCCCCTCTAGAACGGGAGCGGTGCCCCGGCACGGACAGCCGGAGCCGCGGCGGGCGCCTTCGGTTCTAGGGAGATGGGGGCGCGTTGCCGGCCGGGCGGCCGGACCCAGGCCCGTGCGGGCCCTCGGCGCGGGTCCTCAGAGGTTGAAGGGCAGGCGCCCGCGGAGCTGATCCGGCTGGTCCAGGTAGAGGTTGCACGAAATGGAACCGGCGCGGTCGTGCCCGCTCCACAACAGCACCTGGCTGTCGTCGGCAATGGCCAGGTGCTGCCGCAGGTAGCGCAGGGCGCGCTCGAACTGGTCTGCACGCGGGTGGTAGTGGCCGCTGCAGCCGCTGATCCACTGCACCACGCCGTCGGTGATGCGCCACTCGCCCGCAGCCCCGATGTGCTCCCCGCTCAGGAAGCTGCTGTGGTGGAAGCGGCCGTAGATGCACACGTGCGTGTAGAACGCCGGCTGCTCGGCTTCCAGGTCGTCCACCACCCAGATGCACGCTTTGCCGTTGTCGCCGGCGATAGAAGCGCCGGTGGCATTCGCCGTCGCAAACACCTTCTCGTGCAGGGCGTCGGTGTCGAACGGAGTGTCGTCCTCGCCGCGCGTGATGCGGCGGCCCAGGTGCACGAGGTAGGACTTGCGTTCCTGTGCGTCGCAGTACCAGACGCCGCGCACGATGGCCAGCAGGGTGCTCCAGCTGAGCTTCCCGTCCATTTCGCCGAGTGCCTCGGCCAGCTTGACCGACCAGGGGTTCTCGAGGAAGCGCGATTCGGCCAGCCGCTTGCCCCCCATGCCGTTCGCGTACACGGCCTCCGCCTCGCCCAGCCAGCGCGCGAAGTCGGCGTTGTGGTCATAGTCGGCGCCGAACATCCCGGGGTCGCTCAGGGCGCCGACGATCATGCGCGCGCGATGCACGGGACTGGCCTTCTCGGGCTTCCAGACCAGCGACTTGAAGCGCGAAAGCGGCGGCGGCGCCACCACCCGCGGCGCGGCGGCCACCGCCGGCACGACGGGTGCCGCAGGCGCCGGGGCGTCCCTCAGCGCCGACTCGATGCCTTCGCGCAGGTTCTCCTCGCGTTCGGGGTTCGGCGGCAGGATCTTCTTGACCGGTTCCGGCAGGCGCGCACCGAGCGGCGGCGCCGAGTCATGGCTTTCGCGATACTGGTGCATGAGGCACTCCCGATGAGCCCACCGGTCGGCGCGATCTCACCGGTCCGGCGCTGCCCTGCCATCGTCTTCCTCGCAGGACCGCGAGGTGTTGCGAAGCCTCAATGGCTGGCGCGTCAGGTGCCCGCAGGTCGCCAGCCGAGGGCCAGAAGCGACTCGACCGGCTTGAACAGCGGCGAAGGCCACTCGCCCCACCTGAACCAGGCCCAGCCTTCGCACTTGTGCGGCTCGGCGTTGACCGGCGTGCCGACGATGCCCCGGGCGACGACGAAGAGGGTCACGTACTGCTCGGCGACCTCGGGGAAGACGTCGTTGGCGTACGGGCCCAGCTCATACGAGCTTGCCGAAAGCCCCGTCTCTTCCTTCAGTTCCCGCGCGGCGCAGTCGACGATCTGTTCGCCGTACTCGAGCCGCCCGCCCGGTGCCGACCAGGTGCCGGCGCCATGCGAGCCCTTGCGTCGGCCCAGCAGGACAAGACCGTCGTGAACGACGAGAACCCCGACACCGACTCCGACACGCACGGGCACGGGCTCCGATGCTTGGGGCGGCACCTCCACCGCTTCGGCCGGGATGATAGGCACAACCCGTGGGAGAACAGCGTGCCGGCCGCCGGGCCACACGAATGGCGACGCCCGGGCGGTCCAGGTCGCGACGTCAGTTGCCGGCGAAGAACTCCAGCAGCGTCTTGTTGAAGAACGCCGGGTTGTCCACGTGCATGTTGTGACCGGCATTCGGCACGACGATCGATGGCGCCAGGCCGGCGCGGCACCTGCGCAACCCGGCGTCCATGTCCAGGTAGAACTTCGGGCTGCGCTCGCCATGGACGATCAGCACCGGCATCGGGAAGCGGCGCCCTTCGCCGCACTCGAGCCCCGGCGGGTCGAGGTCGGGCGTAGCGGCCAGGGTGCCGACGTTGTCGGCGAACATGCGCTGGATCTGCGGCGGAAAGCGTTCGAAGGCCCCGGGACCGGCCCCGGCGTTCCAGCCGGCGGCAGCAGCCTGGGCCCGGTCGCCGGTCGACTCCAGTTGCGCGCGCAGCATCTTCGACAGCCCGGACAGGTTGCCGAGCCGAAGCCGGGCGGTCTCCTGGTCCAGCACGGACAGCGGGCCGGAAGGATCGGCGAGCACCAGCGACCGCAGCAGGTCCGGCGACGTGCGCGCGACCTCCACGCCGACGGCGCCTGCCATCGAATGGGCGACCAGGTGCACCTTGCCGAGGTCGAGCGAACGGATCAGTCCCGCGATGTCGGCAGCCTGCTGGCGGAACGAGATCGGCTCGCTCTTGCCGTCCCAGACCTCGGGGTAGTAGTGGCGCAGGCTCGGAAGGATCACGCGGTGCCTTGCGGCCAGCGCGGCGCTCGCCGGCCGGTACAGCCGGTAGTCGATCCAGGCGCCGTGGAGAAAGACGACCGGGTCGCCCGATCCGGCATCCGCGTAGGCGAGCGGATACCCGTTGACGCGAGCGATCTTGACGTCGGGTGGGATCGGCCACGCCGGCGCGGTGTCGACCGTACCGCACCCTGTCCCTGCCAGCAGCAGGGCCAGCGAGGCCGCGAGACAAGCGGTTCGCCTCATCATCTTCGTGCCCCTCACGATTTGCGAAGCTTCCTGGCGCGCGGCGGCCATCACAGCACACGCGACGGTGCCTCTCGTTGAGTGAACGCAAGGGCCCGCACGGGCTCGGCTCCACACCGCCGGACGGCGGCTCCCGGGCAACGCTCTCCCCCACCGCTTGGTCGTGCACGATGATCCGGCCAACGCAGACCGACAGGACCGACACCTTGCCCCCTTCGAAGCCCGTACCCTCGCTCGGCCAGGCCTTCGCCGTTTCCTGGCTGCTGGCCGTCGCCGGCCTTGCCGCCTGCGGCGGGAGCGGCGCGACGGCCCCGTCGCCGTCTGCGCCAGCCGCCACGCTGCCGGCCGTCGACGTCTCCGCGGTCGCCGCCGCCGACCCCGGCAGTCCGCTGCCGGAAGGCTGGGAGTCCGGCGCCACGATGGAGATCTTCGTGCGCAGCTACCAGGACAGCGACGGCGACGGCAAGGGCGACCTGCGCGGCCTGACGTCGCGGCTGGACTACCTGCGCGACCTGGGCGTCAAGGCGGTCTGGCTGATGCCCGTCACCGCCAGCCTGGACGGCGACCATGGCTATGCCGTCAGCGACTACCGCGCCGTCGAGAAGGCCTACGGCAGCCTGGCCGACTTCGACGAACTCGTGCGCCAGGCGCACACGCGCGGCATCGGCGTGATCGTCGACTACGTGATGAACCACAGCGCGTCGAGCCACCCGCTGTTCGTCAACGCGCGCGACGGCGGCGGCGCCAACGCGTACCGCGACTGGTACGTCTGGCAGGCCAGCGCCCCCGCCGGCTGGAGCGTCTTCGGTGCCAACCCCTGGCGCGGCACCGTCGCCAGCGGCTACTACTACGCGCCGTTCTCGGACACCATGCCCGACTTCAACCTGAAGCGGCCGGCGGTGGTGGACTTCCACCTCGACAACCAGCGCTTCTGGCTCAACCGCGGCGTCGACGGCTTCCGCTTCGACGCCGTGGGCCACCTGGTCGAGAACGGTCCGACCGCCTGGCTCGACCAGCCGCAGAACTACGAGCTGATGGGCCGCATGGCCGCGCTGGCGCGCAGCTACCAGCGGCGCACCATCGTCTGCGAGGCGCCCGACGACCCGCGTGGCTTCGCCGCCGGCAGCGCCTGCGGCAGCGCCTTCGCGTTCGACCTCAAGGCGTCGCTCATCGGCGCGGCGCGCGGCTCGGTACCGGCGATCCAGGCCGTCGCCGACTACTTCAAGACCGCGCCGGCCGGCATGGCGACCTTCCTGTCGAACCACGACGCGTTCGCCGGCCAGCGCCTGTGGGACCAGCTGGGCGGCAACCTGGCGCAGTACAAGCTGGCGGCGGCAAGCTACCTGCTGCTGCCGGGCCGGCCTTTCATCTACTACGGCGAGGAGATCGGCATGGCCGGCGCCGCCACGGTCGGCGGCGACCCAGGGGTGCGCACGCCGATGAGCTGGACCGCCGACACGAAGAACGCGGGCTTCAGCACCGGCACGCCGTACCGGGTGCTCTCGGCCAACGTCGCGGCGCAGAACGTCGCCGCGCAGAGCGCCGACCCGAACGGGCTGCTGGCCTTCTACAGGCAGATGCTGGCGCTGCGCAACGACCTGCCTTCGATTGCGCGCGGCAGCTACCTGTCGCCCTTCGTCGCCGGCAGCGCGCTCGGTTTCCAGCGCGTGCTGGGCGGCGAGCGGACGCTGGTGCTGGTGAACTACGGCGGCAGCGGCGCCACGCTGGACGTCGCCGCACTGCCGGCGAACGCCAGCCTGCAGAGCGCCTATCCGGCCGGCGGCGTGGCGGCCACCGCTTCGGCGGACGGTGTCGCCCGCGTGGCCGTGCCGGCGCAGTCGGTCCGCGTCTTCAAGGTCCTGCCGCCTTGAGGCCCGCGTTCGGGTCCGCGCCTGCGGACCCGGCGCCGCGAACCGGCGGTCGCGCCCGCGCGGCGGTGCCGCCGGCAGGGTCGGCCAGGGGGGTCCCGAACGGCACCCCTGGAGAACGGGCCGCGAAGGCGTTGCCGCTCAACCCAGGGTGATGTACCAGCCCGAGAACGTGCCACCCGCGCCGACCGCGCAGCGGGCCCGCGGCGAACAGGCGGCCGGGTAGGCGGGCATCACCGACTTCGAGATCTGCTGGAACCCGTACCAGGGGTCCAGGCAGACGAGCTTGCCGCCCGACGTGACGCCCGCGATGATGATGAAGTGACCGCCCTGGTTCGGCCACGCGATGTGGGCGATGACGGGATAGCTCGCGCCGGCCGAAAGGTCCGGTGTCTGCGCCGCCATCGTGCACGGGAAGCCTTCGGCGTCGAGCGCCTCCTTGAGCTTCTTCATGTCGATGCCGCGTGCATGGAAGTCGTTGATCAGGCGGTCGACGAAGTCGAACACGCCGCCGGAGAAGTAGCGGCCGAGCAGGTCGCGGATCCGGGTCTCGCCGTCGACCAGGCAGGCCTGGCCCCGGATGGACTCGACCATGTAGACGCAGGCCGGCCCGCAGCTCTGGTCCTGCTCCTGCGCCCAGCCGATGTGGGTTCTGCCGTCCTCGTCGCGCCCGACGTATTCCATCCGGTCCTCCCTGTCCGATTCGCGCGGACCATTCTGCGTCGGCGTTGCCGAAGCGGCGTGATCAACTCGGATGACGCAGGTCGTCGCGCCGCCTTCAGATCTGCACCCGCGTCCCCAGTTCGACCACCGCGTTGTCGGGCAGCCTGAAGTACTCGGCCACGCTGCCGGCGTTGCGGCTCATCGCCGCGAACAGGCGGTCGCGCCAGCGCGCCATGCCGGTGCCGGGCACGAAGGTCTCGCGGCTGAGGAAGTAGCTGGTCTCGAACGGCGACACGTCCAGCCCCTGCGCGGTGCAGCGGCGCAGCGCCTGCGGCACGTCGGGCGTCTCCATGAAGCCGAAGTCCAGCCGCACGCGCCAGAAGCCCGGGCCCAGCGCCTGCAGGTGCACGCGCTCGGCCTCCGCCACCCATGGCACCTCGGCGAAGCGCACCGTCAGCAGCAGGTTGCGCGCGTGCAGCACCTGGTTGTGCTTCAGGTTGTGCAGCAGCGCCTGCGGCACCGTCGTGGGGTCGCTCACCGGGTACACGGCCAGCCGGGTGGGGCGCGGCCCCGAGGCGTCGGCCTGCAGGCCGCTCACGAAGGACTCGACCGGCACGCCGTCGCGGCGCACCGCCTCCAGCGCACGCCGGCGGCCGCGCAGCCAGGTGCTCATGACGAGGAAGAGGGCGCCGCCCACCGCGAGCGGGAACCAGCCGCCGTCG
>JABLTH010150456.1_pt1 | contig 10182 bp, 5 predicted proteins | sample 7875711 | NCBI WGS metagenome assembly JABLTH01 (sample SAMN14941262, study PRJNA633318) | bioreactor metagenome | isolation source: bioreactor | place: China | collected 2019-03-05 | reverse complement strand
GGTACTGGCTCGTGTTCGTGCTGTCGTGCTTCCCCGGCACACGCTCGCTCGCCGATTCGCTGGGCCGCTTCATCCTGCGGACCGCGGGCGAACTGCTCTGGAAGGCGGTGGCGAGCCTCCCCGACCTCCTGACCGTCGTTCTGATCGTCGTGCTCGCGCGCTTTGTCGCCCACGGCTGGCGCGCGCTGTTCGACGCGATCGAGCGCGGCGCGCTCGAGATCCCGTGGATCCATCCCGAGACCGCACCGCCCACGCGGCGCATCGCGGTGCTGTTCACGTGGGTCGCCGCGGCGGTCGTCGCGTATCCCTACCTGCCGGGCAGCCAGAGCCTGGCCTTCAAGAGCATGAGCCTGTTCCTCGGCGTGATGGTTTCGCTGGGATCGTCGGGGCTCGTGAACCAGGTGCTGAGCGGCCTCGTGCTGATGTACTCGCGCAGCTACCGCCCGGGCGACTACGTCGAGGTGCAGGGGCACGAGGGTACCGTGCTGACCCTCGGCCTGCTCTCGACCAAGCTGCGCACGCCCAAGCAGGAGGAGGTCACGATTCCCAACGCGGTGATGATCGGCAACGCGACACGCAACTACTCGCGGCTCGCGGAGCCGGACGGCGTGATCCTGCACACGACCGTGACGATCGGCTACGGCACCCCGTGGCGCCAGGTGCACGCGATGCTGCTGCTCGCGGCCGCGCGGACGCCGGGGCTGCGGCGCGAGCCCGAGCCGTTCGTGCTGCAGACCGCGCTGTCGGACTTCTACGTGGCCTACCAATTGAACGCGCGCATGGTGCGGCCGGACACGCGTCCCGCGACGTTCGCCGCGCTGCACGCCAACATCCAGGACGTGTTCAACGAGTACGGCGTGCAGATCATGTCGCCGCACTACCTGCAGGACCCGCCCGACCCGGTCGTCGTCCCGCCGGCGCAGTGGTTCGCGCGCCCCGCCGCGGCGCCCGTGTCCGCCCCGACGGAACGCGACGCGCCCGCGGAGCCTTGACCCGCGTCTCGCGGACCGCGCTCAGCGCTTCGTCACGGGCTCGATCGTGTCGGCCTCGACCTCGGCCGGCCCGTAGGGGTCGACGGCGCCCTCCGTGACGACCGCGCCGCCGTTCTCGAAGAGCACGCGCGCGGTGCGCAGGAAGGTTCCCGAGGCCGCGGTCCCGGCTTCGTCGAGGTGCAGTTCCAGCGCGAAGTACGGGTGCACCGCGGCGGGCGACGGGCTCGGCGACTCGCCCACGACGCGGATCACGGTCCCGAACTTCGTCTCCTCGAGCGTCGCCACCATCACCGCGAGCCGCATGCCGGTGTCGATCTGCAGCCCGCCGTCGTCGAGCTTGCGCATCTCGTTCCACAGCCGGCGCGTGTCGCTCGAATGCGCGACGTCGGCGAGGAAGCGCAGGTCTTCGGGCCGGCTCCAGCGGTCGATCGTGAGCTTGAACTTCTGACGGTCGGCACCTTGCCGGCCCTCGACCACGAAGTGGCCGCGGACGCGCAGCGGCGGCGCCGGCAGCGCGGCGTACGCCGGGAGCAATGCGAGCGCGGCGAGCGCGAGAACCGCGCCCGCCGCGAGAGACGTCACGAGAGCCGCGCGTCGGCGTTCCACGGGGTGTCCTCGGGGCGGAAGGAACACCCCATGGTAGTCCCGCGCGGGTGCGGCTAGCGGCCGAGGACCCGGATTTCCGCGGCCGAGGCCTGGCGTCCGCCGAAGACCTCGGACAGCGCGCGGAACCGCACGTAGCGGCCGGTCACCGCGGGGAAGCGCGCCTCCTTCTCGCTGCCGCTGTTCGGGAACGTGCCCGTCGCCTGCGGCGCGTTCCAGCGGACGCCGTCGTCGCTGACGTAGAACTCCCAGTCGGCGACGCGGCCGCGGAAGCTGAAGTCCTGGCGCGGCAGGTAGCGGAAGCCGTCGATCGTGCGCACCTGGCCGAGGTCGATCTGCATCTCGTGCGGATAGCCCGGGTCGTTGAAGCCCGAGAACTTCGTGCACCACAGGGACCAGCTGTCGCCGTCGATCGCGTAGCGGGCGCGGTAGTCGTAGAAGAACGACCACTCCTCGCTGTCCACGTACTTGAGCGACCAGCCGCTGCGCGACAGCGGTCCGCTGGGGCTCGTGCCGCTGACGGTGATCGTGCGCGTGGCGGGCGTGGGGTCGGCGAGCCCGCGCGCGTCGGTGACGGTGAGCGTCACCGTGTACGTGCCGGCCGTGCGGTAGGTCACGGGACCCGGGTCCTCGAGCGCCGAGTCCGGGATGCCCGAGTTCGCGCCGAAGTTCCAGCGGTACGTGACCGGCGTGTTGCCGTCCGGATCGGTGCCCGTGCCGAGGAACTTGACCGCCTCGCCGACGTTGATCTTCGCGTCCGCGGAGGGCGAGTCGATGCGCCCGTCGGGCGCCTGGTTCGGCGAGCGCACGGTGACCGTGCGCGTGGCGGGCGTCGGATCCGCAAGGCCCAGCGCGTCGATCACGGTGAAGCTGACCGTGAACGTGCCCACGTTGTTGAACGTGATCGAGCCCGGGTCCTCGAGCGTCGAGTCCGGCACGCCGGAGCCCGCGCCGAAGTTCCAGCGGTACGCGAGCGGCACGTCGCCGTCCGGATCGCTGCCGGTGCCGGCGAAGGACACCGACTGGCCCTGCGTGATCGTCACGTCCGCGGCCGGGCTGTCGATCCGGCCGTCGGGCGCCTGGTTGGCCGGTGCGGCGCCGCCGAAGACGTCGATCTCGCCCACGGTCGTGAACTGGTTCCCGTTCGCCTCGCTGAGCGCGCGCAGCCGCACGTAGCGGCCGGTCTTCGCGGCGAAGCGGACCTCCTTGAAGTCGGCGCTGTTGGCGAACGTGCCGGTCGCGACCGCGGTGCCCCACGCCGCCGGATCGTTGCTGACGTAGAACTCGTAATTGCCGATGCGGCCGTTCACGCCGGTGTCCTGGCGCGGCACGTAGCGGAAGCCGGTCACGCCGTAGCGCGTGCCGAGGTCGATCTGGATCTCGTGCGGCAGCGGGGCGATCGACGGGATGTACTGCGTGTGCCAGATGTCGTTGCACACGTCGTCGAACGCGTTGGTCGCCGCGCCGTTCTCGCCGACGGTCTCCTGGCTGTCGACGTACTGCAGCTTCCAGTCGACCTTCCCGAGACCGCTGTTCACGGCCGAGTCGCCGTAGCCGTCGACGGCGGCGAGCCACGTGGTCGCGTCCTGCTGCAGCGGCGCGACCTGGTGCATGCCCTCCTTGGCCCAGCCGCAACCGTGGAACGCGACGGCCGGGTCGTCGGGCGAGAGTGCTTCGGCGTAGTCCGTCGGGGTCAGGGTCGTGATGTCGAACACGTGCACGCGGCGCCCGTAGTTCGGATAGTCGTCCTGCGCGTAACGGTAGACGTGGCCGTTGACGGCGATGACCGGGCCGCCGCCGCGCGCGATCGCCGCGTTGCCGGCGACGAGCGGGCTCTTCGGGTGACGCGTGTACGGGCCGCGCATGTCGCTCGACGTGTACAGTTCGAGCGTGTCGTCCACGTCGGGCGAGGTGAAGAGGTACCACGTGTTGTTGAAGAACAGGAGGCTGTTGTCGCGCCAGTTCGTGCCGCTCATCAGCGTCGAGTCGAGCACCCAGTCCGTCGGGAACGTCGTCGCCCGGTACAGGCGGATCGAATGCGAGTCGCCGGCCTCGGGCAGCATGTACCACGTGCCGTTCACCTGGAACACGTTGGGATACGACAGGTGGAACGGCTCGCGCAGCACGATGCGGTCGTACGTCCACGCGGTGCCGTTGGCGCTCGTGGCGTGGCCGATCTCGCCGCGCCCGTTGGCCGTGTTCAGCACCTCGAAGAACATGTGGTAGGTGCCGTTCGCGGTGACGACGAACGGGTCCGCGACGAACGACGCGGGGACGTCCGTCACGTCCCGGTACGTGAGCACCGGGTTGTTGACCGTGCGCGGCTGGCCGAACTTGGTGGGCCCCGCTCCGGTGTAGATGCCGATCGACCACTCGGCGGCCGGAACGGCGGAAACGGCAAGAGACAAGATCAGCACGCCCAGGAGGGCGGACGAACGCATCCGGAACATGAAGGGTCCTCGCCCCGGCTCCCCTGCCGGCCGGTGACCGTTTCTAACTACGGCGAGGAACCGGCTTCGGCCAGCCGATTCGCGTGTTATATCGGGCGGTATGTCGAACGACGATGCGACTCGTGCATTGCCGGGCGGTGCAGACGACACGGCACTGACCGGTACGTCTCACGCGGCGGCCTCCGGCGCTGCACCGGGCGGGCCGGCCGCGTCCGCGGCCGTACGGATCGGCCCTTACCGGCTGGTCGAGAAGCTCGGCGAGGGCGGCATGGGCCAGGTCTGGCTCGCCGAGCAGTCCGAACCGGTGCGTCGGCGCGTCGCGCTCAAGCTGATCCGCGGCGGCCGTTACGACGACATGCTGCTGCAGCGCTTCGACGCCGAGCGGCAGGCGCTCGCGATCATGGAGCACCCGGCGATCGCGAAGGTGTTCGACGCCGGGACCACGCCGGACGGGCAGCCGTACTTCGTGATGGAGTACGTCGACGGGCAGCCGATCACGACGTACTGCGACGAGCGCCGCCTCCCCGTGCGGGAGCGGCTCGAACTGCTCCTGCGCGTGTGCGAGGGCGTGCAGCACGCGCACCTCAAGGCGATCATCCACCGCGACCTCAAGCCCTCGAACGTGCTCGTGTCCGAGGTCGACGGCGCCGGCCTGCCGCGGATCATCGACTTCGGCATCGCGAAGGCCGTCACCGCCGAGGGTGGCGACCGCACGATGACCGCGCTCACCGCGGCGGGCGGCGGGCTCGTCGGCACGCTCGGCTACATGAGCCCCGAGCAGGCCGATCCCAACGTGACCGACATCGACACGCGCGCCGACGTGTACGCGCTGGGCGTGATCCTGTACGAGCTCCTGACCGGGACGAAGCCGTTCGAGATCCGGAAGGCGCCCCTCGACGAGGTCCTGCGCCGCGTGCGCGAGGACGACCCGCCGCCGCTCCTCTCGAGCGTGAGCGGAAGCGGCTCCGCGTCGGACAGCGCGGCGCGCCGCGGCGTGGAGCTGCGCCAGCTGGCCACGCTCCTGCGCGGCGACCTCGACAGCATCGCGCAGAAGGCGCTCGCGCGGGATCGCGACCGGCGCTACGCGACGCCGATGGAGCTCGCGGCCGACATCCGGCGTTACCTGTCCGACCAGCCCGTCGAGGCGCGGCCCGCCGGCGCCATGTACCGCGCGCGCAAGTACGTGCGGCGGCACCGGCTGGTGGTCGCACTGGCGGCCGCGATGGCCGTGCTCGTCGCCGCGTTCGTCGTCGTGCAGGCGCTGCAGATCCTGCGCGTGACGCGCGAGCGCGACCGCGCCGACCGGATCGCGAACTTCATGCTCGACATGTTCAGGGGGGTCACGCCCGGGGAGACCCGCGGCCGCGCGATCACGGCGCGCGAGGTCGTCGACAAGGCCGCGCGCGACCTCGAGGACGCGCACGACCTCGACAAAGCCGTGCGGGCGCGCCTGCTCCTGACGCTGGGCTCGACGTACATGGCACTGGGCGCGCTCGATCGCGGCGAAGCGCTGGCGCGGCAGGCGTACGACGCGGGCCGCAGCGTGCTCGGGCCGGACGACCAGCTGACCCTGCGGGCGCGCGCCCAGATCGGTCGCGGCCAGACGCGCACGGGACACTACGACGAGGCCGAGGCCACCCTGCGCGAGACCCTCGCGGCGCAGGCGCGCGTCCTCGGCCCGGACGCGATGGACACGCTCGAAACCACGGGCTACGTCGCCGAGCTGCGCCGGAACACGGGTCGCTTCGCGGAGGCCGAGACGATCCTCCGCGAGATGATCGAGCGCACCGGGCGCGCTTTCGGACCGCGCGACGAAAACCACCGGTGGGCGCGGCGCGAGCTGTGCCAGCTGCTGCGCGAGGCCGGCAAGTACGACGTGGCCGAGAAGGAACTCCGCGCGGCGATCGCGGACGAGACGCGGGACTTCGGCGCCGACTCGCCGGGCACGATCTTCCTCGTCAACCAGCTCGGTACGAACCTCGTGGGGCAGCAGCGCCACGCCGAGGCCGTGGCCGTGCTCCGCGCCGCGCTCGAGACCGCGCGCAAGACGCTCGGGCCCGGGCACCCGAACACCCTCAGCCTGCTCTCCCGGATCGTTCCCCCGCTGCAGCAGACGGGCAAGCTCGACGAGGCGGAGGCGCTCGCGCGCGAATGCCTCGAGGGTACGACGCGGGTCTCCGGGCCCGACAGCGAGGACGCGATCTCGGCGATGGAAGCGCTCGCCGTGACGCTCGGGATGAAAGGCCGCAGCGCGGAGTCCATCGGTTACCTGCAGCAGGCGCTCGCGTCCCGCCGGCGCGCCTTCGGCGCGACGAACCCGTTCCTGCAGAACACGGTCCAGAACCTCGCCTTCACCCTCAGCTACGCCGGGCGCCACGCGGAGGCGGACCCGCTCTACCGGGAGTCGGTCGCGATGGCGGCGCACCTCGAGCGCAAGAACGTCCTGTCGGACGCGTGGCTCGGGTACGCGATCGGAGCGACGCTCGCCGGCCGCAAGGACCTCGCGTTCGAGTGCCTGCACAAGTCGCTCGAGACGGGGTTCGGCGTGATCGGAATGGTCGATCAGATCGGCGACCTCGCCCCGCTGCAGAAGGACCCGCGTTGGGCCGCGCTCGTGGCCGACGTGAAGAAGCGCACACCCGCGAAGTAGGAGCCCCCGATGCCCATCGACGCGAAGTCGGTCCGCCGCCTCGAGAAGCTGATCGACCCGTACCGGGTCACGAACGGGAAGAAGTTCCGCCTCGCGGACATCGACCCGGCGGACACCGGCGGGTTCAAGGACAAGGACCGCGACGACGCCAAGGCCCTGCTCCAGCAGGGCGTGGAGTGGCTCGCCGCGGAGCAGGACACGCTCTACGCCGCGGACCACTGGTCGGTGCTGCTGGTGTTCCAGGCGATGGACGCGGCCGGCAAGGACGGCACGATCAAGCACGTCATGTCGGGGGTCAACCCGCAGGGCTGCCAGGTCACGTCGTTCAAGCAGCCCTCGGTCGAGGAGCTCGACCACGACTTCCTGTGGCGCTGCTCGCGCAACCTCCCCGAGCGCGGGCGGATCGGCATCTTCAACCGCTCGTACTACGAGGAGGTGCTCGTGCTCCGCGTGCACCCCGAACTGCTCCGGAACGAGCGCCTGCCCGGCGCGGTGCTGTCGAAGAAGCTCTGGGAGCAGCGCTTCGAGGACATCGCGCAGTTCGAGAGCTATCTCGCCCGGCAGGGGACCTTGATCCTGAAGTTCTTCCTCCACGTGTCGAAGCGCGAGCAGAAGAGGCGCTTCCTCGCGCGCCTCGACACGCCGTCCAAGAACTGGAAGTTCTCGGCGGGAGACGTCGCCGAACGCGCGCACTGGGACGACTACCAGGCCGCGTACGAGGACGTGATCCGCCACACCTCGGCGAAGCACGCGCCGTGGTACGTCGTGCCCGCAGACAACAAGTGGTTCACGCGGATGGTGGTGTCGAGCGCGATCGTGCACGCGCTGCACGGGCTCGACCTGCGCTACCCCGACGTCGACCCGGCGAAGAAGAAGGAGCTGGCGGCCGCACGGCGGCGCCTCATGACCGAGACGGACTGACCGGTTCCTCCGCGCGCACGCCGAGCGCCGCGCGCACGCGCCGCGCGAGCACGGACGGCGTGAACGGCTTCTGCAGCAGGTCGTCCAGCTCGGGGTCCTCGCCGCCTTCCGGCACGTCGCGCGTGTAGCCGCTCATGAACAGCACCGGCAGGCCCGGTTTCCGCGCACGCAGCGCGGCCGCGAGCTGCCGGCCGTTCATGTGCGGCATGACGACGTCGGTGACCAGGAGGTCGACCTCGTCCGCGAAGTCCGCGAAGATCCGCTGCGCCGTGCGGCCTTCGGCCGCTTCGAGCACCTTGTAGCCCCGCGCCTCGAGCGCGAGCCGTGCGATGCGGCGCACGGCCTCCTCGTCCTCGACGAGCAGGATCGTGGCTTCCGGGGCCACCGCGCCCGTGATCTCGTTCTCCGCGGCGGGGGCGTGATCGACCCACTCGCGCGCGGGCACGGCGGGGAGCGCAATGACGAAGCGCGAGCCGGCGCCGGGCGCGCTCTCGACGTCGATGTACCCGCCCCCCTGCGACACGATCCCGAACACGGTCGCGAGGCCGAGGCCCGTTCCCTTCCCCATCTCCTTGGTCGTGAAGAACGGCTCGAAGATCCGTTCCCGGTCCTCGGGGTGGATGCCGCAGCCGTTGTCGGACACGGTGATCGTCACGTAGCGGCCGGTCCGGCGCGCGGCGTGGCGGGCCTCCGGCTCGCTCCACTCCACCGCGCCGGTCGCGATCAGGAGCCGGCCGCCGGCGGGCATCGCGTCGCGCGCGTTGACCGCGAGATTGGTGAGGACGAGCTGGATCTGCCCGGGGTCGGCGCGCACGGAATCGAGGTGCGGCGCGAGCTGCGTGGTGAGGTCGACGTCTTCGCCGATGAGCCGCTGCAGCATCGTCTCCGACGACGCGATGACCGCGTTGAGGTCGAGCACCTGGGGCTGGATCACCTGCTTGCGGCTGAACGACAGCAGCTGCCGAGTGAGCTCGGCCGCGCGCTCGCCGGCCTGCCGGATGTCGCGGACGTGGGCCGCGAGCGCGTCGCCGGGCGCGAGCGACAGCAGGACGAGATCGCTGTAGCCGTTGATCACGGTGAGGAGGTTGTTGAAGTCGTGCGCCACGCCGCCGGCGAGCCGCCCGATCGCCTCGAGCTTCTGGGCCTGCCGCAGCTGCTCCTCGAGCGCCACGCGCTCGGTGACGTCGGACCACGAGCCGATGAACTGCAGCGCACCGTCTTCGGCCCGCCCCACGGTGCGCTTCTCGTCGTGCACCCAGATGTACTTGCCATCCTTGCGCCGGAAGCGGAACTCCTGTGCGCACTCGGCGGCCTTGTCGTTGGCGAGCACACGCGCACGGTCGTCGGGGTGGATGCTCGCGGCCCAGGCGGCGGAGTCGAGCTCGTTCGCCGGGTACCCGGTCATGCGCTCGCCGTTCTCGCTCACCCAGGTGCACTCGAGCGTGCCGTCCGCCTTCTCCTTGAGCGTGTAGATGACCGACGGCGCGATCGCGACCACACGGCGCAGGTGCTCCTCGGCGCGCCGGCGTTCGATGAACTCGGCGAGCCGCGTGGCGAACGCTTGCAGCGCTGACCGCAGGTCGGGCGCGATGGCGCAGCCGTCGCCGGTGAGGACCTGCATGCGCCCCGTCTCGCGATCCCCGACGAACATCGGGACGATGTGGCCAAGCGACAGGTCCGGTGCCGGCGCCGCGGTCCCCGGAGCGCTCCACGGGTAGACGCGTTCGAACCGCTCGCCGCGCTCCTCCTTGAGCCACACGGCGGCGTGACGCCACGCTTCGCGCTCGCCGATGAGCGCGAGCAGCCGCGGCACCGCGGTCTCGATGTCGTCGGCGCCGGCAAGGAGGCGCGCGATCGACTCGCGGAGGCCCAGGAGGTACTCCTGCCGCCGCCGCTCGGTGATGTCGTTGCAGAACGCGATCATGCGTTCGTCGGACACGCGCGCGCCGCGCACCGACACCCACACCGTCGTGCCGTCGCGCCGGAGCATGCGGAAATCGCCCTCGACGATCGCCCCGTCCCGCACCTTCGAGAAGTGCTCGAACGCGGCGGCGTGATCCTCTTCGGCGATGATGTCGGGAATCGACAGGCGGGACAGCGTGGCGGCGTCGACCCGCAGGAGTTCGAGCGCGGCGTCGTTCCAGTCGACGTAGCGCCCCGTGGCGTCGGACACGAACACGGCGACCGGCGCACGATCGATGTACGACCGGCTCACCTCCGAATGTCGCGTCTCGGCCGTAACGTCCCGCGTCTCCAACGGCTCGGGCTCCCGTTTCTACGAACATACGTCCCGGGGCCGGATCTGTCCGGTCGCCTTCGGGGAGATTTGCAGTCGCCCGATAACTCCTTTTAACCGAGAAGGATGGGCAGTATGACCCCGACCGTCAGGGCGAACACCCAGACCGCCGGGGCGGGGGTCCCCACCGGGCGGCGGAGGCGTGCCTCGCGCGCGGCCTCCCGCGGGTCGATGAGGCGGCGCGTCCGGTGGCGCTGCTCGAGCCCGTGGAAGACGAGGGCCGCAATCGCGCCGAACACGAGGTGCCCGATGAGCGAAGGCATCGCCGCG
>JABLTH010058877.1_pt1 | contig 10182 bp, 7 predicted proteins | sample 7875711 | NCBI WGS metagenome assembly JABLTH01 (sample SAMN14941262, study PRJNA633318) | bioreactor metagenome | isolation source: bioreactor | place: China | collected 2019-03-05 | reverse complement strand
GTGGATTTGACAGCCCCGACCTACCCCAACGGCCACCACACGACCTGTTACAACTGTTCCAACGGTAGTGTGACCACCACGGTCACCGGCGGGGTGATGCCGTACACCTATTCCTGGAACACCGGTCAAAATACCCAGAACCTCTCCAACCTCATGGCCGGCACCTACTCGGTGCTGGTTACGGATGCCAACGGTTGCACCAAACCCGACGTCAAAATCGACCTGACGGAACCGGATCGGGATGATTGGACGATGACGGGGAATGGAGGAATTATCGCTGATTCCAATTTCATTGGTTCCACTGACTCCACTGATTTTGTAGTTCGCACGAACGGGTCAGAGCGGATAAGGGTCAAGGCGAATGGAGAGGTCAATATCCAGCCCGGAAAGAAAATAGCCGTCTCTCGTATTACTTCACCCGATAGCTTGATTGCCTTTGGAGATAGTAGTATTGTGTTTAATGATTATAGACATCGGATCTATGTTTCCGGCTATTCAACCCTGGTTGGTTACCGGGGACTTTCAATAGGGACTTGGTGTGATGCCATTAATCAAAATTCCATCGCAATTGGGTATTCAAGCAGGGTCTCCGGGGATCAGTCTTTTGCATTAGGAGCGCACTTGCTGGTTACTCAGCCAAACGCGATAGCGATCGGGAAGGATTTTACCCTTAACCGTCAAAATGTTATTGCGCTTGGTGTCAACGGTACCGAACCTACCATGACCGTTTACGGAGCCCAAACAGGACAGGCAACCGGTACGGTGGCCATCGGTTGCGACTACACCAACAGCGACTACAAGCTGGCCGTCGGCGGTAAGATCATTGCGGAGGAACTCTACATTAAGTTAAGAAACGGAGGAAGCGGGTGGCCGGATTACGTCTTCCAACCGGATTATAAGCTGATGAGCCTGTCGGATCTACGGGATTTTGTTGCAATCAACAAGCATCTGCCCGGAATCAAGATGCAACAATTGGTAAAATCGGACAGGGGAGTGGCTGTTGGCGATCTTCAGGTAGCGCTGCTGGAAAAGATAGAAGAATTGACCCTCTACATCATTCAGCAGGATGAGAAGATCAATCGGTTGTATGATTTACTTGGGAAAACCGAAAAGTAATGGTCATGAAACGATTGGTCGTCATCCTGCTGTTTTTGACCAGCACATCCACCCCTGAATGCATCAGCCAGCCATGTGGAAGTAATTTCGTGTCCATATCCCAGCGCGATTTCAAGTTGAATGGCGCTAATTTTTACCCATTGGTCCTGTGTTATTCCTTCTGTGTGGTGAACAGCAATGCTACTCCTACAGCTAATGACTACTGGCTGTCGAGGTATCGGTTTTATGGAGCAAATACCCCAACGGCATTTACCTTCGAAGGACAAACGCAGCAGGCGTTGTTAGATGAAATCAACGCTGATTTCGGGGTGATCAGGCATCAAATGGGGTTCAATGCGATCAGGACAGCCGGAATCGGACCTGAATTTAATTACCGCCATCTTTCAGAATCAAATTTTAATTGTGGAGCATATAGCAACTCATCTTTTATTCAAAATTCTGAAAACCTGGATGGCAGTTGGGGAGGAGTCTGTATGGATATTTCCACTGCAAATTCGAGTGATGATAAACGAGATCGTTTGTTTCAGATGTATGGTGAAATTCTGGAGTTGGCGGCCGCTAACGATTTGAAAGTGTTGATCGATATCGGATATACCTGGACACTGGAATCAAATAATTTTCCAGGTTTTCTGAATTATGTTCGAATGTTGGTCGATTATATTAACACATTATCCCCTACCCAGCGTGAGGCCTTGATGGCATATGTAATTGTCGAGGAGCCAGCCGGTCAGCAACCGGAATTGACAAAGTATGAAGTTTGCGAGCGAATTGCTGACGTCTATGACCTCATCAAGGCTCGTGATCTTTGTCATTTGGTAACTGTTCGTGGGTTAACGGTTGCCGACGTATTGCGATTCGATCCGGGTATCATGAAAGTTGATTTCTGGTGCCCGCATCTTTATCCTTATCCCTGGAAGACGGGGGCCAGACCGGTTGAAGCCAACTCTGACCTGGCGGTATTACGAGTATTGGATCAATTGTACTGGCTAAAACAAAAGTGCTCTATCCCCTGGATGATCGGTGAAACCGGATTTGCAGCAATAGATGACAATCGAACAGATCCCAGTCAAAGTCTATATCATTACCCGACAGTCAACGGGGAGTTGGAAGTTCCCGCTAATGGTGAGTTGTTTACTCAGAAGAGCTTTGCACAGGAAGTGCTTCGTCAATCCCGGGATTGCGGTGCAAGTGGCTGTAGTTTTTGGCAATTTCAACAGGCCGGTTGGTCACCGATCAATGACTTGAAAGAAAACGCATATGGATTGCTTCGATTTGGAGAAGCCAGTACCAATTTCTCCTATGTGAAGAAGCCGGTCGTGGATGCATTTATCGGGTATTTAGATGTAAATGGAAATCCACCAGCGATGAATCCAAATGGCTGTCAACCTTCTGACATTTATTATAATCATTTCCAAATAGGCAGTTCAAATCTTCTTACTGGGACTACTGGCAGTTTTAATTTGTCTGAATTGAATGCAGTCATCGGACAAGTCGTTGATCATGATACTGGATTACCCTTGAAGAATGTTTATATGGAAGGTTATTGTTGGGAGTCTGGGGATGGCGCGGGAAATGGAGATTTTAAATACAATTTTACGAAGACATTTACTTCGGAATCTGGAACATTTAAACTTGTTCCATATAATTCAAAAGGGGATATAAATCCATTAGATTTTGAGCATAGGATTTCGGCAATAAAACTCGCTTCGTCAGCGACTCAAAAAAGAGAAATTGGGCAGTGGCAAAATTCAATCATGTTACCATCGCTTGGAATAGTTTCTCTAAAAAATTTCGAAATCCCCGAATCTGTCACAATTGATTATTCGCAGAATCCAATCTCATTAACTGGCGGATTTGCTCGCCAAGATATTACACTAGAAAATGTTGATATTTTACCCGCAGATTTTGCAAATATATATGCAGAGAATAGCATTAAATTGGAGCCTAATTCAATGATTTCTACAGGTGCAGAAGTGCGAATTTATATTGATAAAGTAACATTTAATTGCGACTTAATTAATGGATACACAAATAGGTATTCAGATCAATATAATAATCTTAATGTTGCTACTCATGAAATAGAATTAAATTTTATTTCGCAAGAAGGATATGATATTGAACTATACCCAAACCCGGTGATACAAGAAATAAATATTAGATTAAATGAAAAAAAATATAGAGAAGAATGGATTTCGAGTTTAATTCACATTAAAGTGACTAATATGCAAGGAAAAACAGTATGCAAATACCAGTATCTGATAAGTGGTAGCAGATTGCAAATTCCCGTATCGGAAATAGAGTCAGGTGTTTATAATGTATCTATTAGCATTGGTCCAGTTAATTTCAACAATAAAGTAGTAATAATAAATCAACAATGAGAGCCCAATTCAAGTTTGTTATATTTTGCTGGTTGTCACTTATTCATCCTTGGATGTCTTTTGGCCAATGGTCAAATTATATGCAATTGGGTGGGTATAGAGATAATGATGCCGCCGCCGTAATTGACAATGCGGGCAACAAATACATTGCCGGATCTTTCAACACTCAACTTGAAATAGATACTGTCTTATTAGGATCCAATGGGTACAGTGACATTTTCATTGCAAAGATCAACACCGCCAATCGCCTGGAGTGGATTAAGCAAATTGGGAGTTATGACCCGCTAGATGGTAGTTACATTGAAGGGGTAGGTGATATTAAGCTGGACCAAATTAACAATTGTATAATAATAGCTGGAAATAACTATGATCAAATTACAGTAGATTCAGTACAGGTTCCACCTGGGAGCTCATTCATTGCTAAGATTAATTTTAATGGCGAACTTCAATGGCTTAAAGCGGCTACACCACAAGGTATTAATAATGACAGAAACAATTCTCCTCACCTAACATTAGACCCAAGTGGAGTAGTTTATTGGTCAGGAGGCATAATGAGAAACTCTTCAGTTGTAGATGGAGTTCAACTACAGCCAGGTGGATTCTTGGTAAAGACATTGGCGGATGGGACAACTATATGGGTTCGACAGACATTTAAGGGATTTTTCCCTTCCTATTTGGTTTATTCAACTAAAGGATTGACCTTTTGTGGATATCCCCAAGGTGGTGCCATAATGATAGATACTGTTCCGATAACTTCGAATGGATTAAAGGCGATAGTTGGCCGCATTGACACAAACGGAATATATCAATGGGCGAATACTCGAACCGGAGTTGTTTCAGCCTTTAACGAATCAATGGCTCTTAGATTAACTGTGGGCCCATCGGGAAGTGTATTCGTAATTGGCCGGTTCAGCGGGGATCTGATAGGCGGAAACGATACATTACATAATCCTGGACCGGCTTCCGATGGGTTTTGGATGAAATTCGATACTGATGGCAATTATGTATCCATGGAGCAGGCAGGCTCTGGTAATGCATGCGGATATGGTATCCTGGAACAGCCGGATGGTTCGTTTTATCAGACTGGCTACTTCAGCAACACATTGACCTTTGGTAGTTATTCGGTCACTGCTCAGAATGGTACCGATATGTTTGTTTCGTTGCATGACAGCAACGGAGTATGTCAGGGTATACGAACCTTTGGGAGGGCTGAGGGCATGTGGTTGTCTGAAAATGCTGCCGGGACAGTATTATTGACTGCACGAATCTGGAATACCGTGCTTTTGGGTAGTGATACCATTACCAGCACAGGTCAACGAGACTGCATCGTTGTCGAGATGCAACCCATAGTCATGGGCGAACCGGAACTTTCACGGTCAGGCAATCAGAGCCTGCAGATCTTTGCGAATCCTACCACCGGTAAATGCAGAGTTGTTATGCCGGAGGAGCTAGATCCTGGCCGTTTGTGGCAATTGACCATCCGGGACTTAAAAGGGACCATCATCAGCTCCCGTGAGATCGATCCCCTTCAACCGACCATACCGATTGATATCAGTGCGCAATCCGAAGGTATTTATGTGTTGACGATTTCAGATGGCCGAAAGAGTGTAACGGGTAAGATCGTTTTTGAAAAGCCCTGATTGTTGCTTCATATATGCAATCAATAAGTTGCAATACTTAATTACAAGGGCCGGTACCATTACCGGCCCTTGTTATTAAGTACAGGAATAATAGCTCAATGCTGCTCGGTCGCCTTGTATCCTTCGGCGAGTTTGCGTTGAATTTCGCCGGGGACGGGCGCGTACTCGAGGAATTTTCCGGAGTAGCTGCCGCGGCCTTGCGTGATGGAGCGTAAGGAGGTGGAGTACTTGTCGAGTTCCGCCAGGGGCGCGCGGGCTTTGATGACCTGGTACTTGCCTTTGCTGTCCATGCCAAGGATGATCGAGCGACGGCCTTGCAGGTCGGTGACCACGTCGCCCATCAATTCTTCGGGCACCATGACTTCGATCTCGTACACCGGCTCGAGGATGCGCGGCTCGGCCTGGTGGAAGGCTTCCTTGAAGGCCATCATGCCGGCGATCTTGAAGGAGATGTCGTTGGAGTCGACGGGATGCATCTTGCCGTCGTACACGATCACGCGGATGTCGCGCACGTAGGAGCCCGTCACCGGACCTTCGTGCATCTTTTCCATGATGCCTTTCTGGATCGACGGGATGAACCGCTGGTCGATCACGCCGCCGACGATGCAATTGTAGAAGACCAGCTTACCGCCCCAGGGCAGGTCGAGTACTTCCTTGTCGCGTACGTGGTGCTCGTGCGGTTCCGGCATGCCGTCGTGGTAGGGTTCGATCTTGAGGTACACTTCTCCGAACTGACCGGCGCCGCCGCTCTGCTTCTTGTGGCGGTACGAGGCCATCGAGGCTTTCACGATGGTCTCGCGGTAGGGGATGCGCGGCTTCTCGAATTCCACGGCGAGGTGATAGACCTTTTCCAGCCGCCATTTCGTGACGGCCAGGTGCAGTTCACCCTGTGAACCGAGCAGTACCTGCTTGAGTTCGCGGTTGTAGTCGACTTCCAGGGTCGGATCTTCCTGGTGGATCTCCTGCAGGACGGTGCCGAGTTTTTCGTCGTCGGCCTTGTTCTTCGCCACGATGGCGGTTTGCAGGCGCGGTGCCGGGAAGTGGATCGGGTCGAATTGGAAATCCTTGCCCGCTGCACAAAGCGTGTGGTTGGTCAGCGTGTCTTTCAACTTGAGCGTCGCGCCGATGTCGCCGGCCACCAGCTTGTTGATGGCGTTGCGGTTCTTGCCGTCCATGATGAAGAGCTGGTTGAGGCGCTCCGTATGGCCGGTGATGGGATTGTACAATTCATCGCCCGTGTTGATCTCACCCGACATGACCTTGAAGAAGGTGAGCTTGCCCAGGTGCGGTTCGATCAGGGTCTTGAAGACGAAGAGCGCCTTGGGTCCTTTCGGATCGCAGGCGAGTTCGCCGTCATTTTCGAGTTTCTCGGGTAACAGTTCGGTAGCGGAAGGAGCCACGTTGTCGATGAAGCCCATGAGTCGGCCGCTGCCCATGTCGCGCTTGGCGGAGAGGCAGAAGACCGGGTACACGTCGTGGTGCAGCATGCCGAGCTTGAGCCCCTGGCGGAGTTCGTCTTCGTCGAGGTTACCCTTTTCAAAATAGGTAGCCATGAGTTGCTCGTCGTTCTCGGCGGCCTTCTCGACGAGTTCGTTGTGGAGCCGGTTGGCTTTTTCCATTTCCTCCGCGGGAATGGGCAGCTTTTCGGGTTTGCCGCCGGTGGCCGGATAGCGGTACATCGTCATCTTGAGCAGGTCGATGATCGCGTTGAAGCCTTCGCCCGTCTTGACGGGATATTGCATCAGGGTGATCGCCTTGCCGAATCGCTCCTGCGCCTGGCGGACGGTCTCGTCGAAGTCGGCTTTCTGGTGATCGAGGTGGTTGACGGCGAACAGGATCGGTTTCTGGAATTTTTCGACGTAGTTCCAGATGAGTTCGGAACCGATCTCGACGCCGTTCTCGGCGTTTAGTAACATCACCGCCGTATCGGCGACCCGCAGTGCGGCGATGACCTCACCGATGAAGTCGTCGAGGCCGGGTGTGTCGATGATGTTGATCTTATAGTCTTTCCACTCGGTGTGCATCGAGGTCGCGTAGACCGAGTTGCCGCGTTCGTGTTCGATCTCGTGGTAATCGGAGACGGTGTTCTTCTCTTCGACGGTGCCGCGACGGTTGATCAGTCCGGCCTCGAAGAGCATGGCTTCAGATAACGTCGTCTTGCCGGACTTGGGTGCGCCGACAAGCACGACGTTCTTGATGTGTTTGTCATCATAAACTTTCATGGCGAGTGCTATTTAATATTGTACGTGGATGTGGAAGAGCAACGAAGGGCAGGGCCCGGATAAAACGAGAACCGGGTCATGGTGAGTGGCCTGAAAAAGCTGGCGAAAAAAAGCCGGGCCGTGTATTCATGGGTGATCAGGTTAACATCCCTACTTTCCTCACTTCCCTTGATTCCCTAACTGCACCTTAAATTTAAGCTAAAAGGGGTATGCGCAGCAACTGATAAAAGTCAGGAAAATCGGGGGATTTGGGGGATTTTGGTCTTGTTAGCGAATAGCCAATAGCGAACAGCGAATAGAGCTTGTTTGGGGTTCCGAGTTTCGAGTTTCGAGTTTCCGGTTGTTGAATTGACACCGGAGATGCGTGCTCACCTACACTCAAATATCAGAAAACAGGCTCGGGGTTCTTGATTTGGCCTGTTATCGTTAAGTATTCAAACATGAAAATCCTGTCATGCGCATGGCACACGCTCTAAGGCAAAAGTGTGATCAATGCAGAAAGGTTCCCCATGCACACCACCACTATTCGCTATTCGCTATTCGCTATTGGCTATTCGCTAAACTTCCGCCAGTGACCAAAGTCACCGGCAGTTATTCCCGGACTGACTTATCTTTGTCCACACAATGGCTCATCCTCCCCGCCCCAATTTGTTTCTCTCGATCGCCGGTATGAAGTGTCCGGCTTGTCGGGAACATTCCGTTTTTACGCATCCGAATGCTTACGACCTGAAGCATGTGGGCGATATGCCTGCCACTTGTCCGGTCTGCGGGCAGGACCTTCGCGTGGAGCCCGGTTTTTATTTCGGTGCCGCGTATGTGAGCTATGCGCTGATGGTCGGCTTGATGATCATCACCGCTGCGATCTTCTACCTGGTGATGGGTGGCATCGGCGATTACATCTGGACTTTCCTGGGGATCGCCACGGCCGTCGCGATCCTGACCACGCCGCTGGTGTTCCGGTATTCGCGCGTGATCTTTCTTTACATCTGCGTCAAGTACAAAGGCGTGCCTTCGCGTCGATGAGGCTGGGGTTCCTTTCGTATCTTGGAATGCGAAACGAACGTCATGCTCCGATTTTTCGAACCCTGGTTACAAGCGCTGGACGAGGTCTTGCGCAAATGCAAGCGTCGTCCTGATCCGGCGGAAGCTTTTTACAAGAGCGATGCCCGCTCGATCCTTTTTCGCCTGGAGGCGCTGAGTCGTATCGGTCGGGGCATGCTGGATAAAAAGGCGTTCGATCCGTTGTACGACCGTTTCAAGCAGCTCGAAGACATCCTCGGCGCGATGGACCATGCCGAAGCGATGCTTGAACAGATCGGCGGGATCAAAGGGCTGGCGAAGTTCGCCGCCGCGCGTTACGGAAAAACCTACAAGCAGGAGTTGAAGCAGTTGGCCCTGATCCTGGAGCAGGACGGTTGGTGGTCAGGGGAAGCGCTCCGCCAGGTACGCGACCTGGTGGCCGTGCATGTGGTGGAAGAAGATGGTAAGTTCCGGAATCGTCTGGGTGAATTCCTCGCCCGTGAATTGGAAAAGACAGAGGAGCAGTACCGCGATGGGGAGCTGAATCCTCACCAGCTCGAAGGCGGGCTGCACGAGTTGCGCCGCAAGCTGCGCTGGTTCAGCATTTACGCGGCGGTCTTGCAGGGACGCTTGCGTTTGGCGAAAGTCCCGGTAGTCGACGAACGGCTGAAGAAGTACTGTACGAAGGAGATCGTCGGTTCGCCGTTCAATAAGTTGCCATCGACACCGAAGGGGGTAATGGCATTGACGGTTCAGTCGACCTATTTCTATGCGTTGAGTTGGCTGATCCGGGAGCTGGGCAATTGGAAGGATGCTTTGCAATTGAACGAAGAGTTGGAGTCGCTGCTTCGGGAAAGCACGATCACCGATCCGGCGGTCCTTTCGGATTTCCGCGCGCGACTTCGAGCGACCTTACCCGCGGAGTCGGCGGCCATCCCGGTGATGGCGGAGGATGCGATCGATGATTTCGTTTACCGTGACCGGATCCTGATACGACTGGCGAGGGATTTGCGGCGGTCGGAGGAGTGACTTCGGTGCGTGAAGTTTTAGCACACGGACTACACGGATATTACGGAAGATCACGGGTCCGGATGAGTAAGTTCAGTCGGTGAGGTAGCGTGCCTCGTAATCGACTTTATATTCCTGCAATAGCCGGGTGAATTCTTTCAGCGAATCTTCCCGCTGGTGGTGCGCTTCCTGCTTTTTGATGTAGTTGTAGATTTTCTCCACCTCATGCGGCGAGCAGGAGAACATGCCGAAGCCTTCCTGCCATTGGAAGTTTTGTACCGTAGGGTGATTTTTCTTTACCCAAACAGAGCTTCTCGATTTTACGTTTTGCATTAACGCTGCCGGAGCCATGTGGGGGCGTTGGACATAGAAGATGTGGATGTGATCCGGCATACTGTTGACGATGACCACGCGTTGTCCATGATTCCGGATAATGCCGGCGACGTAGGCATTCAGGTCGTCCTTCCAGGATTTTTCAATGAGGTTCCTGCGGAACTTCGTGCTGAAGACGATGTGCAGATAGGCTTGTGAATAGGTGTTGGCCATGGGTCAAAGAAACTGCTGTGCTCTCCTGAATACAACTCCATATATGCGGTTTTTTGTTTTAATGGATATTTTGATCGTGTTTCAAGAAGAGGCCTTGCTGGCTACTTGGAAACTTTTTATACCGCGACCCCTACGGGGTCGAATTCTTACGGATCGTTGGGGCTAGGATACCGGCGCCCCTCTGGGGCGCGGACAGAGCAGCCAACCTTCGGTTGGTTATTGATGGGATTGAGTGCTGGGATACCGGTGTCC
>JABLTH010019282.1_pt1 | contig 10184 bp, 9 predicted proteins | sample 7875711 | NCBI WGS metagenome assembly JABLTH01 (sample SAMN14941262, study PRJNA633318) | bioreactor metagenome | isolation source: bioreactor | place: China | collected 2019-03-05 | reverse complement strand
TCACTGCCCAATACACCATGCCGTTGACCACCACAAAGAAAATCGCCACCAGCACCAGCATGCCCATGGTGTCATCCCATACTTCAGCGATTTCATAACTGGGGTCAGGAGTAACCACCAGTTCGCCCACGACCCGGCCATTGACATAAATTCTTCTTCTGGCTTCCTGCATGGCCGGGGATGCAACATCCATCACCCGCACAAACCATCCCGGGGGCACCACTCCACGAACTGCTTCAATCTGAGGGCGATTGCTGTCCCTGAGCCTGCCTTGGTAATCGAAAAATTCGATGCGCAAATGGCGGATATCTCCCAGCGTTTGCAACCTGAAGATTGAGGCTTTTTTCACATCGGCACCGTTCAGCCAGGCGTAATCCGAGGTGTAGTGCAAAATCTCCGTATCCAGCAAGTGCAGCGCCAGATTGGTGGTTGATTTTACTTCGGCGCGCACATCATCCCGGGCATTGTTGACCATCAACCAGGCACCCGCCAGCATGACCAGGGCCAGCATCATGGTGATAATCAAATTCAGGCGAAGTTTAAGACTCATGGAATAGCGCATTGTTTAAAAAACCATTATTAAAGAGTTAGGCGCAAACAGATATGGGAAAAACTCCTGACATGCCTCACGGACGGTTTCCCTGGTTGATGTAATAGCTCCCATACAGCCACACCGGAGGTATTGGTGGCTGAATACAAACAAGCGGCTGAATACAGCCGTTTTATTTAATAAAATCAATACGTTACTTTATATTCTCCACCAGCCGGCCTATAATAACCGTTGCCGGCGACTTTTGCCGACCATTCATTACTACGGAGGTATTTATCATGCACAAAAAATTATTAGCTCTGCTCGTCGCATCCGCGTTTATTGCACCTGCATATGCGGCCGACAAACATGTCGGCAGGATGGAAACCTGCATGAAAGCCGCACTGGCCAAGCATCCTGGCGATGTCGTCTCGCTTGAAGCCGAAATCGAAAATGGCAAACCCATTTACGAATTCGACATCAAGGGCAAGGACGGCAAGGAATGGGAAGTCGAATGCGATGCCAAGTCCGGCAAAGTGACCGAAGAGGAGGAAGAAGTGGATGCCAAGGATCCACGCTTCGCTTCCAAGGCCAAGGTGTCATTTGAAGATGCCAAGAAGACCGCTCTGGCGGCACATCCTGGCGAAGTTGTCGAGCATGAAACCGCTATTGAGTCAGATGGCAACATTTCCTACGAATTTGACATCAAGACCAAGGATGGCAAGGAAATCGAAGTCGAAGTGGATGCAGTGAGCGGCAAGATCGTTGAAACCGAGGAAGAGGTCTACCAGATCGGCCTTGACTGATTTTTCATCAGCATCCGGTAACCAGCGGCGCCCAACAAGGCGCCGTTTTTTATTTTACTGCCGCAACTTGAAATCCACCGGAACCACCACGGAAAAAGCCCTGCGGCTCAAGGCATCAGGAAAAACCAACTCGACACACGCCTGCCGTACCATTTCAACCGCGCGCTCATCCAGCATTTTATAGCCGCTTGATTCCTTGATGCTGACCTGGCGCGCAACACCGTCGCGATTGAACCTGACCAACACCTTCACCCCACCTTGCCAGCCCCGTTTGAGCGCCATGGCCGGATACCCACTGGCCTGGGCCGCCCGGTCACGCAAGCCGCGGCCGAATTCGCCGAGTATGTCGCCGTCAACCTCGTCCTCCGTGTCCGCGGCGGGCGGGCGTGATGCTGCCGGCGGAGTGCTGGAAGGCGTGTACTGATCCAGCGGCACGCTACCGGTACGGCTGCCGAAAGGCAGCTTGTCGGCTGCTGTCAGCGGCGGGGCCTCCGGCACGATAAAATCATTCGCGGAAGATGCCGCATCATCCTTTTCCGCCAGCACTGGCAGCGCAACCCCGGTATCCGGGGCCTGGTTCCGGGGCGTTTTGGGCGCATTCTCCTGAATGGCTCTTGGCACTGGCCGTAACGGCTCAGGCGGTTCCGGAGGATTAACCGCGGGCGGTGGTGCGACCGCCTCTGGAGCCGGTACAACCGGGGCAAGTAACTCTCCCTGCACCACGATGTGCTGCCTGGGCACCGCATGGATATGCGGCCAAACGTAAAATATGGCGGCATGCAGCGATAGTGAAAGCAGCGATGCCGGCAATATTCCCCGGCTAGTGGGCGACATCGCCAATCAGCCCGCTTGCGGTCACTGGCCCGCCTTTGCCTTTTCCGGCAGCATGACAAACGCAAATTTGGTGATGCCCGCGCGTTGTACCTGGGCCATGACCTTGGCAACATTACCGTAGGGTACTTTTTCATCCCCAAGAATTTCGACGCTGACTTCCCCATCCGCATGCAGTTTGCGCAGTTCTTCTTCCAGGTTACCGGTAATGCGCTGCTGATCGAGGAAAAGCGAGCCGTCTGCCGTTACGCTAATGCGCACGCTATTGATCTTCTTGATCGCCGTGGTCGCCGCCGCCTTGGGCAACTTGACCGATACAGCATTCATCAGCAGCGGCGCGGTCACGATGAACACCGTCAGCAGTACCAGCATCACATCCACCAGGGGTGTGACATTGATCTCGCTCATCATGTCGCTGTTGTTGGGTGACATCGCCATGCTATCGCTCTCCGAAACCGGATTTGATGGCCAGGTGCATGAATTTGTCGGAAAAATGTTCCATCGCCGTCACTGACAATCGCACCTTGCTCAGAAAATAGTTGTAAGCCAGAACGGCGGGTATGGCCGCCGCGATGCCCATAGCAGTAGCAATCAATGCTTCTCCGATCGGCCCGGCAACCACATCCAGGCCGGCGGAGCCAGAGATGGATATGCTTTTGAGCGCATGCATGATGCCCCACACCGTACCGAACAGCCCGATGAAGGGCGAAGTGGATCCCACGCTGGCCAACACCCCCATGCCAGCTTCCAGCCGCGCCTGCTCCAGACGCACTTGCTGTCTGAGCGCATGGTTGAGCATTTCACGTTGGTCTTTTGCATCCAGCGGCAAGGCTCCATTTGTTGCCAGCGATTGCATCTCTTCAAGCCCCGCGTCGCCAACGCTGGCGAGCGTACTGGATTCAAGGTTGGCAAGGCGTGGCACGACATCAGCCAGGCTGGCGGCTGAGGAAAACTTCGCCAGAAACCGCCGACTGTTCCGTCTGTCGCGCCAGAAAGCATGGGCCTTGGCAAAAATAATCGTCCAGGTCAGCACCGAAAGCGCCCCAAGAAACCACAGCACAAGATCAACAATATCGAGAATCGCGTCCACGTAATAAGCCTTTTCAAGATCGGTTGTTACGACATAGCCAGAATTTGCCGCGCGTAGGATAGCAATGCCAGCAATAAACATACCGTATAGGAAACTTACCTAACAACCTGATCTTATTCGATAATTTTTTTCATTCCGATCAAGGCGGATTGCACCATGGTTACTGCTAGCCATGGCGGCTTATTTCAGCCACCTCCTGCCTAGCTGATTTGACATCAAGGGCAAAAGAATGGAACCGCGAAGTGGTGCCGTTATCGGCAAGATCATTACCGGCGGGAAAGACGGTTTCCAGACAGTTCCTGCTTGATCGCCTGGATCACCGGCGCCCAGTCTTCATCGTCGCCCTGCCGGAACAGGCGCAACGTCGGATACCAGGGGCTGTCCGTGAGCGCCTTCAGCCAGCGCCAGTCCGTCCTGTAATAAGGCAGTAGCAACCAGCAAGGCTTGCCCAGCGCTCCGGCCAGGTGTGCAATGGCGGTATCGACGCAAATCACCAGATCAAGCTGCGCAACGATGGCGGCGGTATCGGCAAAGTCTTCTATGGCCTTGCCGACATCGGTCACGGCGGCATGTTGGTAGAAGACCGGCGCGGTCGTTTCATCCCAGTCTTTTTGCAGGCTGAAAAAATGTATCCCGGCCACGTCCAGCAACGGCAGGAATTGTTCCGGTCCGGGCAGCGAACGCCACGGGTTGTTGTGATGCCGGAGATTGCCCTGCCAGACCAGGCCGACTTTGAACCCAGTCGCAGTAGCTGCCGACTGCCAGCGTGCAATGCGTTGCGGGTCGGCTGCCAGATAGGGGATGTCCGCCGGGATGCTGGCGACATCCAGCGTACCGCAAAACCCCGGCAGGCTCAGCGGCAAGGTCCAGTAATCGAAACGATCCGGCAGTGTCAGGTGCGCATCGGCCGCCAGCAGCACATCCACACCGCGCAATGATTCGAACAGCGCATGCAGCGCGGGGCGGCATACCAGCGTGACCTGCACCTGCCAGCGCTGCTTGAGCAGCGGAATGTAACGCGCGAACTGGATCTGGTCGCCATAACCCTGCTCCACCCACACCAGCAGCGATTTCCCGTTCAGGTCTTCGCCCCGCCATTGCGGTGCGCTTACTGCCGGCAGCGGAACGCCATTATCCGGCAGCCGTGGATCAAACCGCGCCTCATGGTTGGGCCAGCCTGCGGCGAATCGTCCCTGGGCAAGCTGCAGATAGCTCAGGTTCAGCCGCGGCAGCAGGTAATCCGGCTTGATCGCCAGCGCCTGGTTGAAGCTTTGCTCAGCTTCGTCATCGCGCTTCATGTTCGCCAGCAGCACGCCAAGATTGGTGTACGTAACGGCGGATTCCGGGTTCAATGCCAGCGCCTGGCGGAACAGGCTTTCCGCCTCGGTCTCGCGGCGCTGCGCGCCCAGCAGGTTGGCTAGGTTGGACAGAATTTCCACGGAATCCGGGGCGTGCGCCAGCGCCTTGCGGTGGCGTGCTTCGGCTTCCTGCGGGCGCTCCAGGCTTTCCAGCAGCAGCGCACTGTTGGTCAGTGCGCGCACGTTGTCCGGCTCCGCCGCCAGCACGCTCTCATACACGGTTTCGGCTTCCTGCCGGCGCCCGGTGGCGGCCAGCAGCATCCCCAGATTGATCCAGGCCGACAGGTCGCCGGTATCGCTCGCCATCGCCCGGCGGTAATGTTGTTCCGCGGCGTCAAACTGCCGTTGGCTGGCCAGGGCCAGGCCCAGATTGTTATTGGCCTGGGCGTGTTCCGGCGCAATAACCAGCGCCTGTTGCAGCCAGCGTTCGGCGTCGCCCGTGCGCCCCTGCTGCATCAACAGGTTGGCCAGTAGTAGCAGCGTATCCAGGTTGTGCGGGTCCAGTTCCACCGCTTGCAGATAGTGGCGCTCGGCCTCCGCCCATTGCTCGCGCTTCTCGTAAAACAGCCCGAGGTTGAACCAGGCCTGCGCATAGTTCGGGCTAAGCTCGACCGCGTGCTGCCACAACTGGGATGCCAGCGTATCGTCGCCCAGCGCTGCGGCGCATACCCCGGCGATATTGCTCAAATCCGGGTTCCTGCGCCCTTCTGCCAGCGCGCGCACGGCGACTTGCAGCGCCTGTTGCGCCTCGCCTTGTTCCAGCAGTTGCGCGGCCTTGAGCTCGGGAAACAGCAGCTTTTCCTGCGGCGTGGGCGGCGAGTATTTTTTTGAGCGCTTGCGCATGGCTTTACTGTCCTCCGTCCTCCAGCAGGCAGGTCGCTGCCGCATCCTGTGCCAGCGCCGATTTCAAATAGGGCAGAACCGTCGCTAGCACCGCTTTCAGCGTCCAGGGCGGGTTAATGATGAACATGCCGCTGCCGTGCATGCCGAAACCATCCGCCGCCGGCGCCTGGATGGCCAGGCTGGCATGCAGCCAGCCTTTGGCCGGCAGGCGTTTGAGCTTTTCCACCAGTTGCCCCGGTTCCGGACGCTGCAGCAACGGATACCACACGGCATAAGTCCCTGTTTCAAAACGCTTGAGCGCCTCCTGCAGCGCAGCGGTGACGCGCTGGTAATCCTGTTTTTCTTCATACGGCGGGTCGATCAGCACCAGCCCGCGCCGCGGTGGTGGCGGCAACAATGCCTTGAGCGCGGCAAAACCATCGGACTGCTCGATTTTGACCCGCCGTTTTTCAGCCGCAAAATGCTGCTGCAACAAGTCGAAATCAGCAGGATGCAGATCAAAGGCACGCAGCCGGTCATCGGCACGCATCAGCTTGGCGGCGATCCACGGCGAGCCGGGATAAAAGCGCAGCTTGCCGCCGGGATTCAGTTGCCGCACCAATTCCACATAATCCGCCAACGGCGCAGGCAGGTCATTGCTTGCCCAAAGCCGGGAAATGCCGGTTTCGTACTCCGCATTCTTGGCGGCATATTTATGATCCAGCGCGTATATCCCCGCACCGGCATGGGTGTCGATCACCCAGTAGGGTTTGTCTTTCTGGTTAAGGTATTGCAGCAACTGCACCAGCACGAAGTGCTTGAGGACATCGGCATGATTGCCCGCATGGAAGGCATGGCGATAACTCAGCATGGGGAGGGCGATCGGTTTCCGGATATAAACCGCGATTGTACCGCCAATGCCGGAATCCGGCACCGCCTGCAGCCACCGGGTTCAGACGTCCGCCCACATCCGGATCAGGTTGTGGTATTGCCCGGTCAGGCGCAACACGGCAGGGTCATTGTCCCCCACCCGCTGCCGCAGGCTGACGATGGAAGCGTCCATATCAAACAGCATGGTGCGCTGCGCATCGCTCCTGACCATGCTCTGCAGCCAAAAAAAACTGGCGATGCGCGCACCGCGGGTCACCGGTCGCACATGGTGCAAACTGGTGCCGGGATACAGCACCATGTCGCCGGCAGGAAGCTTGACCATTTGCTGGCCGTAGGTGTCTTCCACCACCAGTTCGCCGCCGTCGTAGTCTTCCGGGTCGGCAATGAACAGCGTGCACGAAACATCGGTGCGCACATGCAGGCCGCTCAGCGCATGCGTACGCACGGCATTGTCGATATGCGCGCCGAAATCCATGCCGCTGCGATACTGGTTGAACAGCGGCGGATAGATTTGTTTGGGCAGTGCGGCGGAGAAAAACAGGCCGTTGCGGTTTAATGCCGTCAGCACGATCTTGCGGGCAGCTTCGGCTTCCTTGCTGTCTTCCGGCAGTTGCAAGTTGCGTTTCACCTGCGCCGACTGGGTGCCGGCAGTGACCTTGCCATCCACCCAAGCCCCCGCCATCATCAACTCGCGGATGCGGGCCAGTTCCTCCACATTGAGTACTTCCGGTACGTGCAGCAACATATCGACTTCTCCTCAGAATTTGTATTCAACCGTCATGATGCCCTTGCGGCTGGTTCCCGGGACAACAAACCCGCCGTTATCGTAAATCGCGTCGTAATACACGGTGTCGAACACATTCTGCACGTTCAGGCGCACCGCCCATTTCGGCTGCTCGTAGGCCACCATGGCATCCCAGCGCTGGTAAGCCGGTGCGGTATTGGGGTGGAACTTGCTGTCGCCCGGCAGGGTCGGGATCGCCCCGGCCCCGCTGGGGTTGTAGCCATAACGCTTGCCCTTGGCCTCCACCCCGCCGCCGACTTTCCACCCGCCCGGCAACTGGTACGTGCTCCACAGGTTGAAGGTATAGGTCGGCGTATTGCGCGAGCGCTGCCCTTCATAGCCGGCATTGCCCACGGTAATCACGCCTGTGGCCGGGTTAACGTTTTCGGCCACTTTCAGGATGCGTGAATCCATCAACGCCAGCCCGGAAAATATCTCCCAACGGTCGGAGATGCGGCCGGCGGCTTCCAGTTCAAAGCCGTCGGTACGCCGCTCCTTGGTCAGCACCGATGCGGTGGATTCCAGGTCGGTATTGCGCTCCCATTCCTTGTCGGCGCGATACAACGCCGCACGCAGCGCCAGGTCGCCGCCGAACAGCATCCACTTGGCGCCGATCTCCATCACCTGGCTGCGCTCCGGCGGCAATGGCGCCACGGTCAGCTGGTACAGGTCGGCGGTCGGGCTGAACGAGTCGCTGAATGCCACGTAATAATGCGTTTCCTCGCCGGGGTGGAACGACAGCGCCGCGCGCGTGCTCCACTCGCCGTATTTCAGCGACGGCGAGGTGGCGCTGGAATAGGTGGCGTCCATTTCGTCGCGACGTGCGCCCAGCGTGGCTTTCCATTTGGGGATAAATTCCACGGTATCCTGCACATAAGCGGCATAGGAGTCCGAATTAAAGCGCACCGCCCCTGCCGCCGTGCTGGCCAGGTAAGGGGTGAATACCGGCGGATTGGCCGCCGTGGTGCCCCCCAGGTTTTGCAGGGCATGGCGGAAGCTGTCTTCCTTGAAATATTCCGCCCCGACCAGGATTTCGTGCTTCATACCCAGCAGGTTCAGCTTGTTGGTAAAGTCGGTTTGCAGGGTCAGGGTTTCATAGTCCATCACCCGCGTCGGCCCCACGTTGGCACTGCCGGCATTCAGGCCGTTGCTGCCCGGCGCCACCGTGGCGCTTGGCGTGCGCGCCCAATAGCTGCGCTCGTAATCGGCATAGCGCAGCTGCGTGCGCCATTCGCTGCCGGGCGAGAAGCGGTGCGTATACGCGGCAGTGGTGATATTGGTCTCGCTCTCGTCAAAATTCTGGTCCACGCCCCAGTAATAATCGGCGGGAAACAGGCTGGTCGGGCTGCGCGTGGCCGCATCGAAACTGATGCCGTAATCCGGCTTGTCATCCGTGGTTGTCCGCACATGGCTCAGGATCAACTCGTCCGCCGTATTGATGCCGAATCCCAGGCTCGCCGCCAGGCCTTCGCGGTGGATTTCCGGCTCCGCGCCGGTGGCCGGGTTGGAACGCCAGCTGCCTTCGTCGCGGTGCATCACGTTGACGCGGATGGCCGTGGTCTCGCCCAGAACCTTGTTGAAATCGCCGGTGCCTTCCACATAGTTGTCGGTGCCCAGGCTGGCGGTGACTTTACTGCGGTCGATCAGTACCGGCGTCTTGCTGACCTGGTTGATGACTCCGCCCGCCTGGCCGCGTCCAAATAGCATGGCGGCGGAGCCGCGCAGTACGTCCACCTGCTCTAGGTTGAAGGTTTCGCGGTTGTACTGCGCGGTATCGCGGATGCCGTCCAGGTACATGTCGCCGAAGGTGTAGAAGCCCCGCAGCATCATGTTGTCGCCGGATCGCCCGCCCTCGGCGGCGTTGAAGGTCAGGCCGGACACGTTGCGCAAGGCCTCCTTCAATGAGCCGACCTGCTGTTCTTCCATCAGCCGGTTGGTCACGGTGGTGACCGCCTGCGGGACATCGTGCGGGTCTTGCAGCGTGCGGCCGACCCGGGTGGTGCTGGCTCGATAGCCGTCCTGCTCGACCTCGGCATCGGCTTGCACCTTGACGGTGGTCAGCACGGTTGCTTCCTCGCTGCCACTACCCTCGCCGGCGAACGCACTGAGCGAAATTCCTCCAGCCATCAGCGCCGCCCCAAGAGGCAGCAGCGGAAAAGCCATTTGATTTTGGTGTTTCATATCATTCCTTGATTTAATCAATAAATTGGCTGGCTGATCGCTGGCTGGTTGGTAAACTGGTTGGCACGTTATTGCGGCTCTGTGACAAAGGAAATTCTGGTCAGTCCGGCGCGTGCGGCATCGGACATCAATTCCGCAACGCGCCGGTAAGCAACGCTGCCATCGGCGCGGATTTTCAATTCCGGCGCCGGTTGGCGGGCGGCGGCCTCGGCCATGCCCGCCCGCCAGCCTGATTGCTCCAGCGCGCGGTCATTCCAGTAGACGTTGCCGGAAGCATCAATGGTCAGCCGGACGACTTCCGGCTTGCTGTCTTCAGGCGTCGAACTGGCCTTGGGCAGTTCGATCTTGACCGCATGCGTCATCAGCGGCGCGGCGATGATGAAAATGACCAGCAACACCAGCATCACGTCAATCAATGGAATCATGTTGATTTCCGCCATCGGCTGATTGATCCTGCCATTGGAAAATCCGCCGAAAGCCATCACGCGCCCTTTCTATTGAGTACGGCCACCTTGCCATCGGCGATGGGAGCATCCATCCGCGCACCCGTGGACATGAAGGTGAACAGGTCGTGGGCGAAACCGTCCAGTTCCGCCAGCACCACGCGGTTGGAGCGGGCAAAGAAGTTGTAAGCCAGCACCGCCGGAATCGCCACCGCCAGGCCCAGCGCCGTCATGATCAGCGCCTCGCCCACCGGCCCGGCGACCTTGTCCAGCGTGCTCTGGCCGCTCATGCCGATATTGACCAGGGCGTGGTAGACGCCCCATACCGTGCCGAACAAACCGACAAACGGCGCGCTGGAGCCGACCGAAGCCAGCAGGGTCAGGCCGTTTTCCAGGCGCGCGGTGTCCTGCTCAATGCCGCGGCGCAGGGAGCGGGTGAGGAATTCTTC
>JABLTH010014116.1_pt1 | contig 10184 bp, 8 predicted proteins | sample 7875711 | NCBI WGS metagenome assembly JABLTH01 (sample SAMN14941262, study PRJNA633318) | bioreactor metagenome | isolation source: bioreactor | place: China | collected 2019-03-05 | reverse complement strand
CCCCCAGCCATCGCCCACCCCTGATAGCCCACCTCAGACATCCCATGAGCGAATCCCGCATTCCCACCGACGCCCTGCACCGCTGGGTCGACGAGCTCTGGCTCGCCGCCGGCTGCGACGCCCGCGAAGCCCGCCTGACCGCCGACCACCTGGTCGGCGCCAACCTCGCCGGCCACGACTCGCACGGCGTCGGCATGATCCCGAAGTACGTACTGTCATGGCTGGGCGACCAGCTCCAGCTCAACCAGCAGGTGAGCGTGCTGCACGACACCGGCGCCATGCTGAGCCTGGACGGCAACCGCGGCATGGGCCAGGCGGTCACCGAGCAGGCGATGGCACTGGCCATCGGCCGCGCGCGCGAACACGGCGTCTGCGTGATGGGGCTGCGCCGCTCGCACCACCTGGGGCGGGTCGGCCACTGGGCCGAGCAGGCCAGCGCCGCCGGCCTGATCTCCATCCACTTCGTCAACGTGCTGTCCAAACCTATCGTGGCCCCGCATGGCGGCTACCAGGCCCGCTACGGCACCAATCCCTTCACCATCGGCGTGCCGGTGCCCGGGCAGGCGCCGCTGGTGCTGGACTTCGCCACCAGCGCGATCGCGCTGGGCAAGGTACGGGTCGCCCACAACAAGGAAGTGCCGGTCCCGCCGGGCTGCCTGCTGGACGCGGCCGGCCACCCCACCGAGGACCCGGGCGTGATGTTCCCGCCGGCCGGTGCGCCCCAGGGCGCGCTGCGCAGCTTCGGCGAGCACAAGGGCTATGTGCTGGCGGTGATGTGCGAGCTGCTGGGCGCCGCGGTCACCGGCGGCCACACCATCCGTCCGGAGACGCTGACGCACGAGCACGCGGTCTGGAACAATATGCTGGCCCTGGTCTTCGATCCGGCGCGGCTGGGCAGCAGCACCAGCTTCGGCCACGAGGTCGAAGCCTTCGTCGACTGGATCCGCTCGTCGGCGCTCCAGCCGGACTGCGCAGGCGTACAGTTGCCGGGCGAACCCGAGCGCGCCTGGCGCCGCGCCCGCGCGGAATGGGTGCCGGTGGACGCCGGCACGCTGGCGCAGCTCGACGATGCCGCCGCCCGCGTGCAAGCCGCGCGCGGCAGCTCACCGGGACCGCTGTCGCGCCTGGCCGCCTGACGTCGGAGCGCCTCATCCGTAGCACCCGCATCATCTGTCTCTGTATCACCCGATTGGAAGCCACATGCCGCACGTCACCATCGAACTCACGGAAAACACCCGCCTGAACCGCTCGCAGGAAGAGCTGCTCGACGAGGTCAATGCCGCCCTGCTGGCCAGCGGCCAGTTCCAGGAAGCCGACATCAAGTCGCGCTGCATCACCCTACCGGTCTACCGCCAGGGCACCGAGGCGCGCGAGCGTGCCTTCGTCCATGCACGCCTGTGCATCCTCGACGGGCGCGAGCTGGCCACGCGCCGCGCGCTCGGCCAGGCCGTATGCGACGTCATCGCCGAAGCCGTGCGCCCGCTGGCCGGCGGCGAAGTGCAGGTCAGCGTGGAAGTGGCCGAGATGGAGCGCGCCAGCTACGCCAAGCAGGTCATCACCAGCGCGAGCTGACCCGCCTGGCCTGCCGGCGGCGCTGGCCGCCGGCAGGCCGCCGCCGCGCGCCGGGGCGAGCCGGCGCCATGCGGCGCCCCCCACCAGAACAAGGAGACCCCCGCATGATCCCCCCCGTGATCCGACTGCACGCCGGCGACAACGTCCTGATCGCCCGCACCGACCTCGCCATCGGCACCCCCGTGCCCGGCGCGGATTTCCATGTCCGCGCCCAGGTGCCCGCCGGCTACAAGATCGCGGCGCGGCAGATCCGCAAGGGCGAGCCGATCCTCAAGTACCAAACCACCATCGGCTTCGCCAGCACCGACATCGCGCCCGGCAGCCTGGTCTCGGGGCACAACATCGCCTTCGAGGAATTCGAGCGCGACTACGCCCACGCGCGCGACTACGTCCCCGCCGCCGTGCTGCCGGCACACCAGCGCGCCACCTTCGACGGCTATGTGCGCGACGACGGCCGCGTGGCCACGCGCAACTTCATCGGCGTGGTGGCCACGGTCAACTGCTCCGCCACGGTGGTGCACAAGATCGCGGAGTGGTTCACGCCGGAGCGGCTGGCCGCCTATCCCAACGTCGATGGCGTGGTGGCCTTCGCGCACAGCACCGGCTGCGGCATGGAGATGAGCGGCGAGCCGATGGCGCTGCTGCGCCGCACGCTGGCCGGCTACATGCGCCATCCCAACCTGGCCGCGGTGCTGGTGGTGGGACTGGGCTGCGAGCGCAACCAGGTCGCCGGCCTGCTGGAAGCCGAGGGCCTGCAGGCCGGCCCGCGCCTGGTGCCCTTCACCATGCAGGACACCGGCGGCACGCGCAAGACCATCGAGGCCGGCGTGGCCGCGGTGCAGGCGCTGCTGCCCGAGGCCGACCGCGCGCGGCGCCGGCCGGTCAGCGCCGAGCACATCAGCATCGGCCTGCAGTGCGGCGGCTCCGACAGCTTCTCCTCGATCACCGCCAACCCGGCGCTGGGCGCCGCCATGGACCTGCTGGTGCGCCACGGCGGCACCGCCATCCTGTCGGAGACGCCGGAGATCTATGGCGTCGAACACACCCTGACCCGCCGTGCCGCCAGCCGCGAGATCGGCGAGAAGCTGGTCGAGCGCATCCGCTGGTGGAAGGACGTCTACGCAGCCGGGCGCGACGTGCAGATCAACGGCCGCGTCAGCCCGGGCAACCAGGCCGGCGGCCTGGCCAATATCTTCGAGAAGTCGCTGGGCTCCTCGATGAAGGGCGGCACCGGTCCGCTGATGGGGGTCTACCGCTACGCCGAGCCGATCGCGCAGAAGGGCCTGGTGTTCATGGATTCGCCGGGCTTCGACCCGGTTTCCGCCACCGGCCAGATCGCCAGCGGCGCCAACCTGATCTGCTTCACCACCGGCCGCGGCTCGATGTTCGGCGCCAAGCCGGTGCCCTCGCTCAAGCTGGCCACCAACTCGCCGATGTACCACCGGCTGGAGGAGGACATGGACATCAATTGCGGCGAGATCCTCGACGGCACCGCCACCATCGAGAGCATGGGCGAACGTATCTTCGCCGACATCCTCGCCACCGCCTCCGGCCGCCGCAGCAAAAGCGAACTGCTCGGCCTGGGCGACCACGAATTCGCGCCGTGGCAGATCGGCATCACCGGCTGAACGCAATCGCATCATCGCGCCGCCGCGCCGCCTGCCTTCCCTTATCCCGCACAGGAATCCTCATGCCTTCCCTCCTGCCCTCGCCGCTGCCCAACCGCTTCCGTTCGGCCATCCTGGCACGCCAGCGCCAGATCGGCTGCTGGTGCTCGCTGGCCAATCCCACCACCACCGAGATCCTCGGCCTGGCCGGCTTCGACTGGCTGCTGCTCGATGGCGAACACGCGCCCAATGACGTGCTGAGCTTCGTGCCGCAGTTGATGGCGCTGAAGGACAGCGCCAGCGCGCCCGTGGTGCGCCCGCCCGCCAACGACCCCATCCTGCTCAAGCGCCTGCTCGACATCGGCTTCTACAACTTCCTGATCCCGATGGTGGAAAGCGCCGACGAAGCCGCGCGCGCGGTCTCGGCGACGCGCTACCCGCCCCAGGGCACGCGCGGCGTGTCCATGGTCCAGCGCGCCAACCGCTACGGCACCGTCGCCGACTACTTCACGCAGGTCAACGACAATATCTGCGTGCTGGTACAGATCGAGAGCCGCAAGGGCGTGGATGCCGCCGAGGCGATCTGCGCCGTGGATGGCGTCGATGGCGTCTTCATCGGCCCGTCCGACCTCGCCGCCGCCTGCGGCCATCTCGGCAACCCCAACCACCCCGAGGTGCAGGCCGAGATGGAGCGCATCTTCGGCGCCGCCGAACGCGCGGGCAAGGCGGTCGGCATCCTCACCCCGGTGGAGGCGGACGCACGCCGCTACCTGGAGCGCGGCGCCGCCTTCGTCGCCGTCGGGCTCGACCAGAACCTGTTCCGCGACGCCACGCGGGCGCTACGCGAACGCTTCGCCTCGTGAGCGGCGCCGCATACATGCCTGAGGCAGGGAGCGACACATGACCAAGATCGGATTCATCGGCCTGGGCGTGATGGGCACGCCGATGGCGGCACACCTGCTGGCCGCCGGCCACACGCTGTACGCGCACACCCGCAGCGGCGTGCCGCAGGCCCTGCGCGACGCCGGGGCGCAGGCCTGCGCCAGCGCCGCCGAGGTCGCGCGCCAGGCCGACACCGTGTTCCTGATGCTGCCCGACACGCCGGACGTCGAGCGCGTGCTGTTCGGCGCCGGCGGCGTGGCCGAGGAACTGGGCGCGGGCAAGACGGTGGTGGACATGAGCTCGATCTCGCCGATCGAGACGCGCGATTTCGCTGCACGCATCGAGGCACTGGGCAGCGACTATGTCGATGCGCCGGTGTCGGGCGGCGAGGTCGGCGCCAAGGCCGCCACCCTGTCCATCATGGCCGGCGGCAAGCCCGAAGTATTTGCGCGCGTGCAGCCGCTGCTGCAATGCCTGGGCAAGAACATCACCCTGGTGGGCGGCGTGGGCGACGGCCAGGTGGCCAAGGTGGCCAACCAGGTGATCGTGGCCCTGACCATCGAGGCCGTGGGCGAAGCGCTGGTGCTGGCGGCCAGGGCCGGCGCCGATCCCGCACGCGTGCGCCAGGCGCTGATGGGCGGCTTCGCCAGCTCGCGCGTCCTCGAGGTGCACGGCGAGCGCATGATCGAGCGCCGCTTCGAGCCCGGCTTCCGCATCGCGCTGCACCAGAAGGACCTGGAACTGGCGCTGTCCACCGCGCGCAAGCTCGGTGTCAACCTGCCCAATACCGCCTCCTGCCAGCAGTTGTTCAACACCTGCAGCGCGCTCGGCGGCGCGCGCTGGGACCACGCCGGACTGGTGCGGGCGCTGGAACACATGGCGTCGTTCGCCATCGGCGACAAGGTCCCCGGCGCGGATGCTGCGGACAGCGCGGACGGGACTGCCGGCGGCGCCGGGAAGGCCTGACGCCCGGCATGGCCACCCCGCCCTCCGCCCTGAACTCCGACGACCTGGCCTGCTTCGTCTGCGTCGCCAGCACGCAGAGCATTTCGCGCGCCGCGCTCGAACTGGGCGCCGACCAGTCGACCATCAGCCGCCAGATCGCCCGGCTGGAGGCCGCGCTGGATGCGCGCCTGTTCCACCGCAGCGGCCGTGGCGTGGTATTGACCGAGGCCGGGCAGACGCTGCTCGGCTATGCACGCCAGGTCGCCGCCACGCTGGCCGAAGCGCGCGAGGCCATCCGCGCCTCCTCGGCCAAGGGGCCGGCCCAGCTGGTGATCGCGGCCCAGCCGACCATCGCCAACACCGCCTTCGCCGCCATCGGCACCGCGCTCAAGCTGCGCTTTCCCGCCACCAAGGTGCGCTTCGTCGAAGGACTGGCCAGCCCGCTGCTGGCCTGGCTGGCCGCCGGCGAGATCGACGTCGCGCTGCTCTACCTGCCCGAGCAGCAGGGCGCGCTCAAGGTCGACATCCTGCTGGAGGAAGACCTGACCCTGGTCACCCCCACCTCCTGGAGCCACCTCGGCCCGACCTTCCCCGTGCGGCGGCTGGCCGAAGTGCCGCTGATCCTGCCCAGCACCGGACACGGCCTGCGCGTGCTGGCCGAGACCCTGGCCGCGCGCAACGGTGCCTCCCTGCAACTGGCGATGGAATGCGATGCATCGAACACGGTGTCGATGCGCCTGGTGGAAGACGGCTGCGGCGCCACGCTGCTGCCCTTCGCCGCCGTGGCCGACCGCGTCGCCCAGGGCCGCCTGCACTCGGCGCGCCTGATCGAGCCGGTGGTGACGCGGCAGGTCGCGCTCGCCACGGCGCGCAACCGCCCGCCGGTGCCTGAACTGTGGGACATCATGCAGACCGTGCGGCAATCGGTGCGCAATACGGTGATGTCGGGCGCCTGGCCCGGCGCGCGGCTGGTGTAGTGCGGCGCCTGCCGGCCTGCGAACGCCATCGTGCTAGCGAATGCCGGCCCTCTCCCCCGGCCCCTCTGCCGCAGGCGGGAGAGGGGAGCGAAGCAGCGCGGTGCGAACCACGTCGCGCTGGACAAAGCCGACGAGATGCACCAACACCGAGCGCCAAGCACACGGTCTTGGCTCCCTCTCCCCGCACGGAGAGGGCGGGGGAGAGGGGTGGTTTAGCAAGGCGCCACGCCCAAGCGAAGCCAACGGTGTGATCCAGCACGCGAGCACAGAATCGAAGCCGACAAGCCCCACGGCCAACCGGCAGCGGCCCTTTCCCTCCCCATGACACTATCGTCATGGCGCGGCCCTGCCGCGCCTGAAGCAGAACAAAAAACGCCTGGCCGTTAATTGAATAAGATGAGACGAGAGGCACGAGGCCTGCCCCCGCTGAGCCAGCCGGCAGCCACCGCCGGCCGAGCCCAGCATCAGCCCGCCTCCGCCCCCCGCGCCGTCACGCAGGCCGTGTCCGGCGCGCCGATGGCCCAGTCGATCGCGGCATCGAACAGCCGCAGGCCGGGCGCGGACAGGTTGGTGAAGGTGTCGTTGGCCAGGAAGAACATCACGCGGCGTGCGGGCGCGAGGGCTTCGTAGTCCATCGTGGCGCCCTTCTCGTAGGCGAAGATGGCTGCCTTCTCGGGCTGCCCGTAGAGCGTGGCGATGATGCTCGCGCCCAGGCCGGGCCTGCCCCAGCTCATCGGCGCCTGGCGCGCATAGACGTTGACGCTGCCGGCGGGCAGTCCCGCGGCCATCGGGTGGGGCGCGTTGACCAGCCACAGGTAGCGCTCGCGCCCGGCCTCGCCGTAGTCGCTGTCGAGGCGCTTGCCGGTCATGGCGAGATCGTCCAGCAGGTCGTTCTCCCAGGTCAGCAGCGGGATGGCGAGCTGGCGCCAGCCGGCCTGGACCGACTTGGCCGCCACTGTCGAGGACAGCACCACCAGGCCGGCCCCTGCCGCGGCCGCCGGGGCCGCCGACTGGTCCAGCAGGTCCACGGCGAAGCCGCGCCGGCGCAGGTGCGCCGCGATGGCCTGGTCGACCGCCAGGCTGGGCCCCTGCTGCTGCACGACCAGCACCACGCGGCCACGCGCCGCCGGCTGCGCCTGGGCCGCGCCCGGCAGCAGGACCGCGCCTGCGGCCAGCGCGGCACCGGCCAGGAAGGCTCTGCGCGAGGGCCGGCGCGCGGCCCCTGCCACCGCGGCCGCATCGGCACACGGTCGTGAGGGAAGCGGATGCGGCATGGTTCAGAACTCCATCGTGGTCAGCAGCGACACCTGGCGCGCGTCGCCCACGGCGACGAAGTACTGGTTGGCGCTGGACGGGTAGTAGACCGTGTTGAACAGGTTCTTGACATTGAGCTGGAAACGCACCTTCTGTCCGCCGACGCGTGTGTCGTAGCTGGCGAAGGCGTCGGCCACCGCGTAGGCCGGCAGCATGAAGCTGTTGGCCGAGTCGCCGGGCCGGTTGCCGACGTAGTGCACGCCGCCGCCCAGGCGCAGGCGGTCGCCGCCGAACAGGCTGCCGAAGTCATAGACGGCGGACAGCGAGGCGGTGTGCTGCGCCACGTTCCACAGGCGGTTGCCCGCGTAGAGCGGATCCTCGGTGGTCTTGGCATCGATGTAGGCATAGCTGGCGATGACGTTCCAGTGCGGCCCGACCTGGCCGGTGATATCCAGCTCGACACCGCGCGAGCGCGCCCGCCCGGAGGTGTGCCATTCGGTCAGCTTGGCGGCATCGTTGTACTGCGACACCAGTACGTTGCGCTTGTCGATATCGAACAGCGCCAGCGTGCCGGTCAGGCCGATGGCCAGGTCGGCCTTGGCGCCCACTTCCCACGACCTGCCCCGCTCCGGCGCCACGGCCGAATCGATCACCACGCCGGAACTCAGCGGCGCGATGGTCGAGGTCGGCTTGAGCGATTCGGTATAGCTCGCATAGAGCGACAGCGCCGGGCTCCACTTGTAGACCAGGCCGGCGCGCGGCAGCCAGCGATTGCCCTCGATGTCCGTGTTGGCATGGAAGGGACGGCCGCGTCCGGCCCACTGGCTGTACGAAAGGAAGCGCATGCCGGCCACCAGGATCCAGCGGTCGGTCAGGTAGAGGCTGTCCTGCAGGAACACCGAAGTGTTGTGCAGGGCGTCGGTCTGGTCGCTGTCGCTGGCGGAGACCGTGCTGGACGGGCTGATCTGCCCGTACACCGGGTTCAGGTAGCTGAACTTGCTGGACACGGACTGGCGCAGCAGGTCGGCGCGGTAGATCAAGCGGTATTCGCTGTCCATGCCCATCTGCAGGTTGTTGCGCATACCGCCGAGCTGGAAGTTGCCGTCGACGTAGGCGATGCCGTAGCTGTCCGTGCTGAGCGCGCCGTGGGTGGCGTCGTTGCTGCGGCTCACCAGGCCGGTGGTGGTATTGATGCCGGTGATGCGGATCTGGTTCGCGTCGTAGGTCTCGCGGTTGTAGCTGTAGCCGAAGTGCGCGCGCCAGTCGCCGTTGAACTGGTGGTCCACGGCCAGCTGGGCCAGGTGGGAGTTGCCGACCATATTGTTGAACGGCTCGTCCAGGCGCCGGCGGGCCGGGATCGGCAACGGCGCGCCGCTGCGGGGATCCATCGCGGTGCCGCGGTCGAAGGGATACAGGTAGTCGCGGTACTCGTAGGACAGCACGACCTGCGTATCGCGGCCATACCAGGCCAGCGACGGCGCGATCAGGGTTTCGCGATGAACGCCGAAATTGCGCCAGTACTGCTCGTCGACATGGTCGGCCACCATGCGGTAGGCTAGGCCCGATTCGCCAAGCGGGCCGGTGGTGTCGAGCGTGATGCCGGCGCCGTTCTTGCCATGGCCGTAGGTGCTGCCCAGCAGCGACAGGGCCGTGCTCTGCTTGAGCTGCGGGCGCTTGCTGACGATGTTGATGACGCCGCCCGGATCCATGATGCCGTACAGCAGCGACGATGGCCCCTTGAGCACCTCCACGCTGTCGGCCGCGGCATTCAGGCCGCGGCCCTGCACCAGCGGCATGCCGTTGTGCATGATGGAGCCGTCGCGGTTGCCGCCGAAGCCGCGCTTCATCAGCGTGTCCTGGGTTCCCGCCAGGGTATTGCCCTGGGTGATGCCGCTGACGTTGGCCAGCGCGTCGTCGAGGTTGCGCGGGCGCTGGTCCTTGAGCACCTGGGCCGGCACCACGTTGACCGCCTGCGGCGTGTCCTGCAGCGGCAGGTCCGAGCGCATCACCGAGCTGTTGGCGGCAGGCCGGTAGCTGCCGATCGACTGCGCGCTGACGGTCACCTGCGGCAGGGCCGTGGCGGCATTCCCCGCTACCGGCGCTGCGGCCTGCGCACCGCTCCGCGGCGCCAGCGCGTAGCCACCATTGGGCTGCGCCACCGCGGCCAGGCCGGTGCCCTGCAGCAGGGCGGCGAGGCCGGCGGCGGTGCCATAGCTGCCGCGCAGGCCGCCGCTGTGCCGCCCCCCCGTCTGCTCCGGCGTGAATGACAGCAGGATGCCGGCCTCGCGGCCGAAGCGGTTGAGCGCGGCCTCCAGCGGGCCGGCCGGAATGTCGTAGGACTTGCGCGGCGCCTCGGCCGCCGCGCCGGCGGGGGCAGCCTGGGCAAGGCCTGCCTGCGGCAGCGCACCGCCCAGGCTGGCACCCAGCATGGCGTGCCGCAGCACGCGCAGGGCCTGCTGGCCGAGCGCGGCGCGGCGCGCGGGTCGGAAGGAAACGGAGCCGGCGCGGGACCGGGCCGGGCGATGGTGATGCGTCATGAAGGCAGACTCGCGGTGGACTCGAAGACGGTGTTCTCATCTCCTAAGTCACGCGAGATTTCCAAACAGGCCACCCGGCCAGCAAAAAAGCGAAAAAAACGCGCGGCCGGTCAGGCCGGCGCCGGCAGCACCGTGACCCAGTAGCGGGTCAGGAAGTGGATGCGCACCGGCAACGTGGTACGCAGCAGGTCGAGGACGCGGCCGGTATCGGCCAGCGGATAGGTGCCCGAGACACGCAGCCCGGCCACGGCGGGATCGCAGCGCAGGCGGCCCGGGCGGTAGCGGCCGAGCTCCGCCAGGAAGTCCTCCAGCCGCATGGCGCTGGCCACCAGCATGCCGTCGGTCCAGGCCACCGCCGTGTCGGCCAGCGGCGCCGCTGCCTCGGCCCCGCCCCGGCCGAAGCGGACCTG
>JABLTH010017759.1_pt1 | contig 10185 bp, 7 predicted proteins | sample 7875711 | NCBI WGS metagenome assembly JABLTH01 (sample SAMN14941262, study PRJNA633318) | bioreactor metagenome | isolation source: bioreactor | place: China | collected 2019-03-05 | reverse complement strand
GGTCACCTTCCACCCCGACGGCCGCGCCGGCGCCCTGGGCGCCACCGGCTGGGACGCGCCGGCGCTGGCGCCCTGGCTCGAACAGGCGCTGAACGGCGCTTCGCAGGCCCACTGGGGCGCGCCGCTGGGCTACATCGGCCAGGGCGGCACGATCCCCTTGATGAGCATGCTGGCCACCGGCTTCCCGAAGGCGCAGATGATGGTCTGCGGCGTGCTGGGCCCGAAGAGCAACGCCCACGGGCCGAACGAGTTCCTGCACGTGGGCTACGGCAAGAAGCTCACCGCCTCGGTGGCGCAGGTCATCGCCGCCTGCCCCTGATGCCCGCACTGCCGCTGCAGCGGCTGCAGCAGCTGCTGGACGCCAGCGCGCCGCGCGTCGCGATGACACCGACGCTGGGGCTGGCGGCGGCCGTGCAGGCGCGTGAGCTGGCGGCCGAACTCGGCCGCCCCGAAGACGAGCTGCTCGCGGCCATGCGCCAGTGCGGCCACCTGTTCCGCCTGGGCCAGCTGGCCGAGGCGGTGGAACTGGGCCAGGGCCAGCGTGCCGCGGTCGCCGGACCCGGCCTGGGTCCGCTGCTGCAGGCCGAACGGCGCGAGATGCTGCGCGTGGTGACGCTCTCGGCCTGCGAGCTGGCGCGTTTCGACGTCGCGATGGACGCCGCGCACGAACTGGCGCGCCTGTGCGCGCCGCTGGACGAACCCGGGCCGCGCCTGATGGCGGCCTACGGGCTGGCGGCCTGCCTGGAACGCATGGGCGACTCCTGGCAGGCGGTGGACGTGCTCGAACGCGCGCTCGCCGGCACGCCGGACCTGCCCAGCCGGGAACGCATGATCGCCTGCAGCGGCCTGGCGGCCGTGGCCATCGGCATGTTCCACCGCCTGCGCGACATCGAAGACGGAGGCGCCGTGCTGGCTCGCGCGCGCGTGGCCGCCGAGCAGGCGATGTCGATGCTGGAAGCGGCCGAGCCGCCGGCGCGCATCGCCGTCGAAGGCAACCTGGGCGAGATCCTGCTGCACCAGGGCGAGATGGCCGCCGCGCGCGCGCTGCTGGACGAGTCGCTGGCGCAGGCGCAGCGCGCCGAGCTGCGGGCCTACGCCTGGCGCGTCACCGCCACGCTGGCCGACTGGCAGCTGGCCGCCGGCGAGACCGAAGCCGCGCTGCGCCAGGCCGAAGGCCTGCTGGCCGAGATGGGCGAAGGCGCACCGCCGCAGACCGCCATTCGCGCCCGCGACACCGCCTACCGAGCCTGCCGCCGCCTGGGCCGGGACCGGCAGGCGCTGCGCCACCTGGAAGCCTTCGAGCGCCTGGAGCGCACGCGCACCGTGCAGCAGCTGCGCGCCCAGTCGCAGCTGGCGGCGGCGCGCGCCGACGTGCAGCGCGGCCCCTAGGTCAGGCCCGCACCGGCGGCGGCTCGGCGTCGACGTCGGGCTCGGGCCGTTCCTCGGCGCGCATCTCGTCGAGCGGCCCGTCCTCCTGCACCGGCACTTCCGGCAGTTCCTCGGCGAGGAAGCCGCCCGACTGGTGCTTCCACAGCAGCGCGTAGTGGCCGCCGGCGGCCAGCAGCTCGGTGTGCGTGCCCTGCTCGACGATGCGACCGCCGTCGAGCACGATCAGCCGGTCCATGCGCGCGATGGTGGACAGCCGGTGCGCGATGGCGATCACCGTCTTGCCTTCCATCAGGCCCAGCAGCTGGTGCTGGATGGCGAGTTCCACTTCGCTGTCCAGCGCCGAGGTCGCCTCGTCGAGCACCAGGATCGGCGCGTCCTTCAGGATCACGCGCGCGATCGCGATGCGCTGGCGCTGGCCGCCCGAAAGCTTGACGCCGCGCTCGCCCACGTGCGCCTCGTAGCCGGTGCGGCCCTTCCAGTCCTGCAGGCTGCTGATGAACTCGTGCGCCTCGGCGCGCCGCGCCGCCTGCTCCACCTGCGCACGCGTGGCGCCGGGGCGGCCGTAGGCGATGTTCTCGGCGATCGAGCGGTGCAGCAGCGACGTGTCCTGCGTCACCACGCCGATCGCCGCGCGCAGGCTCTCCTGCGTGACCTCGCGCACCTCGTGGCCGTCGATGCGGATCGTGCCCTGCTCCAGTTCGTGGAAGCGCAGCAGCAGATTGACGAGCGTGCTCTTGCCGGCGCCCGAGCGGCCGACGACGCCGACCCGTTCGCCCGGGCGGATGACGAGGTTCAGGTCCTCCAGCACCTTGCGGCCGTCGTCGCGGCCGTAGGTGAAGGTGAGGTGCTCGACGCGGATCTCGCCGCGCGGCACCTGCAGCTCGCGCGCGCCCGGGCGGTCGGTCAGCGCGTGCGGCACGGCGATCGTCTCCATGCCTTCCTGGACCACACCCACGTTCTCGAAGATGCCGGTGACTTCCCAGCTCACCCAGCCGGCCACGTTGGCGATGAACCAGGCCAGCGGCAGCACCGTGGCGACGGTGCCGGCGTCGATTTCGCCGCGCCCCCAGAGCGCGACGCCGATCGCCGCCGTGCCGGCGATGAGCAGCGCGTTCAGGATCGCCAGCGTGGCCATGAAGCGGGTGATCAGCCGCATGTGGGCGCGGATCGCTACCGTGTGCTCGTCGATCACCTCGCGCACGTAGCTGTCCTCGTCGGCCGCGCGCGCGAACAGCTTGACGGTGAGGATGTTGGTGTAGCTGTCGACCACGCGCCCCATCACCTTGCTGCGCAGCTCGCTGCTGGCCTTGGCCAGGTCGCGCATGCGCGGCACGAAGTAGCGCAGGAAGACCAGGTAGCCGCCGAACCAGGCCAGCGTGGGCAGCGCCAGCCGCCAGTCGGCACCGCTCATCAGCACCAGCGCCGAGACGCCGTAGACCAGGATGTACCAGACCGCGCGGATCGACGAGACCACGCTCTCGCGCAGCGAGTTGCTGGTCTGCATCACCCGGTTGGCGATGCGGCCGGCGAAGTCGTTCTGGAAGAAGGGCCAGCTCTGGCGCACCACGTGCCAGTGGTTCTGCCAGCGGATCAGGCTGGTGACGCCGGGCACCACCGCGTTGTTGCGCATCAGCGCGTCCAGCATCAGCGTGACCGGGCGCACCAGCACCACCAGCGCGGCCATGCCCAGCAGCTCGGGCATCTGCGCGGCCAGCGCGGCGGCGCGGTCGGTCGACTGCATCAGCCGCACCAGGCGGCCGATGAAGACCGGGATCAGCGTGTCGACCCAGGCCACCGCCAGCCCGGTGACGAAGAGGGTGGCGTACAGGCCCTTGGTCTGGCGCACGAAGTGCCAGTAGAAGGCCAGCAGGCCCGAAGGCGGCGCACCGCCGGTGGCGGCGGTGGGCCGCACGCGCGACTCGAAGAAGGCGAACATGGTCGGGGCATTCTGAAGCCGCGGCGAGAATGCCGCATGGACACGAAGGACGAGGCATGGACCAGCTGCGCGCGATGAGGGTCTTCGTGCGCGTGATCGAGGAAGGCGGCTTCGCGAAGGCCGCGCGCGCGCTGGACATGGCGCCCCCGGTGGTGACGCGGGTGGTGGCCGAGCTGGAGTCGCACCTGGGCGCGCGGCTGCTCAACCGCACGACGCGCCGCATCTCCCTGACCGACGTCGGCGAGGCCTACCTGGAACGCGCGCGCCAGATCCTGGTCGACGTGGAGGAAGCCGAGGCGCTGGCCAGCGCCGCCACGCGCGAGCCGCGCGGCGTGGTGCGCCTGCTCACCACGCCGGCGGTGGCGGTGCACCAGCTGGCCAAGCACCTGCCCACCTTCCGCCGCCGCTTCCCGCTGGTGTCGGTGGAGATCGACGCCCCGGGCGCGGTGGAGGCGCTGGACGAGGACTACGACCTGACGCTGATCGTCGCCCGCCATGCGCCCGACGGCGACTACGTGGCGCGCCTGCTGGCGCGCAGCGAGGTGATCCTGTGCGCCGCGCCCGAGTACCTGGACCGGCGCGGCCGCCCGCGGCACCCGCGCGACCTGGCCGGCCACGACGCGCTGGTGCCGCCGGTCTCGGCGCTGCTGCGCGGCCTGACGCTCACCACCGGCATCACCGGCGACGACGAACCGGGCGGCGAGACCGTGACCATCATGCCGGCCGCCGGCTCGGCGCTGCGCACCACCCACGTCGACACCAACTACGCGGCGGCCCTGCACGGCCTGGGCATAGCCGGCCTGCCCAGCCTGGTGATCGAGGACGCGCTGATCGAGAACGCGCTCGAACGCGTGCTGCCCGAGTGGCACCTCTTCAGCCTCGGCCTGTGGGCCGCGATGCCCAGCCGCAAGCACGTGCCGGCGCGCACGCGCGCGCTGCTGAACTTCCTGGTGGAAGTGTTCGGCGGCGAGGACCGCGACCCCTGGCTGGCGGCCGCCGGCTGCGAAACGGGGCGCGCCGAAGCGGGGCGCGAGCCATGATTACCAATCAGTCTCAAAAATGACCATACAGTTGTGAAAGTGAACTGACGAGTTCAGACTCCGGTCCGCGTCGGGGCTGCCGGCCCCTTCGCCCCTTCTTCCACCGACCGGAGATGAACCGATGCAGTCCTGGTTCCGCTGGCTTGCCGCCGCCGCTTCCCTGTCGTTCCTGGCCGCCTGCGGCGGCAGCGACGACGACCCGCCTGCCGCCGCCCCCGCCGTCACGCCCACCATCACGCAGACGGTGACGACGGACGCCCGCTTCAGCGTGCTGGCCGAGGCGGTCACCGCCGCCGGCCTGGCCGACACGCTCTCGGCCGCGGGTCCCTACACGGTGTTCGCCCCCACCAACGACGCCTTCACGGCGCTGCTGGCCGAACTGGGCGTCACGAAGGCCGAACTGCTGGCCGACAAGGCGCTGCTCACCCAGGTGCTGACCTACCACGTGCTCCCGGGCCGCGTCGCCAAGGCGGCGGTGGTGCCGGGCAAGGCGATCACCGCGCTGCAGGGCGGCATCTTCAAGATCGACGCCGAAGGCAGCGCGCTCGTGGTCACCGACGGCCGCAACCGCAAGGCCACCATCACCGCCACCGACGTGGCGGCGTCCAACGGCGTGATCCACGTCGTCGACAAGGTGCTGCTGCCGGCGGACAAGAACATCGTCGAGACGGCGCAGGCGCTGCCCGACTTCAGCATCCTGGTCGAGGCGGTGGTCGCCGCCGACCTGCAGGGCGCGCTGTCGGCGACCGGGCCGCTGACCGTGTTCGCCCCCACCAACGACGCCTTCGCCGGCCTGCTCACCGAGCTGGGCCTCACGAAGGACGCGCTGCTGGCCGACAAGGCGCTGCTCACGAAGGTGCTGACCTACCACGTGGTGAACGGCCGCGTGCTGAAGGCCGACGTGCCGGTGGGCGCCGCCATCACCACGCTCGAAGGCGGCACGTTCACGGTCGACGCCACGCTGGCCATCACCGACGCGCGCAGCCGCAAGGCCAACATCACGGCGACCGACGTGCTCGCCAGCAACGGCGTCATCCACGTCATCGACAAGGTGATCCTGCCGGCGCCCTGAGCGGCGCGGGCCTTCCTTTTCCCCCACCCCTCGAACAGGAGTTCCCCATGAAGAAGTTCGTCATCGCCGCGGCGCTGGGCGCCGCCGCCCTGGCCGCGCAGGCCAAGGACATCGTCGAGACGGCGGTCGCCGCCGGCAGCTTCAAGACGCTGGCGTCGGCGCTGCAGGCCGCCGGCCTGGTCGACACGCTCAAGGGCCCGGGCCCGTTCACCGTGTTCGCGCCCACCGACGAGGCCTTCGCCAAGGTGCCCAAGGACCAGCTCGACGCGCTGCTGAAGGACAAGGCGAAGCTGGCCGCCGTGCTCACCTACCACGTGGTGCCCGGCAAGGTGATGGCGCAGGACGTCAAGGCCGGCAAGGTGAAGACCGCGCAGGGCGGCGAGCTGACGCTGGGCACCAGCGGCGGCGTCACGGTCGACGGCGCGAAGGTCGTGAAGGCCGACATCGTGGCCAGCAACGGCGTCATCCACGTCATCGACAGCGTCGTGCTGCCGAAGTGAATGGGCAACGCTAGAAGGTGAACCCGGCCTCGAGCCGCTGTCCCGACAGCGGCTCGAGCAGCGCCGCCAGCGGCGCCAGCGGCCGGTAGCGCATCGCCACCTTGGTGGCGTAGGTGAAGAAGCGCGGCAGGTCCTGGGCGTACTTCGGCTTGCCGTCGCGGTGCTTCAGGCGGCAGAAGATGCCCAGCACCTTCAGATGGCGCTGCAGGCCCATCCATTCGAGCGCCCGCCAGCAGGCGCCGAAGTCGTGGCCGAGCTCGTCGCCCAGCGGCAGGCCGGCGCGTCGCGCCGCTTCCCACCAGCGCACGGCCCAGTCGATCTCTCGTTCCTCTTCCCAGCTGATGAAGGCGTCGCGCAGCAGCGAGGCGACGTCGTAGGTGATCGGCCCGGCGACCGCGTCCTGGAAGTCCAGGATGCCGGGGTTGGGGTCGGCCACCATCAGGTTGCGCGGCATCCAGTCGCGGTGCACCGCCACCACCGGCTGCGCGAGCGCGCTCTTCACCAGCAGGTCGCAGATGCGGTTCCAGTCGCGCTGCTGCGCCTCGGTCCAGGTGACGCCGAACTCGCGTGTCACGCACCAGTCGGGGAACAGCGCGAGCTCGCGCCGCAGCAGCGCCTCGTCGTAGGGCGGCAGTTCGGCCGCCGGCACCGCGGACTGGAACTGCACCAGCGCGCCCACGGCGTCGCGCATCAGGCGGTCGGCCTGCGCGCCTTCGGCTTCGCGCAGCGCCTCGAGGTAGAGCGTGGAGCCCAGGTCGCTGAGCAGCAGGAAGCCCTGCGCGGCGTCGCAGGCCAGCACCTGCGGGGCGTGCAGGCCGGCGGCGTTGATGAGGCCGGCCACCTTGACGAAGGGGCGCACGTCTTCCTGCGGCGGCGGCGCGTCCATCACGACCAGGCTGGCGGCACCCGCCTTGACGCGGAAGTAGCGCCTGAAGCTGGCGTCGGCGGACGCCGGCGCGAGCGTGGCGGGGTCGATCGCGTGCTGCGGGGCCAGGCCCTGCAGCCATCGCGCGAAGGCCGCCTCGCGCAAGGGGTCGGACCAGGCGATGGGCGCGTGCGGCGCGGCGGGATGGCTGTCGACCCTCATGGATAATCGATTCTACAAATGCGATTCACACCGCTCGCCCTCGCGGCGGCGCTGTCGTTCGGCGGCGGTGGGGCGCGCGCGCAGCCGGTGCCCGACACGCCCGTGGCGCTGGAACCCAGCCGCAAGCTGCAGCCGGCCCCGCACGGCGAGGCGGCGCGCCAGCTGCCCATCATCGTGCGCGCGCAGCGCTTCAGCGCCCGCCCCGACCTGGAGGCGGTGGCCGAAGGCGACGTGGAATTCCGCCGCGGCGGCCTGGTGCTGGGCGCCGACCGCCTGAGCTACGACCAGGCCGAGGACCTGGCCAGCGCCAAGGGCCACGTGCGCATCGCCAAGGACGGCGCCAGCTACCGCGGCCCCGAACTGCAGCTGCGCGTGCAGCGCTTCCAGGGCTTCTTCCTGCAGCCCGAGTTCGAGTTCACCCAGCTCGGTGCCGGCGGCCGCGCCGACCGGGTCGACTTCCTCGACAGCGCGCGTTCGGTGGCCACCAACGCGCTGTACACCAGCTGCCCGCGTGACGGATCGGGCGACCCCGACTGGGTGCTGCAGGCACGCCGCGTGGAACTGGACTTCGACGCCAACGAAGGCGTGGCCGACGGCGCCGTGCTGCGTTTCCTGGGCCTGCCCATCCTGGCGCTGCCGGCGCTGAGCTTCCCCTTGAGCGACGCCCGCAAGTCGGGCTGGCTGCCGCCGGGGGTGAACTTCGACACCAAGAGCGGCATCGAGCTCGCGGTGCCCTACTACTGGAACATCGCCCCCCACCGCGACGCCACGCTGACTCCGCGCGTGCTCACGCGGCGCGGCCTGGGCCTGGACGTCGAGTTCCGCTACCTGGAGCCCACGCTCGAGGGCACGCTGAACCTGTCGACGATCCCGAACGACCGCGTCGCCGACCGCGACCGCGAGGCGCTGCGCTGGCGCCACGAAGGCGGCGTCACCGGCGGCGGCCTGCGCTACGGCGTGGACGCGGTGCGCGTCTCCGACGACGGCTGGTGGAAGGACTTCCCCGACGCCGGCCGCAGCCTGGTGCCGCGCCTGCTGGGCACGCGCAGCTGGGTCGAGCAGCCCTTCGAGGCCGGCGGCGAGGGGATGGCCTACCTGCGCACGCAGCACTGGCAGGTGCTGCAGGGCACCGACGCGCTGGTGACGCCCGCCTACCAGCGCAGCCCGCAGGCCGGCGTGCGCTGGAACGGCCGCTTCGGCAACGGCCTCGAACTGGCGCTGGAGACCGAGCTCAACCACTTCACGCTGCCGCCCAACCGGCAGGCCGACGACCGCCCATCGGGCGAGCGCGCGCACGCGCTGGGCTCGCTGGCCTGGCCGCTGCGCGAGCCCGGCTGGTGGCTGGTGCCGCGGCTGTCGTTCAACGCCGCCAGCTACCGCACCGACCGGCCGATGAGCGACGGCCGCACGCGGGCCACCCGCATCATTCCCACCGGCAGCCTGGACCTGGGGCTGGAGTTCGAACGCGCCGCCGAAGGCTTCGGCCGCACCTATCGGCAGACGCTGGAGCCGCGTTTCCTGTACGTGGACACGCCGTACCGCGCGCAGTCGACGCTGCCCAACTTCGACGCCGCGGCGCGCGACTTCAACTACAACTCGATCTTCTCCGAGAACGCGTTCTCGGGCGTCGACCGCGTCTCCGACGCGCACCAGCTCGCCGCCGGCGTCACTTCGCGCGTCGTCGACGACGCCACCGGCGCCGAGGCCTTCCGCCTGGGCCTGGTGCAGCGCCTGCTGCTGCGCAGCCAGCGCGTGGCGCCGCAGTCCGACGGCAGCCCCGACGGCGAACCGCTCACGCAGCGCTTCTCCGACGTGCTGCTGCTCGGGTCCACCAGCATGGTGCCGAGCTGGAACCTCGACGCTTCGGTGCAATACAGCCCGGACAGCCAGCGCCCGGTGCGTTCGATCATCGGCCTGCGCTACTCGCCGGGGCCGTTCCGCACCCTGTCCACCACCTACCGCTTCGCGCGCGGGCTTTCGGAGCAGGTGGAAACCGGCTGGCAGTGGCCGGTCTACGTCGGCGAGAAGACCGGCAGCTGCGGCGGCAGCTGGTACGCCGTGGGGCGCGTCAACTACAGCATGAAGGACAGCCGCGTCACCGACGCCATCGTCGGCACCGAGTACGACGCCGGCTGCTGGATCGGCCGCTTCGTCGTCGAGCGACTGTCCACCGGCCGTAGCGAGGCGACCACCCGTTTCCTGCTGCAACTGGAGCTGGTGGGCCTGTCGCGCATCGGGTCCAACCCGCTGGGGGTCTTGAAGGACAATATCCCCGGTTACCGCCTGCTGCGCGAGAACCGCCGCGGCCCGACCCCGACCGACGAATGACTGCTCCTCTCTTCCGCTGGCGCCTTCTGGGCGCCACCCTGGCCCTGGCGGCGGCCGCGGCCGCCGCCGGCAGCGCGCTGGCCCAGGGCCGTGTGCGCAACGGCGACTGGATCGTCGCCGTCGTCAACCAGGAACTGGTCACCGCCGGCGAGGTCGACCGCCGCCTCCAGCGCGCCCAGGAAGAGGCGCAGCGCGCCGGCCAGCGCCTGCCGCCCGAAGCCGAGCTGCGCCAGCAGGTGCTGGAGTCGCTGATCGAGGAGCGCGTGCTCGTCACCTACGCGCGCGAAAGCGGCATGAAGGTGGAAGACCCCGAGCTCGACCGCGCGGTGCAGAGCGTGGCGCAGCAGAACCAGCTCACCGCCGACCAGCTGCGCCAGCGCCTGCGCGCCGAAGGCATCGACTACGCGCGTTTCCGCGCCAACCTGAAGGACCAGCTGCTGATGGAGCGCGTGCGCGAACGCGAGGTGCCGCAGCGCATCCGCATCAGCGAAGCCGACATCGACCGCATGGTGGACCAGCAGCGGGCGCAGATGGGCGTCGAGAGCGAGCTCAACATTGCCCAGGTGCTGGTCACGGTGCCCGAAGGCGCCGATGCCCCCACCGCGGAACAGCGCAAGGCGCGCATCGACGCCGCGCTGGCGAAGCTGCGCGCCGGCGCCGACTTCGCCGCCGTGGCGCGCGAGTTCTCCGAGGACGGCAACCGCGAGAAGGGCGGCGAGATCGGCCTCAAGGCGGTGTCGCGCCTGCCCGACCTGTTCGTCGAGTCGGTGCGCGGCTTCGCGGTCGGCGAGTTCTCGGCCGCGCCGCTGCGTTCGGGGGCCGGCTGGCACCTC